>Ga0209208_10004710_pt1 | contig 19226 bp, 12 predicted proteins | sample S1TSphfallax_3_FD_187694 | JGI IMG/M metagenome (GOLD analysis project Ga0209208, IMG submission 187694) | Host-associated microbial communities from peat moss isolated from Minnesota, USA - S1T2_Fd - Sphagnum fallax MG (SPAdes) (version 2) | ecosystem: Host-associated > Plants > Peat moss >... | reverse complement strand
ATTGGGTTATCCCCTCGATGCCGCCTACAAGCCGCTGCACGATCAGTGGGCGGAGAAGCTGATGTTGAAGCTCCGTTCCCGCTTCGGCGCACGACTGGTCCCGGCCAAGGAACTGCTGGCGGATTTCTTGCGCCGCAAGGACATCGTGCGCGCGCTCGCGATGAATGCCGATCAAGCGCCCGTGTCCACCGAGAAACGCTATTGGACGACGTTCCTCGGCCAGGACACGGCCTTTTATATCGGCGCGGAACAGATTGCCCGCGCGACGCGTCTGCCCCTGCTGTACGTGCAAATGCGCCGGGTGTCGCGCGGCCATTACGAGGCCGACGTCCGACCGTTGTGGGACGGACGCGAGGCGGTCGAACCGAATGTCATCACCGAGCGGTATGCCCGGGCCTGCGAGGCGGAGGTGCTGAAAAGTCCGGCGGATTGGCTTTGGTCGTACCGGCGCTGGCGCCTGAAGAAACCGCTGTACGGCGCCGATTGAGGCGCCGAGTCAGGGGACTTTGCGTCGCATACCGCTTCGGCTTTAACCGGCGATCTTCGACTCCAGGTGCTTGGCGAGCTCGGCAATCGTCGGGTGATCGAACAATTCGGTGAGATCGATGAGGCCCGGAAAATCCCGATCGATGGTCTCGTGAATTTCGATGAGCTTCAAGGAACTCGCGCCGATCTCGAACAAGTTGTCATGCACGTCGATGCGCTTGCCGGGCAGCGCGGTCTCGCAGATGCTCTGCAGGCGGTTCTCGAGTTCCGAGCCGCTGAACCCCGCGCCGCCGCCCTCGGCCTCGCGCAGCGCCGCGAGTTCCGCGAGGGCCGCATCGAACTCCCCCTCGCGGTAGGCGGTGACGAGCAGATGGCGCTGAACCTTGCCGCTGGTGGTCTTCGGAATCCGCTTGACCGGGATCACCCGGGCGACCTCGAGGCCGGTATGTTCATTGACGAGACGGCCGACCGCCCTGGCGACCGGCAGAAACTCTTCGCTCGAGCCGCGGTGCAGGACGAATACCACGAGCTCTTCGCCCTGCGAGCCTGCCGTGGGCACGCCCGCGATCGCCACCTTGTTGAGATCGAGACCGGGCGCACGCACGGCGATGTTCTCGAGGTCGTAGGGGTAGTAGTTCTGGCCGTTGATGAAGATGATCTCCTTGGCGCGGCCGGTGATGTAGAGCGAGCCTTCGTGCAGGACGCCGAGATCGCCGGTGTCCACCCAACCCTCGGCATCGATGACCCGCGCCGTTTCTTCCGGGTCGCCGAAGTAGCCGCGGGTCACGGCCGCACCGCCGATCAGGATGTGGCCGACGGTATCCGCCGGCAGCTCCGCGCGATGTGCATCGGCGATGCGCAAGGTGGTGTTCGGCACGACACGGCCCACGCACATGAGCTCGAGCGTGTCGCGGGATTCCGCGGGGTTCAATTCGATGCGCTCGCCCACGTTCAAGCGATGCCGGTTGACGCGGATCCAGCGATACTCCTCGTTGATCGGCGGAAAGGTGACCGCGAGGCAGGCCTCCGCCAGGCCATACACCGGGAACATCGCCGTGCGCTTGAGGCCGGTGTAGGCCAGTGAGCGCATGAACTCGTTGCACAAATCCACCGAAATGGGCTCAGCGCCGTTGTAGATGGAGCGCACACTCGACAGGTCGACGCCGTCGAGACGCCGGCCGTCCAGCACTTTGAGCACGTGCCGATAGCCGAAATTCGGCGAACAGGTGAGCGACACCCGCTTCTTCGCCGCGAGCTGCAGCCACAGCACCGGCCGGCGCACGAACAGGTCGGTGGGCATCAGGTTGATGTGCACCCGGTTCGCGAATTGGATGATGTAGAAGCCGATGAGACCCATGTCATGGGTGAGCGGCATCCAGCTCAATCCCACGTCATCCTCGGAGTACCTGCCGATCGACGTGGTCCCCTCGACGTGCTTGATGAGATTGCCGTGGGTGAGCATCACGCCCTTGGGCTCGCTGGTCGAGCCCGACGAGAATTGGATGAAGGCGAGGTCATCGGCGGCGGGCCGCCATAATTTGCCCGGCCGTGACACATCGGTGACGGATTCGACCAGGAAGGTCCGCGCTTTCAGCTCCTCGAACAAGGCCGTGTCGCCCACCTCGCGCGCGAGCGCGGACAGCCGTTCCAGATTCTTGGCATCGGTATAGAGGAGCGGTCTGCCCAGTTTGCGCGCCACCCGCAACAGCTTGTGCCGATGTTCGTCGCTGATGCCGACGGCGAGCGGTACCGGGATGATGCCGCCGCACAGCGCGGCCCAGAAGGCATCGAGAAATTGCTCGTTGTTGTTCAAGAAAATGATCATCTTGTCGCCGCGTTCGGCGCCCATCGCCTGCAGGTGGTGCAGGATCCCGAGCGCGCGCGCGTGGCTCTCGGCAAAGCTCACCCGGCGTTCGGAGTTCTCGCCGTCGATGAAAGTCACGGCGCGATCGGCGTCGCGGTTGTGTTCCAGGAGTTCAACCAGGGTCGTGGGCTTCATCGGTTCTCAACCATCATCATCAGGGGAGTGCGGGGTCGCAGATTGATTTGCGCCTCGAGTTCAATGGGCTCATCACCCACGCGCGCCAGGCGAAAACGCCGCATCATGGTGCGCAGGTGCACCAGCATCTCGAACATGGCGAGGTTCTCACCGATGCAATGGCGCGGCCCGACGGAGAACGGAATGTAGGCGAACTTGTCACGCGCCTCGGCATCGCCCGCCGCGAACCGTTCCGGCCGGAATGCTTCCGGTTCGCTCCAAAAATCCGGATGCCGATGCAGCAGGTAGGGACTGATGAACACATCGGTGCGCGGGGCAATCGGGAAGCCGCCGAGCTCGTCCGCTTCGATGCTGCGCCGGGTGAAGAGCCACCCCGGCGGATAGAGGCGCAGCGCCTCCTGCAACACTTGGTGGGTGAATGACAGCGATTCCGCCGCATCCAGTCCAAGGACATCGGCGGTCACGGCATCGGCCTCCGCCGCCAATTGCGCCATCGTGCCCGGATGCCGGGTGACCAGGTACCAGGCCCAGGCGAGCGCCGAGGCGGTGGTCTCATGGCCGGCGACGATCAGCGTCATGACCTCGTCGATCATCTCCTTGTTGCTCATCGGCTGATCGGTCTCCCGGTCGCGAGCGGCCAGCAGCATCTGCAGGAAATCGACATGCTCTTCGCCCTCCGCTCGGCGCCGTTCGATGAGCTGGCCCACGAGTTTGGAGAGCGACCGAAAGCGGAACGCGAACTTCAAGTCCCGGTTCTGCTCCTTGGCGACGACCTCGAAGGGATTGCCGCCGACCTCCCGCTCCAGGCGGTCAAGATCGGTGCCGAAAATCGATTTGAGCACGATCTCGAGAATCAGCTCGCTGACATCGTCGGTGAGATTGACGGGTTCACCCGCCGCCGACTGGGCCGCCCAACGTTGCGCAAACTTGTCGTTCACATCGTGGATCAGCCGGCTGAAGCGATCGAGCACCCGCCGATGGAAGGCGGGCTGCATCATGCGCCGCTGGCGCCGCCAGAAGTCGCCCTCGCTGGTCATGATCCCGTTGCCCAGCAGGATCTTGACGCGGTCCATCCCCTCGCCCTTGGTGTAATTCCGGTGGTTGGTGAGCAGCACCCGCTTGACGTCGGCGGGGTGGTTGACGACGTAGTTGTAGACGCCGCGGCTGGGCGCGAAAACACGGTAAATGTCGCCATAACGGGCGAAGCACTCGCGCATCGTCGACAGCGAATCGTCGCTGCCGCCCAGGTCGAAGCCTGCGGCGGGTCCGGGGGGTAGGGCCGTGGTGTTCATTCGATATTGTACAATGTGCCGGTGGACAGCAAACCCGGCGGTGGCGACCTTCGCAACACGATCTACGAGACACAGACGCGTTCCGGCCGCCGGCTGACCGCCGGTCGACGGCTACTCTACCAACTGCTGGTTCCCATCGCGGCCGGATTATTGCGTCTCGCCTGGAGCTGGGGCCGGGTGGTGAGCATCGCCGGCACGGCGCACATCCGTGAGTCGCTCGAGCGAGCTCCCGCCTTCATTCCCGTTTACTGGCACCAGCATCAACTCTTCTGCATCAAGCATTTGGCCGACCTGCGCCGGTCGGGGCTGAAGCTCGGCTTCCTGGTCAGTCCGTCCGTGGACGGTGAGATCGGCGCCATGCTGGTCCGTCGCATGGGCGGCGAAGTCATCCGCGGCTCCTCCTCGCATACCGGCGCGCGCGCCTTGCGCGACTACTACCAGGCCATCATTCGCGACCATGTGTCGCCGGTCATCACGCCGGACGGACCCCGCGGCCCGCCCTGGAAGTTCAAACCCGGCGCCATCCTGCTGGCGCAGCTCTCGCAGCGGCCGATCATTCCGATGGCCTATGCCGCCTCGCGTGCGTGGAAGATCAAGTGGGATCGCTTCGTCATTCCGGTGCCGCTCTCGCGCATCGCCATCACGGTCGGCGAACCCGTGTACGTGCCCAAAGGGTTGGACGCGGCCGGCCTCGAGCGGTACCAACGGGACATGGAACGGCGCCTGCTCGCCCTCTACCGAGAGGCCAAGCAGGCCTTGGCGTGAGCGGCGTCCAGCTCACGCGATATGCCGTAGGAGCGTTAGCTTACAATTAGTTAGCTTGTAATCTTTACACGTTATGCGAGAATCCGGCTGTAGGTGGGAGTTACAGGGAACCTAAGGAAGTGTGTGTCGCATTCGGTTTTGGCTACTAATCGATGGCAAACTGTTGATCCGTATCCGCAAAACTTTCTCGGGACCCTCGAAGGCGCATGGCGTTAGCTCCCAACGATCCCCGGCATGTCGACCTGACCGCGTCCGACATTTTATCGCCATCCGCCTGGGGCAAGCGGGGAAACCGGCCGGCCGTCGGGCTCGACGTGATCTGCACCAAGATTGCCGTCGACTTCCAGAATATGACGGCCTCGACCGCCGAGGCCTGCATCACCACCAATCTCGAGCTGCTGCGTGAGGCAACCCTTGCCGACACCGCTTTTCACATTCGCTTCGATCCGGAAGCCAAGGCCGTCGAGGACGTCCAGGTGGCGCGGGCAATGCTCTGCACCGGCAACGCCGAGCAACTACGGCACCAATCGCTAGAGGACTTTCCGTGGCTGCGTTCGCGGTTGGCGCCGCTGCGGGTGTCGGAGATCCGTGACACCGCCAAGCCGCGTAACGACCAGAGTGCCGATGCGGCGCGGTGGGCCGAGCTCGGCCTGGGCTCGGTGCTGATGATCGGCTACCACATCGACGGTCGTCCCGCCGGTGTTCTCGGCATCGCGTGCGCGATGCCCTGCGAGAGCTGGGACGTGCAGCTCCATCTGCTGATGAAGCTGGTCGGCAGCAGCCTCTCGACCGGGCTCGAGCGCATCCACATCAAGGCGCATTTGTTCGATCTGGAGGAGCGCAACGAACTCGCCCTCTACAGCGCCAACGATGGGCTTTGGGATTTCGACACCCTCAACAACCGGGTGTATCTATCGCCGCGTTGGAAGGCGATGCTGGGCTACGATGAGATGGACGGAGAGCAGACGCCGGATTGGCGCACGCTGGTTCATTCCGACGACATGTCGCGCGTGCAGGCGGCGATTCGCGATCATGTCGCGGGCAAGACGCCGATCTTCGAGAGCCTGCATCGCATGCGCCACGCCACCGGCGAATGGCGCTGGGTCATCAGCCGCGCCAAGGCACGCGTCGATGCGAAGGGTCGCCTGCTGCGCCTGGTGGGGGTCGAACTCGACATCACGGAGCGCAAGCTGTACGAGGAAGCGCTCTTCCGGGAAAAGGAGAGCGCGCAGATCACGCTGCAAAGTATCGGCGACGGCGTCATCACCACCGATGCGAAGGGCGTGATCGACTATTTGAACCCGGTGTCGGAGGCGCTCACGGGGTGGCGCCTCGAGGATGCCCAGGGTCGGGCCATCGAGGAAATTTTCCGCGCCTTTCACGAGGAAACCTGCGAGCCGCTCGAGAATCCGCTGGCGGTGGCGATCCGTCGCACGCGGTCGATCAAATCGGTGCGGCCCATGCTGCTCATCCGCCGCGACGGCAACGAAATCTACGTCGAGAGCACGGCATCGCCCATTCGCGACGGCAGCGGCTCGGTCTCGGGCGGCGTGCTGGTGTTCCACGACGTGAGCGAGGCGCGCGAACTCAACCGGCGCCTGAGCTATCACGCCAGCCACGACGTGCTCACCGGTCTCGTCAATCGGCGCGAGTTCGAGAACCGCATGGAGCGGGCCCTCAAGAGCGCGAAAGCGCAGGAGACCTCCTACGCCCTGTGCTGCCTTGACCTCGATCAATTCAAGATCGTCAACGACACCTGCGGGCACAGCGCGGGCGATGCGCTCCTCGGCCAGGTCGGGGCGCTGCTCAAGTCCAAGGTCCGCTGGCGCGACACCTTGGCGCGCTTGGGCGGCGACGAATTCGGGATATTGCTCGAAAGCTGTACGCTGGATGAAGCCATGCGCACCGCCGAGTCGTTGCGCGAGGCGGTCCGCAATTTCAAATTCACCTGGGAGGAGCGCACCTTCCGCTTGGGTGCCAGCATCGGTGTGGTGCCGATTTCCGCCGAGAACGCCGATGTGGCGTCGGTGCTCTCCGCCGCCGACAGCGCCTGCCAGGCGGCGAAGGAGGCGGGCCGCAACCGGGTGCACAGCTTCGAGGAAAACGACCTCGATTTGATGCGCCGGCGCCGCGAGATGCAATGGGCGGCGCGCATCAACACGGCGCTGGAGGAGGGCCGTTTCGAGTTGTTCCGACAGACCATTTTGCCGCTGCAGGAGCCCGAAGTCGGTGCCCACTACGAGCTCTTGCTGCGCATGCGCGACGAGGCCGGCAAGATCGTCTCGCCCGACAATTTCATCGCCGCCGCCGAGCGCTACGGCATCATGCCGCAGATCGACCGATGGGTGATCGAGAACGCCCTTCGCTGGCTGGTATCGGAAGCCGACGAAAGAGCGCGGCTCGCCATGTGTTCGATCAATCTTTCCGGCCAGAGCCTGGGGGACGACAAGTTCCTGCCCTTCGTCATCGATCAATTCCATCGCAGCGGGCTCGATGCCGGCAAGATCTGCTTCGAAATCACCGAAACGGCCGCCATCGCGAGTTTCTCGCAGGCCAACCGCTTCATTCAGGCGCTGAGAGAGCTGGGCTGCAAGTTTGCGCTCGACGACTTTGGCAGCGGCCTGTCGTCATTCGGTTACCTCAAGCACTTCCCGGTGGATTTCCTGAAGATCGACGGCAGCTTCGTGAAAGAGATCCTGCACGACCCGATTGACCGAGAAATGGTCAGGTCCATCAATGAGATCGGGCACCTGACCGGCAAGCGTACCATCGCCGAGTTTGCCGAGAACGCGGGTATCATCAACATGCTGCGCACCCTGGGGGTCGACTACGCCCAAGGCTATGGCGTCTCCCAGCCGCAGCGGGTGCTGAAGGCTGCTACTATTGCCTGATGTCGACGCCCGCACCCCCCTCGCCCTGTGTCAAGGTGTGCACCTTGGGTAACGAGGGGTACTGCGTGGGCTGTTGTCGTACAATCGAGGAAATTGCGCGCTGGGCCTCGATGAGCGCCCGCGAGCAATGGGCCGTCCTCGAGAAGGCCCGTGAGCGAGGGGGCTCGAGGCCCGGCCTTACGCCGTATCCAGTGATTCAATTGGGAGATCGACCATGAATGCCATCGAACGAATCAAGAGCCAATTGGCGTCGTCGCCCGTGGTGCTCTACATGAAGGGCACGCCGGATTTTCCGCAGTGCGGGTTCTCCGCCCAGGCCGTCGGTGCTCTGCGCGCCAGCAAGGCGAAGTTCGAGCATGTCAACATATTCGAGGACCCGGAAGTGCGCGAGGCGCTGAAAAGCTACTCGAATTGGCCCACCTTTCCGCAGCTCTACGTCAACGGCGAACTGATCGGCGGCTGCGACATCGTGATCGAGATGTACAAGAGCGGCGAATTGAAGCAGGTGCTGGCCGAGGCGGGCGCCGTCGCGGCCTGACAAGCGCCGCGCAGGCCGAGGCGGGCGCCGTCGCGGCCTGACGAGCGCCGCGCAGGCCGGCCGCTACGGCTCCGGTGGCAGCTCGGTCGGTTCCTTCTCCAGCGGCCCCATCGAGGCCAGCCGCCGACGGCTCGCGTCGAAAACATGCTGGAATTGATTGCAGACCACGCAAAACAGATCCGCGGTGCGTTCGGCATCATAGGCCGCCGAGTGCGCCGAGGCGGTGTCCCAGTCCAAGCCTGAAGCGAGCGTGGCGCGCATCAGCACGGTCTGACCGAAGGCGACACCGCCCAAGGTCGCCGTGTCGAAGCTGGTGAAGGGATGAAACGGATTGCGTTTGATCTGTGTGCGCAGCACCGCGGCATTCAGAAAGTTCAAGTCGAAAAAGGCGTTGTGCCCCACCAGCACGGCGCGGGTGCAGTCGGCGGCGCGCACGGCGTTGCGCACTTCCTTGAAGATGCGCTGCAGGGCGTCTTCCTCCGAGATGGCCGGGCGCAGCGGGTGATGGGGATCGATGCCGTTCACCGCCATGGAGGCCGGCTCCATGTTCGATCCGGGAAACGGCACCACGTGGTAGCGGAAGGTCTCGCCGCGTGTCAGGGTGCCGTCGCTGCGCATCTCGACGAAGACCGCCGCGATTTCAAGGAGTGCATCGGTTTGCGAATTGAAGCCGCCGGTCTCCACGTCGACCACCACGGGCAAGAAGCCGCGGAATCGGGTTGCGAGAGTGATGGGTGGGATTTGGGTCATGCGCAATTCTCCGTGGCGAGCCGCCAGCCTATCGGTTCGCCGGCACGATAGGGCACCAGCACGCCATCGCCGAATTCATATGTGACAGGGGGCACCCAGGACTCCTTGATGAGCGTGATGGTGTCCGCGTGGCGCGGCAGGCCATAGAAGTCCGCACCGAACAGACTCGCGAACCCTTCCAGCCGGTCGAGCCGCCCCGCCGCGTCGAACACCTCGGCATACAGTTCGATTGCGGCATGGGCGGTGAACATGCCTGCGCACCCACAGGCGGTCTCCTTGGTGCCGCGCTCATGCGGGGCGCTGTCGGTGCCCAAGAAGAAACGCGACTCGCCGCCGGTGGCGGCATCGACCAGCGCTTGCCGGTCGGTCTCGCGTTTCAAGATCGGCAGGCAGTAGTAATGCGGCCGGATCCCGCCCAAGAAAATCGAGTTGCGATTGTGCAAGAGATGCTGCGGTGTGATGGTCGCCGCCACCGGGGCCCGCGCCGCGCGCACGAACTCGACCGCCCGCGCCGTGGTGATGTGTTCGAACACCACCGGCAGTTCGGGAAAGCGCTCGAGCAGGGGCGCCAGCACCTCATCGATGAAGCGTTGTTCGCGGTCGAACACGTCGACCTCAGGCTGGGTGACTTCGCCATGCACCTCGAGCGGCAGCTTGAGTCTTTCCATGCGCGCCAATGCCGCATCGACGCGGCGGATGTCGGTGACGCCGGCCGCCGAGTGAGTGGTCGCTCCGGCCGGGTACAATTTAACGCCGTGCACCACGCCTGATTCCTTGGCGCGGTCGATCTCCTCGGGTGCAGTGTCATCGGTGAGGTACAGCGTCATCAGCGGCTCGAAACGCGCGCCCGCGGGCAACGCCGCCTCGATGCGCTCGCGGTAGGCGAGGGCCGCCGCCGTGGTGGTGATGGGGGGCTTCAAGTTCGGCATGATGAGGGCACGGCCGAAACGCGCGGCGGTGAACTTCACCACCGCCTTCAAGGCAGCGCCGTCCCGCAGATGAAGATGCCAGTCGTCGGGGCGGCGGATGGTCAGCGCCGTCATTGAATGGTTCGGCCGGCCGCGGGCCAGCCGCGCCGCAACAGGTCCAAGGTGTAGCGCACCCCGAAACCGGTGATGTCGGTGCCGATGTGGGCGAGACCGCCTGCGCGAGACCCGGCGGCGAGATCGACGTGCAGCCACGGAATGCTCGGCGGCACGAAGCGATTCAAGAAGCGCGCCGCGAGAATGTGGTCGCCCTTGCCTTCGGTCGCGCATTGGAGCACATCCGCCACCGTGCTCTCGAGGTCCGTGTCGAAATCCGCATCCATCGGAAAGCACCACACGCGTTCGCCGCTCGTTGCGCCGGCGGCCTCGAGCAGGTCGCGCATTTCCGGACGGTTCGTGAAAATTCCGCTGTAGCGCTCGGTGAGCGCATACACGCAGGCGCCGGTCAGGGTCGCGTAATCGATGATGGCGCGCGGCTTGCGTTCCGCCGCCAGACTCAACGTATCCGCCAGCACCATGCGTCCCTCGGCATCGGTGTGAATGACCTGGATGGTGGTGCCGTTGTACGCGCGGACCACGTCCTGGGGTTTGTAGGCCAAGGGCCCGGTGCGATTTTCGGTGATGGCAAGCCAGCAGTCGACGGTGAGCGGCGAGTCGAGCCGGTGCAGCGCGTACAGGGACCCCAGCGCCACCGCACTGCCTTCCATGTCGGTGTGCATGTCGAGCATGCCCTTGTGGGTCTTCAAGTTGGTGCCGCCGGTGTCGAAACAAATGCCTTTGCCGACCAGGCTGATCGCGGGGCGGGCAGCCGCGGGCGGTGCACCCGTGCCGCGGCGTCGGCCCACACCACGATAGGTCAAGCGCACGATCCCGGCATCACGCGTCGCATTGCCCTGCGACACCGCGACGAAGGCGCCCGCACCCATGCGCTTCAACTGCGCCTCGCTGTAGAATTTGCAATCGAGCTTGAGCCGCCGCGCCAGATCTTCGAGCAGTTGACGATAGCCGGCCGCATCGAGGGTGTTGGGCGGCAATGCGGTGAGCCAGCGTGCGAGGTTGTTGCCTGCGGAAGTGGCCAGCGTGAGCTCGAGGTCTTTGGATTTTGCGGCCGCGACATCGATGCGGGCGAGCGCCGCTGCAGGCTTCGGCTTGCTCTTGAAGGACGCGAAGCGAAACGCCGCGGCCTGGAGCGCGGCGATCAGGGCCTGCACGGCGGGCTCCGCGACGGCCGGCGGACAACCGCGGACGAGAATGAGCAGCGTTTCCGGGTCGCCGTCGAGCACATGCTTGGCCACCCGTGCCGCGGCTTGCAGCCGTTCGAAGATCGTCGCGGTATCCGCCACACAAACCAAGGTCATCAACGTCTGCGCCTCGGCGCCGACCCGCAGCTGCACCATATCGCCGGCCTTGCGGCTCTTCGACTGATACAGACTCTTGAGCGCCTGCCCCTGCGGCAGCGACTCCCAGTCCTCATCGTGCGGCGCGACCGGCAGCAAGAGGATGGCGGTGGAATAGCGCGTCAGCATCGCCGCGCTCAACCGGGCGCCGATCTCACGCACGGGTAAGCTCAAGGAATCGAGATTCAAGCGAATCGACATATCAGTTAAACCGCAAGCGACCCGCGAGACGAACTGCCGGCAGCCAAGCCACCTTGCTTGACCGAGAAAAACCAAACCCCGAAGATAGCGCTGCCGATATCGCAAGTGGCAGTTCGCGCAACGGCGCTGTAACGTGCCTGACATCTTAACAGGACACGTGGACATGTGCATATGACACCCAAATCACCGTTCGAAGACATCGATCCGACCGAAACCCAGGAATGGCTCGAATCGATCGATGCCGTGCTGCGCGCCCAAGGGCCGGAGCGGGCGCATTTTCTGCTGGAAAAGCTGGTGGATTTCACGCGCCGTTCGGGCACTTATCTGCCGTTCAAACCGAACACCGCCTATCTCAACACCATCTCCAAGGCGCAGGAGCCGGACTATCCCGGCGATCGGTCGCTCGAGCGGCGCAACGAGGCGTACATGCGCTGGAACGCACTCGCGATGGTGGTGCAGGCGAATCGCACCAATTCCGAGTACGGCGGCCATATCGCCACCTATGCGTCGGCCGCGACGCTGTACGAGGTGGGGTTCAATCATTTTTGGCGCGCCAAGAGTCCGGCCCATCCGGGCGACATGATTTTCATGCAGGGGCACTCCGCCCCCGGCATCTACGCCCGCGCGTATCTCGAGGGACGCCTCGATGAGAGTCAATTGCTGCGTTTCCGCCAGGAAGTGCGCGGCGGTGGCTTGTCGTCCTATCCGCATCCCTGGCTGATGCCCGATTTCTGGCAGTTTCCGACCGTATCGATGGGCTTGGGACCGATGACGGCCATCTTCCAGGCGCGTTTCGTGCGCTATCTGGAACATCGCGGCATGGTGCCGCCGTCGGACCGCAAAGTGTGGGCCTTCCTGGGTGACGGCGAAATGGACGAGCCGGAATCGATGGGCGCGCTCACCATGCCGGTGCGCGAGAAGCTCGACAATCTGATCTTTGTCATCAATTGCAATCTGCAGCGGCTCGACGGCCCGGTGCGCGGGAACGGCAAGATCATCCAGGAGCTCGAGGCTGCCTTTCTCGGCGCCGGCTGGAACGTCATCAAGGTGCTGTGGGGTTCGCGCTGGGACCCGCTGCTCGAGCGCGATCAGCACGGCCTGCTCAAGCGGTTGATGGAAGAGTGCGTGGACGGCGAGTATCAGAACTTCAAGTCGAAGGGCGGCGCGTACACGCGCGAACATTTTTTCGGCAAGTATCCTGAGCTCAAGGAGATGGTCGCGAACATGTCGGATGAGGAGATCTGGCGCTTGAATCGCGGCGGCCATGATCCGCAAAAGGTGTATGCGGCGTATGCCTCGGCGGTCGCCCACAAGGGCGCGCCGACCGTGATCCTCGCGAAGACCGTCAAGGGATTCGGCCTGGGAAAAGCGGCCGAGGGTTTGAATTCCGCGCACCAACAGAAAAAGCTCGGCGATGAGGCGCTGAAAGAGGTGCGCGACCGGTTCAACATCCAGATCTCGGACGAGGAGATCAAGGGTCTGACGTTCCGCAAGCCCTCGCCCGACAGCGAGGAGATGAAATACCTCCAGGATCGCCGCATTGCTCTCGGCGGTTACGTGCCGGAACGCAGCTCCTCCTCAGCCCCGTTGGTCGTACCGCCGCTCGAGTCATTCGGCGGCTTGTTGGAGGGCAGCTCGGACCGCGAGATTTCCACCACCATGGCGCTGGTGCGCATCCTCACCATGCTCATCAAGGATAAGAACATCGGACGGCACATCGTGCCCATCGTTCCGGATGAAGCCCGCACCTTCGGCATGGAGGGCATGTTTCGCCAGGTTGGCATCTATTCGTCGGTGGGCCAGCTGTACACGCCCCAGGACGCCGATCAGCTCATGTTCTACCGCGAGGACAAGCAGGGCCAGATTCTCGAGGAGGGCATCAACGAGGCGGGGAGCCTGTGCTCCTGGCTGGCGGCGGCGACCGCGTACTCGAATCACGGCGTCAGCATGATTCCCTTCTACATCTATTACTCGATGTTCGGTTTCCAGCGCGTCGGCGATTTCATCTGGGCGGCGGCCGACAGCCAGGCGCGCGGGTTTCTCGTCGGCGGCACGGCAGGGCGCACCACGCTCGCCGGTGAGGGCTTGCAGCATCAAGACGGGCACAGCCACCTGCTCGCGAGCACGGTGCCGAATTGTGTCGCCTATGATCCGACCTACTCCTATGAGCTCGCCGTCATCGTGCAGGATGGCCTGCGGCGCATGTACCAGGACCAGGAAAACATCTTCTACTACATCACCTGCATGAACGAGAATTACGTGCATCCGGCGATGCCTGCGGGCGCGGCGCCGGGCATTTTGAAAGGACTGTATCCGCTGCGCGCGGCGCGCGCGGGCAAGGTGAAGGCGACCCTGCTGGGTTCGGGCACGATCCTGCGGGAGGTGCTGGCGGCGGCCGAGCTGCTCGAGAAAGACTATGGCGTCGCGGCCGACGTGCTCTCCGCCACCAGCTTCAGCGAGCTGCGCCGCGATGCCCTGGCGGTCGAGCGCTGGAACCTGCTGCATCCCACCGATGCGCCGAGGAAGGCCTACGTCAGCGAGGTGTTGTCATCCTGTACCGGTCCATTCATCGCTGCGACCGATTACATGAAGACCGTCGCCGACCAGATCCGGCAATGGGTGCCGGGCCGCTATGCCGTGCTCGGCACGGATGGTTTCGGGCGCAGCGACTCGCGGGCCGAACTGCGTCGTTTCTTCGAGGTCGATCGTCACTACGTGGCCGTGGCGACGCTCAAGGCCTTGGCCGATGAGGGTAGGATTGCTGGCGAGATCGTGCTCGAGGCCATGAAGACCTTCGGCATCGATGCCGAGAAACCCAACCCGTTGACCGTCTAGGCTTAAGAATCGTGCCCACTGCAATCGAAGTCTTGGTCCCCGATATCGGGGGATTCGCCAATGTCAGCGTCATCGAAGTCCATGTGAAGCCGGGCGACTCCCTCGAGAAGGAGGCGGCCATGATCACGATCGAGACGGAGAAGGCCGCGATGGACGTACCTGCGCCCGCCGCGGGCCGCGTCGTGGAGCTCAAGGTGAAAGCCGGCGACAAGGTTTCCGAAGGATCGGTGATTCTGCTGCTCGAAAGCGCCGCTGCCGCACCGGGCGCCGACGCACCCCGCACCGACGCACCCCGCAACGACGCACCGGGCGCTGCCGTACCGGCCGCCGGTGGATCGAGCGGTGACCCGCCGGCGGCCGCCACCGCGCCCGCCGCACCGCCGCCGAGCGCGCTCACCCCGTCCACCCCACCGCCACCCGCCGCGGTCGCCGCCCGTGCCGCGAACGTCGCACCGCCGCCGGCCAGCGTTGCCGCCGTCGTCGACGAGGTGGCCTTCTCACGCGCCTATGCGAGTCCGTCGGTGCGCAAGTTCGCGCGCGAACTCGGCGCCGATCTCGGTGAGGTCAAGGGAACGGGACCCAAGGGCCGCATCACCCAGGATGACGTGAAAGCGCACGTCAAGCAGCTGCTGACGACGCCGGCGGCGCCGCCGGGCGCGGGCGGCGGCTTGCCGAGGATTGCCGAGGTGGACTTCGCGAAGTTCGGCGAGGTGGAAGTCAAGCCGTTGTCGCGCATCCAGAAAATTTCCGGGGCGCGATTGCAGGCGAGCTGGCTCAATCTGCCGCATGTCACGCAGTACGATGATGCCGACATCACCGATCTCGAGGCAACGCGGGCGGCCCTGAAAACGAAGGCGGCGGAGCAGGGCGTGAAGCTCACGCCCTTGGCCTTCATCATCCGCGCCTGCGTGTTGGCGTTGAAGGAGTTCCCGCGCTTCAACTCCTCGCTCGATGCGTCCGGCGACAACCTCGTGCTCAAGAAGTATTTTCACGTGGGCTTCGCGGCCGACACGCCGAACGGGTTGGTCGTGCCCGTGGTCCGCGATGCCGACCGCAGCAACGTCTATGAACTCGCGCGCACCCTCGCCGAGATGTCGGAGAAGGCGCGTGCCGGCAAACTGCGCGCAAGCGAAATGCAGGGGGGATCGTTCACCATCTCGAGTCTGGGAGGCATCGGCGGCACCGCCTTCACGCCCATCATCAACGCACCGGAGGTGGCCATTCTCGGGGTTGCCAAATCGAGCTTGAAACCGGTTTACGACCGCGGCGCTTTTCTGCCGCGGCTCATGCTGCCTCTGTGTCTTTCCTATGATCACCGCGTCATCGATGGCGCGGAGGCGGCCCGCTTCATCGTCTTTCTGAGCAAGACGCTGGCTGATGTGAAGGCACTCCTATGAGCGTCGTTGAGGTCCGAGTTCCCGACATGGGGGATTCCAAGGGCGTCACCGTCCTCGACGTGCTGGTGACCAAGGGCACGACGGTGGGCATCGATGATCCGCTCATCACCCTCGAGACCGAGAAGGCGTCGATGGATGTGCCATCGCCGGTGGCCGGCGTCATCGAATCGATCGACATCAAGAAGGGCGATGGGGTGGTCTTCGGCACGCTGATCGCGACCGTGACCTTGATCGACGCCGCCGCAGCGGCGGGCGCCGTGGCTTCATCGAGCGCGACGGCAGCACCGGCCGCGACACCACCGTCCGGCAACGCGCCCGCCGCCACGGTGCCGGCGGAGGTGGCAACGCCGGTCACGGCACCGGCCGCGGCCGCATCGGCGGTAGCACCGGCCGCGCCGGCAGCGACCTCTGCCGCGCCCGCCGCAACCGCGGCGCTGCCCGGGCCGCCGCCGGGCGCGCTCGACCTCGTGGTCTTGGGTGCAGGCCCCGGCGGCTACTCAGCCGCGTTTCGCGCCGCCGATCTGGGCCTCAAGGTGACATTGATCGAACGCTGGCCGACGCTCGGCGGCGTATGCCTGAACGTCGGCTGCATTCCTTCGAAGGCGCTGTTGCACGCCGCCAAGGTCATCGAGGATGCGCACGACATGGCGGCCAACGGCATCAGCTTCGGCGCGCCGCAAATCGACTTCGACAAGTTGCGCGGCTGGAAGAGCCGTGTCGTGGCGAAATTGACCAACGGGCTGACCAGCCTCGCCAAGCAGCGCAAGGTGGACGTCGTGCGCGGCACGGCGACCTTCATCGGTCCCTATTCATTGGACCTGCAGACGGCCGAGGGTCCGCGCCGCTTGGATTTCAAGCAATGCATCATCGCCGCCGGTTCCGAGTCGGTGCGCCTGCCCGGGCTGCCCGATGATCCGCGCATCATCGATTCGACCGGCGCGTTGGAACTGCCCGCCGATTGCAAGCGTCTGCTGGTCATCGGCGGCGGCATCATCGGCCTGGAGATGGCCTGTGTTTACGATGCGCTCGGCGTCAAAGTGAGCGTGGTCGAATTGAGCGATGGCCTGATGCCCGGCGCCGATCGCGATCTCGTGCGTCCGCTGGCGAAACGGATCGAAAAGCGTTACGAAAGAATTCTCCTCAAGACCAAGGTCGCGCTCCTGCGCCCGAGCGCGGCGGGCTTGCATGCCACCTTTGAAGGACCCGATTCGCCGGAGCCGGCCGTGTATGACCGGGTCCTGGTCTCGGTGGGCCGCAGTGCCAACGGGAATGTCATCAATGCGGCGGCGGCCGGAGTGGCGGTGGACAAGCGCGGCATCATCGGCGTGAACAAGCAGATGCGCACCAATGTGCCGCATATATTCGCGATCGGTGACATCGCGGGTGCCCCCATGCTGGCGCACAAGGCCGTGCATGAAGCCAAGGTGGCGGCGGAAGTGGCCGCCGGCCACAAATCCTCATTCGATGCGCGCTGCATCCCCTCGGTGGCCTACACCGATCCGGAAATCGCCTGGGTGGGACTCACCGAGACCGAGGCCAAGGCGCGCGGTATCGACTACGGCAAGGGAGTCTTCCCCTGGGCCGCGAGCGGGCGGTCCCTCGCCATCAACCGCGACGAGGGTTTCACCAAGCTGCTGTTCGACAAAAAGACCAACCGGCTGTTGGGCGGCGGTGTGGTCGGCACCAGTGCCGGCGATTTGATCGCCGAAGTGGGACTCGCGATCGAGATGGGCGCCGATGCCGCGGATGTCGGCATGACCATTCATGCGCATCCCACGTTGTCCGAGACGGTGGCCTTCTCCGCCGAGGCGTTCGAAGGCACGCTCACCGATCTCTATCTGCCGAAACGGTAGCCTCGATCCGCTGCTCACTGCTGTCCCTCAGGGCGCCGCCGTCCGCGATCTTCGCCGCGCCTCGCGGGCGCGATCCCGGCCCGGCTCAGAGCGCCGGCACCGGCCGGCCGCGCGCGACGTGTTCGAAACCGGAGGCGAGTTTCAAGAGCGTGGGTTCGCTGAAGGCAGTGCCGAAGAACGACAGGCCAACCGGCAACCCGCGGTGTAATCCGGCCGGCACCGTGATGTGCGGATAGCCGGCCACCGCGGCCGGTGAGGAACACCCGCCCGAGTCGGAGTCGCCGTTGATCGGGTCGATGAGCCAGGCCGGTCCCGCCGTCAGGGCGACGATGGCATCGAGATGATGCTCGGCCAGCACGGCATCGATACCGCCGCTCCGTGTGGCACTCAGGCAGGCGGCGCGTGCATCGCGATAGGCCGCCTCATCGAGGCCGCCCTTGGCGTCGGCCTGTCGCAGCAGTTCCTGGTCGAATAGCGGCAATTCGGTGGCCGCGTGCGCGTCGTTGAAGCGAATCAACTCGGCGAGCGTATGCACCGGCATGCCGGCCGGCAGCCGGGCCAAATAGGCATTCAAATCGGCCTTGAATTCATACAGCAGCACCTGTTGTTCGGCCGGTCCGAAATCCGTTTGCGGCAGGTCGGCAGGATCGACGACGATGGCGCCCGCGCCTTTGAGCGTGGCGACGCAGCCGTCTAGAAAGCGGTCGAGCGGAGCATTATCGGCAAAGAAGCGCCGCGCCACGCCGACGCGCGCGCCGCGCAGCCCGTCCGGGTTGAGGTGACGCACATAGTCCTGCGACCGATCGCCCGCCGCGACACTCGCGGCGTCGGCGGGATCGAGCCCGGTCATCACACCGAGCAGCACGGCGGCATCGCGCACGGTGCGGGCGAGCGGACCGGCCGTATCCTGACTATGCGAGATGGGCACGATGCCGCGGCGGCTGATGAGCCCCACCGTGGGCTTCAAACCGACGATGCCGTTGATCGAGGCCGGGCTCACGATGGAGCCATCCGTTTCCGTGCCGACCGCGATGGCACACAGATCGGCGCTGACGGCCACTGCCGATCCGGAGCTCGAGCCCGACGGAGAACGGTTGGGGGCATAGGGATTGCGGGTCTGGCCGCCGCGGCCGCTCCAACCGCTCGATGAATGGGTGGAACGAAAATTGGCCCATTCACTCAAATTGGTCTTGCCGAGAATCACGGCGCCGGCGCGGCGCAGCCGCGCAACCAGCGGTGCGTCCTCGGGTGCGTACCAGCCGTCGAGCGCGAGTGAGCCCGCCGTGGTCATCATGCGATCCGCGGTCTCGACGTTGTCCTTGATGAGCACCGGCACGCCGTGCAGGGGTCCGCGCGGCCCCGAGGCCGTCCGTTCCCGGTCCAACTCGACCGCGACGGCGAGGGCCCGCGGATTGATCTCGAGCACTGCCCGGAGGTTCGGTCCGCGATGGTCGAGCGCGCCGATGCGATCCAGATAAAACTGCGTCAGGCGTTCGGACGTCAAGGCGCCGCTCGCGAATTGCAAGGCGATGTCGGCAAGCGTCAATTCATTCATGGGTGAAGCACTCATTGCGGGCGCGGCCCGTGCGGCCGGTGCGGCGGATGCGGTAGATCGGGTAGATGCGGCTGATGCAGCTGATGCAGCCGGGGCAAGCGGGTTGGCCAGGGCGGGAGCAATGCCGAGCAGGCTGACTGCAGTTGCGAGAAATACGCGTCGATCCATCGGCACATCGGACATGCATCCGTCATAGCCAGATCGCCGCAAAATAGCAAGCAAGGCGCCGGCCGGGAGGACGCACGGCGGCGGCATGGGCGGCGGCAATCGGCGGAATGGGC
>Ga0209208_10004709_pt1 | contig 19227 bp, 15 predicted proteins | sample S1TSphfallax_3_FD_187694 | JGI IMG/M metagenome (GOLD analysis project Ga0209208, IMG submission 187694) | Host-associated microbial communities from peat moss isolated from Minnesota, USA - S1T2_Fd - Sphagnum fallax MG (SPAdes) (version 2) | ecosystem: Host-associated > Plants > Peat moss >... | reverse complement strand
GGTTTGGCTGGTTTGTTTTTTGGGTGTGGATGTTTTAGCCTGAGTGAAGGGAAATGAGGGAGATTTTTTAGGGTTTTTTTTTTGGTGGAGGAGATTCGTCATGGCGATGGCGGTTCGCATTATGGGTCAGACGGTGCGGAAAAGAATCACCAGCGCCTTGGTGAATCCGAGTGTGAGCTTCTCCACCTCCTCCTCGTCTCTCCAGCGGCGGCTGCCATCATCGCTTTGGGATTCTTTCAATGGAATATCTGTCTCGGGAAACGAGGGTTTGTTTGTAAAGTCCGATGGATTGTCTCTCCTCATCTTCGAGCGTTTCTCCAGGGCGACGACGACAGGAGGAGGGGTGCACATTCGGGGGTTTACTACTGAAGTTGGAACTGAGAATGCGACTGAAAGTAGTGGAGATGATCCTGATGAGAAAACGCCGGCTGCTGCTACTGCGCCGGCAGTGGTGATGACACCCAGAAGTTTTCAGTTCACTCCTGTCATCCGGAAAATGTCCGATGAGATTGGCTATCGAGTGATCAATCGGTACACCTCAGAGGACTTTGGGAGGAACAAACCTCCAACTGCATTTGCTGTAGTCCAGGTCTATCTTCTTCCTCTTCTTCCTCCTCTTCCTCTTCTTCCAACCTACATTCCTACCTTATGTGTTACATATTTGCAGAAAAAAACAATTGCAGTGCACCGAAAGAAGGATTTCTAGCGTTTCAGGAGAGCATTGCTTTTAGGCAATTTTCAGAGCTTCAAAACTTTCTTTGTGGCTATGTCCTTGAAGCTTCAGTCCTCCCCATAAGCTTCTTGTTGCGGTTTTGGGTTCTTCTTACTTTTAGGGTTTAGGGTTTGAAAGAAGAGAGAGAGAATTTACACATTATTCTTAATAGCAAGAGTTTCAAGTCTTTGCATGTGAACTGTGATGTGGTGTTTGCAACTGCGATGTACAATTTTAGGGTTTTGAGTATTTTCTGATTTGTCTGTCTCTGGAGTGAGCTATCCGGCCAACATCATGACTGAGTCTTCTCTGGTCACTGTCAGAAAGATGATAGAAACTCATGAAGAAATTACATTTTTGTAGGAACATTATCTTTAGCATTTTATGCAACATGTTTTGTTTGTGGGTGGCTGTTGTGTGTGCAACAGATTGGCTCACATCAGTTCAAAGTGTCACCAAATGACCTCATATATACTGAGAAGCTCAAGTTTGCTGACATTAATGATAAGGTTGCACTCTACTACCTCCAATTCCTCTGCCCTCTTATGATTCCACACAGTTCATGATTGTAAGAACCATGTCAAACAATTTGTATGCACACTTTCTGTGTAAAAAAAAGGGATAAGTGCTGTGAAATTTTTTTGACTCATTTTTTGCTAGAAAGATGGTTTGAAAATGGACCAGTTGTTACTTGCCTGTTTGATGATGCCCCTCAAATTGTGCCCCCATGTGTGATCTAGTACTGTATGACAAATGTGCATGAAAGGCATTTTTTGTGGTTGTAGAAATTCATTAAGTTCTTTCTGTTGTTGTGGTCACTTGCGTTTGTGTTATCTAGATATGTATTTTTGTGACCAGGAAAAACCTTGGGACTCTAACCTGTTTTGTGTAATGATCTGTTCTCTTTGGCTTTGCAGCTGATGTTGCACAAAGTCCTTTTACTTGGGTCAAAATCACAGACAATTGTGGGCCGGCCACATGTACCCAAAGCTGCTGTTTTTGCAGTTGTTGAAGAACATGTAAGAAAAAAACTGAGAAAAACAATTCATAAAGTTGCGGTCTCTATTTCCTTAGAACTAGCAAGCATTGATTACAGTATTTTGTCATTTTATCTTGTTGAACTTATCATATGTCTTCCCCTTTGTTGGAGACCTCTGAAAGTATGGAGACAAAGATAGTCAGGTACAGCATTGCTTTCTAATAATAGAATTTTAGCCATTGTACAGAAAAGAGTTTCTTGCTGTTGGCTCCTCCAAATACAATTTTGGGGGTGTTCAGCAACTTTCTAATATGAGCTTCGTTCTGTGGGTTCTTACTAATCATGGATTACCCAATCTTGCATGATTTCTGCATTCGGACACATTGGGTATTGATGTACCCCCCCCCCACCCCCAAAGTTTAGAAATGGGGATGACCACTACTCAACTGAAGGCAGTGGCACGTACATTAAATGGTTGTTTGATTTTATGCAGGCTCTAGATGAGAAAGTCATTATCTTCAAGAAAAAGCGGCGGAAGAATTACCGACGAACTACGGGTCATCGTCAAGTAAGCCTTTCACTTATATAGCCTTCTTATATTGAGCCCTATGAGAAAGAAAAGCACTCAGAAAAAATGGTAACACGGAGTAGTACTTCATTACTTCAAGTCTCCTGTCATTGTTTGTAGTTGGCTCTGTCCTGTCAGGGAGAATGAAAAAAAATCACACAAACAATAATGGGTAATTAGAGTACTCAGATTATACTACTATACTGCAATTGATTGATTGCAGAAATTTTCTTTTGCCCTACTTAAGGTTTGAGGAGTTTCCCAAATATAGAAATGCTTAAAAGGTTTGGAAGAGTTCAGCAGAAATTCTTAAAAGCTTGACAGCAATGGCGTAATGAATGCAGGAGTTAACAAGGCTACGAATCTTGGACATAAAAGGTATTGAGGTTGACAAAAAATCCCTGACAAGTGTGCCAAAGGAGTCTGTGAAGCATGCACCTAATGTCGAAGGTGAGAAGAGCAGTGACATCTTAGTAGCTTAAATTTGGTTACAAGCTGGGAATTAGACCCCTAAAACAACTGTTTCCATCTGGTGGGGGTATTATGTCTGTGAGTGTGACAGAAGAGAGACAGAGAATGAGTGGATGGTGGTTGAAATTTGGGGATTTCAAGGAAAGTTGGTTGTGAAGTTCTAGGTCTGCAGTTGCAGTCTTCACTCACAATCAGTGATACCCACTTGTTTGCTGTAAATGGGTCCAGTTCTCAACAGAAGATTTGAATCAAAAGTTGGCATACTGATTTGTTTCATGTTCAATCTTTACACTCACATATGTAATGCCACTCTCACTCCTGAGGGTCAGAAAAGGCCTTTGTGTTGATTAAGTTCAAGCACGAGTACAAACTGAAATTCTGGACTTGCAGTATTTATTAGTTTGTCACCTCAAAGTTATTGTAGCAGTTGATTTTTGGTAGCCTCTGATATTAGTGAAGCACATCCTTGTGATTGTTGAAGCTTTTGCTATTTGGGAAAGCACATCCATGTGATCGGCAAACCTTCTGGGTATTGGCAAGTTTGGCAGAGCAGAATTGCAGCTGTTCACATGGTTGAAAGAGGTCACATGAATTAAGCTTTTCTGTAAACGCAGGGAACAAGATCTTACTGAACTGGCCCAGTTCTCTGAAGACTCTGCAGGTTGCACTCTGCTCAGGTTGAGCTTTGTTCCAGTGGCTGAACAGAGAGCACTGTGCTTGGTGGTGGTGGTATTCACCAGTTTGTTCACTTGTCTCCTGTAACCAATGGACACACATCTGAGACATGAGGATCTCAGAAATCACACATCAATGATCTGCACTTTGCCAATTTTTTGGAGATCCCCAGGAGATTAGGATCCCCAAGATAAAAGAGCTAAAAGACTGTGTGTACTTATGTCTATTCTTCCAATTGGTTTTTCAAACAAGGAAAGCTCATCTTGTACATTAGAGTTCTTCATTTTGTGCCCCTTTGTTTTTTACTTGATAATCATACGTTAGGGATCCATGATCTATGTACAAACAAAAGAGTAGATCTCCCTATGCACTTTTATTGTCATGAATAGCATATGATTAATTGCATTAAGCTTCCTTTGTTTGGCGCACTTTTGAACATTTTAACAATGTCTTTCCAAATAAAACTTGTCACAACTTTAAAATTGAGTTCACAATTAAGTGTGGAGTGCAAGAACATATGAAATTAAAAAAATGTGTTCGGGAATGAAACAAGCTTTCACAAGTGGGAGAAAGTGCAAAAGATCGAACTCCATGGCTTTGAAGTGCATTTCCCAAGATTTGCATTCATGTGACAATCCCAAATATTTAGATCTTTAGTTAAAAGAATAAAGAAGCATAAAATTGGGCAAAAATTGAAATTTTTTTACAAAATCTTCAAGATATCATTGGAAAGGTTTTGAAGTGTAAATGTCTAAAGTGTTTTCACATTGTTCATGTTCAATTTGAAATGCATAAGTTATGATAAAAAGAAAGGTCAAAAATCAAATTGGGAATTTGATTCTCGAACACAAATCCATTTAAAACTAAGGTCAAATGAACTTTGATTAGAGCATGAAATACGTTGTTGGAAAGATCCTTTTGAAGGTTATAAAATATTGCTTTTGCATGTTCCAATTAGGCTTTATTTGAGGAAATATGAATGTCTAAAGTCCCAATTTTAGAACTCTCATTTAGGAGTCCCAAGTAAAAATGTCATTTGGATGTAGCTTCACGAAAAGTCAGAAAGTATATTATAGGATACAATAATATCTCTTCCTACCTCACAAATGCTGCAAGCTAGGGAGCATGCCCCAACTCCTTTTTTTTTTTTTTTTTTTTTTTTTTTTGTTCTTCTTTCATTTTGGGACTCACATTTGGGTTTTTCAAAGAGTTTGGGGGTGTGTCAAAACCATTGCACAAAAAAACCTTCCTTTTCACATTTCATCTCCCATTACATGTCACAAGCCATGAGGAGTATTTGAAAACCAAGAATAATAAATTTTGTTAAAACAATACAAAATGTTCTATGATATTTTTCAAAAAAATCAACTAATAACTTCACATTAAGTAACGGTTGATGAATATTCCTCAAAATGTGGGACTAAACAAAAATTAAAAATTATATTTATCCTCAAAGCCATCCTTGGTTTGGACCCATGTTTAGTCCTCTAAATTTTTGTTTCGTGCCCTATTTGAAATTATTTACAAAGGTAGCTTCACTAAAGATGAAATTACAAGAAGTTACAAAATTGATAAGGATGTAAACACAAAACTAAAGACCAAACACAATATTTTGATGAATTATAAATTGCCCAATTCAAGTTTGTGGTGTATCAATTTTGTAATTATAAGATTATAAAGGATAAGGTTATAAGGTGTAAATTTAAACTTATAGGATTCAAAGTTCAAGTGGTAGTGTTTTCACATTTAACATTTTAGGGTTGTGGGTTTAGGTTGTGGGGTTTTAATGTTTTAAGTTCAAGATGTAGGGTTCAAGTTGTGGGTATGGTTCAAGTCATAGTGTTTAGGTTTAAGGTTTAAAATTTAAGGTTCAAGTTGCAATGTTCTAGATTGTAGGGTTTGGTTTTCAAGGTTTAAAGTTTTAAGTTTAGGATTTTAGACTTAAAAGTAAGGATTAGATTTCAAGGTTAAGGTTGTTCTAATAAATGATTAAAATTAAGGACCAAATTTTAGGATTAGGAATAAAGATTGATATATAGGATTAAGATTTGGTTTTATGTTTAGGTTTATAATTAAGGATTAGGTTAAGCTATAGGTTTAAAATCTAAGCCCTTTTAAAACAAATTATCTTGCAAAGTCACATGGGAATATACAAATAAACATTCCTCTTCTTGAAGTCTTTCTCTATTTCATTTTCACATTATTAAATGGATTTTTTTAATGCCATGGAAAGAGAAAAACTACCATGTTTTTTTAATGTGCAAATTTTGTTACTAGCTTAGGGGATTTGTGAATCAATGCACATGAGATGAAAGAAAGTGTCAATCAATCAATGGTTTTGAACATTAATGATTATGATGCTTCGGTCACAGTGCAAGCAACATTAATATTGTTAAAAAATTTGACCATTTTTAATCAAACTAAATTTGAAGAATTGTTTTCCCTTATGATGTTTATAATCATTAACCATGTTAAATGTATAAGTGAGACTTGCACTATGAGAGATCATGTCCATGAAAACCTCATTACTTTACAATTAGGTGTTTGGTACAATTAATGTACAAATATGTTACATTTGTTTTATGAAAATACGAACATCTAAAAATAAAATGTCTAGTTAGTAATTCACGAAGTTTTATTGTAGTCGCATATTAATTGCAAAATGGACCCCTATATGGTTTGAATACACCCCATATATACAATTGTGATCAACTTATTTTGGTTTTGTCGGTAATTTGTATGAAAATTGTTAAAGGCATTTAAATTTTTATTTTTTTTACCAATACTTATGATGTAATTAAGAATATTGAATAATTATTTAATTAATAAATAAATAGTTATTAATATTTGATCATTAGTAATTAATAGTTAATATTTAAAACTTCAGGACTAAATGTTAGTAAAATTCAAAATTATTAATATTAATTAATTAATAACTAGTTGAAGTTTAATATTCAATTAATTATATTTTTATTATTATTTATCTCATCATTATAATTAAATAAAAGATAAATACACTAGACTTAATTATTATTCAGTTCATATATAATATTCAATCATCAATAAATTCTAATTATTTATTAGATAATTAATAAATTAATAAATGAATGATTAATTAAATATTTTATTACATAACTCAGAATTAGGTATTATTTAAACTAACAATTATTCATATTAATTAATATTAACTAATTATTCATTTAATATTAATAAATTAATAACTAGTTAGAATTTAATATTTAATTATTCTAAATTAATGATTCCAATGATGATGAATTTTCATCAGAGATGGTTTAGGTAGGACAACAATAGGCTCCCATAGTATTTCATCCTACCATGTTCCTTCCCATAATATGTTGAAATGAATTATTTTTATTCAAAATTTGTTATATAACTACCTATAATGACATATTTATATAATGACCTCTTCTATGGATATAACCTTTTGGATTTCTTGTTTTTAAATTTTTTGTTCCATGCATCTTTATAAATATTTTTACTTTTTTTCTATTGGAAGCTTGCTATGTTTTTTTTTTTTTTTTTTTTTTTTTTTTTTTGCGACAACATCATGGCCTTGCTTTTCATTTTTATTTGTATAGTGTAAGAGAGGAGAACACATTTTATAAAGAAAAATTTGAGAAATTTTTCTTTGCTTTGTGTTTATTGCAATTTTGTTGTCATAATCACAATACCAAATACATATCGAAGTTTATTGTCATTGGTGGTATGTAGCAACGTGGAGCCCGAGTTATAATTATTAATTAAAATACTATTTAAGTAATTAAAACTAGTTATTACTTGATTGATATTACATATTAAATAAATAATATTAAATAAATTAAAACAGTTATTAATTGATTGATGTTACATATTAAATAATTCATAATTATTAATTAATTATCCGATTAATATAAATTACACGATAAATAGTTGAAATTCAATGATAAAATATTTCTAGTTAATAAACTAAAAAAAAGTATCAATCAATTGATATTAAATATTAAAATTAAACAAATCATGATTATTAATTAATTTTTTTCATTTATTAAATATTAATTGATTAACTATACCTAGTTGATTCATCAATTAGTTACTCATTAATGAATTTTTGATATGAATGAATGAATTAATTAATGTTAATATTTTATTATTTATTAAATACTTATTATTAAATACTTGATCAATGATATTAATTAATTAATTAATATTAATTATTGATGGATGTTTACTCTTGATTAATTCATTAGTTAATAATAAGTTTTAATTAATTTTTGATGCAATTATGACATTATTATTAATAGATAGATAGGTAATAAGTTGTAGGGTTATAGGAAGTTAGTGAATTAGTTAATTAATTAGTGAATTATGTAGTTAATGAAGGAGTTACTTACTTACTTATGGAATTGAAAGGGAAACCAAAATGTATGAGATAAAAAATATAATCGAAACTTAGTTGCAAACCATTTGCAATTAGGTTATAGCTAAATTTTTTATCCCATATTATTTGGCTTCCTTTTCAAATGTGTAAACTATATTAGTAGATGTATTGTTAACATTAAAATACACAAGATTTGCCAAATGGGATAAACCAATTGAAGTTTAACCTTAATTTGGTTAATTCCAAAATAAAATAAAATAATTTAAAAAAGTTTAAAAACTTACTTACCTACCTACTTCAACCTTTTTACTTACCTCAGCCTACTTACCTACCTACCTATTTACCTACTTATCTTATATTTCTTTACCTACCCACCTATTTTTATTTTAAACGTTTCAAAAATCTAAATGTTACCATGTGGCACAAAATTATTTGTCCACGGTATGAATAAAAAACCTTTTAAAAAAAGGTTGAAATAAAAAGTTTGGTAATCAATTTGATGTAGTAATATTCTTTTAATATGCAATGTGGTAATATGACATTGGTCATAAGAAATTGATCATTAGTTGCATGATAGTTGCATGTGTTATACAATCAACAAATGAAAAATACAATCAATTCAAATACATATTTCACCCATTGTTTATGTGATGACATCAACATTTGCAATTAATGTCTTATGCAACTTGTCAATGCAACTACAAGTCATTTTAGTTGCAAAATGTTGTTTCCAACCAAAATTAGTTGTAAATTGTAGTCGAAAATATGCAAATATCTTTTAATGAATGTTCTTTACCATGTAAGAGAAGGTGAGGTTACATTTCCATGACAATTGGATGCATCACTAGTTTTTTAAATATATTTTACTGGCATCAAGTTTTGAAAATTGCATGGATATTTACAAAATTATGATTTTTAATGCAAATTTTGGAATAATATAAAAATAATCTATAGTTAAATACATGTCATTTTTTGTTTCAACATCAATTTCATAAACATTGGAACACATAATGTCAAAAGTATTGTAAGATTAAAACATTTTTCATCAAATGAATGATATACGCATTATGTAGTATGTTTCCATTAAAATTTGGGAATAATTATCAATTATGTGGAAGCCCATATGAGTGCTTTGGGAAAAAAAAGGACTTTTGGCCTTGAGTTAGATGGCTCTTAATTTGATTATGACTTCGCCCTAAAGAATATTTAAAAAGTTGCCATCTTGAGATGTGGTCATTTGGAATGCCATGATATTGGGACATGTAAAACTTGGCCAATGACAAAAAACATTGGACCTATTTCACCAAATACAATAGGAAGGCGTGTGGTTAAATATTACTTTTATGAGGGTGTTGAATGCATGTGTTAATGAGGGTGCACTTCGAGTTGGCATGCATGTAGAACTGAAGTTAAAGCTTGAGGTCAATGTGCTTGAAGTTTGATGTTCATTTCACAAAAAAAAAAAAATTTGTTGTTGAAGATTATGCAATGTTGCAACAATTATGGCAATGGAATTGTCCTTTTGTAACTCAACAAGATACATAATAAAACAACAAGCAATTTTGCCAAATTGTCAAAGATAAGACAACAATATAATTTGGAGAAAACATACAAATTTGACAAACAACGAATTCAACAATGAATAATAATTAAATAACTTTATAATTTGAACAAGGGATGATGCAAGGTAGGCATGAAATGCATTAGGAATGCAAAAGCCATAACTTGCATTGGTGAGATTGAAGGATGGTGCTTTTCATCCCTCTACTTATACTATCCATCAACCTTCTAAAAAGTTTCATCAACTAAACTTTCTATACGCTTTTACTAAATAACCTTCTAAAAGCTACCGTTGGTTTCACACTTTTTAGAAGCTTTTACTAACCATGTCTTTAAAAAAAATTCATTGACTATGTTTTTAAAAAGCTTTCGTTGACATTGTTATATAGAAGCTTCTACCAATCTCATCATTTAAAAGCTTTTTGTTAATTACATCTTTTAAAAAATTCTATCATTTATTCTTTAAAAAAACTTCTACTACTAGTTTACATTTTCTTCAAACTTTTAAACATATTTTTCAAAAAAATGTCATAATTTTTTTTATATTCTTTAAATTTATGACAAATTGTGTACATACATCATTAGACAATTTGAACCCTAGAAATTCAAAGAACCACTTTTGAAATTCCTATTGTATGTTTCTCGATTGCATGACAATGTTTTGTGGGTTAATAAAACCCCATCTTGCCAAACATGATGCATCTTTTATAAAATCTTTCAAGGAATGTATGGGATGATTTGATGACAAAATGAAAAAATGTTTTGCACCTTTTGTAACTATAATTAAATTGTTGTAGTATAAACCATGCTCAAATTACTATCTAACATCTTTTGTGGTTTTAAACTTGGAATTCTTGGTTATTGAAATGATGGAATTGTAATCCATCATTTTTGTGCTATTAGAATCCAGTTGAAAAAAACACACCCCCCACCCCAAAAAAATGAATTATAATCACATATTCAATTACAAAATGGTTTTAAGTTGTACATGTGACTATGATTTACAATTATTGCTAGTTTGAATGAGAATGAAGATTAAAAGTGTCTTCATATCATCCACAACTACTGTCATCAAATAATACATGAAAATTTAATTGTTTTGTAGTTGGTAATGTGATTCATAGGTGACTGAACAACATGTGGTGTCTTATTCAACTTGAATTATGATTATATTTTATAATTGCAAATGTACATGTGCTAATGACTTAGTGCATGCGATATATCATGTTAGTTTAAACAATTTAAGCATAGGTAGACTAAATAACCTAGACAACCCCTAGGTATTCAAAGTAGTTTAAATAATCCCTAGGTAGGCCTTTAAGTAATTTATGTAACCTAGGTAGGCCCTATGTAATCCTTAGGTACTTTAATTCACTTAAGGATCCCCTAGGTAGTTTAGGTAGCCTAAGTAGGCCCTATGTAACCTTTAGGTACCTTAAGTTACCTAAGCAGCCCCTAAGTATTGTAGTTAATCTACATAACCTTGGGGGTCCCTTAAGTAGCCCAAGTAGCCAAGGGAGCTCCAAGGCATGCCCTTAGGTAATCTAAATAACCCTTTGGTAATTCATAGGTAGCCCTAGCGATATTTTAACTAATCTAGGCAATCTTTAAATAACCCCTAAAAAACTTAAACAACCTTTAGGTAGGTCATTTAAGTAAGTTAGAATTTTTTTATATTAAAATGTGATTCTATTTCATATTACATAAAAAAAGGTTGGTGCAATGGTTAACACTTTGCTTGTGAATGTTAAGGATCAAATTTTTACTAATATTTCATTACTTATCTACCTTAGTTTAAACTCAATAGTTTAGGTGCTTATTTAAGTCGAAGTGTCTAGTTTAAACCACCTAGGTTTCCCAACCTGTGTTTAACCTCGATTAAATAAGTTAGTTTGCCTAAGTTAATTTATGTGCCAAACATATTAATTTAGGCTAGGTGGTCTAGCTTAGGCCAACCTAGGGTAAACTACATGGTGCCAAATTTTCAACTTGTTGTTTACACATGTCAACATTTCAAGGGTCAAAAAAAATCTAGGCGTCCCCAAAATTTTCATATCTCAATCCTTTTTGTTGGTTATACAATCTACTCAAAGGGCTATTGTGCAAAATACCTCTTTGGGTTGACAAAATGTGTAATTATTTATTATTGGTTATTGCACATTTGTTGATTTAATTGCACAAAGATGATAATTTCAAGGTGCATCTATATATATATATAAAAAAAACTAAGAAATGAAGTTAATAATGCTAAATTCTCAAAGGAAAAAATGATGTAGTTATTTATTTATTTATTATTATTATTTGTCATGAAGCATATTCCTCCAATGCAAGCTTATTGAAAATTCCATGAAATCAAAATTAAAAGAAAATTGGGCCACACTTTTTATATTGGCCATTCTTGGGAAAGCTCTCGACGAGTGAGGTTCAATGGAGGCATGCTCAATTAAAATAAACAAAGTTTGTCCTTTTGTTATTAAATTACATAAAATGTAGTAGCAAGACAAGAAGTGCAAAATTAAAAAAAAAATCTCATTTAAGACCTCAATTGCTATATGGTTTTATTACATAATGAAAAATCTATTAACAAAAAACGAATGCAAAAAATTTCAAGATCTCATTTAAGATCTCAATGCATTATGACATGATGAAAATCTACTACCAAAACAAGTGCAAAGGGTTTCAAGACCTCATTTTAAGACCTCACTTGTACTATGGTTGCATTACATACTCTAATCTAGTAGTGTAGGTACTAGGTTCCATCATCCATGACCTACCTCTGTTCGTTTACAATTTTTCTCATCCATCCATTGTGCTTCATTTTGCAGGTAGTGAGGATACATAGTGACCCTTTTGCCTAGTCCATACACGAGAAGGACCGTCCCTAAAAGGTCAAATTGAGGCCCAGTCCATAGATGAGAAGGACTGTCCCTAAAAGGCCACACTGAGGTCAGTTACCTAGTCCATAAATGAGAAGGACCGTCCCTAAAAGGCCACATTGAGGCCAGTTATCTAGTCCATAAACAAGAAGGACCCTCCCTAAAAGGCCACATTGAGGCTGGTTGTCGAGCCCATGGATGAGAAGGGCCATCCCGAAAAGGCCATAGAGAAGCCATTTGCTCGATCCTTACACAAGAAGGGCTGTCCCGAAAAGGCCACATTGAGGTTGGTGTCCTTAGATGAGAAGGGGCATCCCTAAAAGGCCACATTCAGGCCGGTGTCCTTAGATGAGAAGGGCTGTCCCTAAAAGGCCACATGGAGGCCGGTGTACTTAGATGAGAAGGCCCGTCCCTAAAAGGTCACATGGAGGCCGGTGTACTTAGATGAGAAGGCCCGTCCCTAAAAGGCCACATTGAGGCCGGTTGCCGCGTCCATAGACGAGAAGGGCCGTCCCTAAATGCCACATTGAGGCCGGTTGTCAGGTCCTTATAATAGAAGGACCGTCCTTAAAAGCCCACACTGAGGCCGGTTACGCAGTCCTTAGATGAGAAGGGTCGTCCCTAAACCTCCACACTCTAGAAGGATGTCTCTCTCTCGTCGTCGTGGGTGGTGGGTGCAGAATCCCAAGGAAGAAAAATCGTCATGCTCTTTGCTCATGAAGTGGGATCGATGGGCAAGCAATGCTGTCGCTGCTGCTGCTGCTGCAGATGAAGATGACGAGGAGCAGCAGCAGCAGCAGGAGGAAGAGGAGGAGGAGAAGGAGGTGAGAAAACAAGAAGAAGACGACGAGGAAGAAGAAGCAGTGAATCATCATCATCGTCATGGCTTCAAAAAGTGGAGCTAAATTGGGTGCGATTTTTGGTGACGATGACTACTTGCCTTTGGAAAAAATGTCCGTGACTTTGGAGAAGAAGGGGGGAAGCAGCGGTGGCGGCGGTGGCTTTGAGGAAGACAGTTTCACCTTATGCTTTTGGGTGTATCTTCTGAAGAGAAACAAGGCAGGAGGAGGAGGAGGAGGAGGAGTTCTCATCCGACAGGTGAGTAGGTATTCCAATTTCCTTGTCATATTTGTGGAGTTTATAGTTCATTTCAAAATTTTCTTTGTTCTACCCATTGCTATTTTTTCATGGATTCAAATGGTCATGATGATGATGATGCCAGGAGGATGGACCTTCTTGCCCAAATGGAAGAACCTGAAACAAGGAAGGATCTATGACCTAAATGTAGCTGACCATAGTAGTGTATTGATGATTTTCACACATTTTTCTATGTGGCAATTGGGTGACCTAATTGGGGTGTCTGACAGTTTTTTGTTGTTGGAATTTGTGTTGGCTTTTTGTTGTAGGGACGAGCAGATGACATGCAGAGAGGAGTTCCGTTTCTTAGCATTGATAGTGATCGGAAACTGACTCTTCATCCCTTGCAACCATTCTCAAAGAACAATGCACCAGCTGCTGCCGCTGAGGAAGGCCTCTTGCAGGAGGTTGTCAAATCAGACCAAGCTTGTGCAATGGAGAAATGGGTGCATTTTGGATGTGAGGTGAGATGGCAACCTACCCACCACACCTGCCCTCATTTGTCAAGAAAGCAAAATAAAATAAAATTGAGGTGATGCCAGAATGCCAGGAGCTGAAGACTTCTTTTTTTCTGTCTTCAGTAACTGAGGTGATGCCAGGATGCTCATATAGTTCTCTCTCTCTCTCTCTGATCCTGGAGCTCCAAAATGTTGAACCCTGTGTTGTCAAGCAGATCAGTCCCGGCGTGGCACGTATACATTTGAATGGAGGAGTTGTGGCAGAATGGAAAGCAAGTAGTATCTCAAGTATCAAAGAAGGCAGAGCAGCAGATTTAGGGCCTGTTGTTTTGTCCGGAGGTGATGGAAGCACAGATGGAGACAGTGTGCAGGGATATGCGCACTATGTCCGTGTGCTTCCTCAACCCACCGTGACAAACCATTATGTAAAGGTGGACAACTTACTTTGCTATTTCACTGTCTCACTCAACACTAGATTGATGGATGTTGGTTTGCATGCATTAATCCTTCAAGTGACAGTTTGGCTGATTTGTTGGCCTTTCCTTGTGTGTCAGAATCCACCACTTGAACTGTCTCTTGATGGCTCCACGGGAGCATCTGAAGACCATGAAGTTGAGGAAGGAGGAGATGGTGTATGGAGTGTTGTAGGAGGGAAGGTTGGAATCTTCTTTTTTTTCCCTCTCTCTTCATATTTTTCACAGAATCATAACTCCAGTTTCTTTTCATGTGAAATCTCTGGGGTGGAGCGGGCGAAATTGTATTGTTCTTCTTGTAACTGCAGGATTTTTATGCCTACTAATCCAAGGAACCACACAGTACATTGCAGGCCTCTTGTCGTCGTAACTTTGCCCTTGATGTGGCACTCCTGGATGCCTTAGGGCGATCTATTCACAAGGAGATGGAAGTACGTTTCTGGGTCATGAGAGCCCCTTCTTGAATCCATTATAAACTGTTTTCTCTATGATAGTAATGCTCTTGAGGAACTTGAGGGTCTGGTATCCAGAATGATGATTGCACCCAGGCTTCTCTTCGATTGTTTGAATTATAGAGATTGAAGATGCTTGAAGGAATTTCCAAGTACTGATTATCCAGCCTCCCCAGATACCTGGAGTTGCTTTCAAACCAAACTTACTTCTGAGAGGCATCTTGGGATTGTGTGTGCAGCTGGTAGCACTGCTGGTGTATGCAGATACTGGAGTGCCTGTTGAGAAACCCAAGGATGATGCAGAGGCACCTTTATTGACCACTTTTGATGGTGTGGAATTTCCTTCAACTGAGCGGCCTATCAAGCTTGTTCACGGACGTGCATCATTTAAGTTAAAAATATCCCAGGTGAGCTGTGTTGATTGCAGAAAATGTCACAGAAAGGTGCTCGAATGCTTGAAGAATCTAATGTTGGCTAGATCAGCAAAAGTGTTGTTGTAGGAATGGATTTTAAGTTGTCACTACTGTTTTGGTAGGTTGAGCTGGTATACTACAAATGGGTGCACATTGCATGCTAGCATCTCATTAGCATCTCATCTGCAGCTGTCTTCAAAGTGTGACAATCGGCTCTTTCGAGTCTGCTTTGACTCTCCTAACACGCCTGAGTACCCATTTCTTCGAGCGTTCTCTCGACCCATTCGATGTGTATCTCGAAACAGAAATCATCGCACCCCACCCAGTGTATGGAGGCAGAAGCCAAGTGTTTCAGTCTGTCCTCCAGAGGACCCTCCAGTTTTACTAGTTGGAGAGGCGAAAATTGCAGGGGAAGTTCCTCACTCAAATGGATATGTGCACCCTGGATACATTCCTTTACATGGATCCCCTTCCTGTCTCCAAGGGGAGCCTCCTTTGAAGCGGAGCCGAATAGCTGTGGAGAAAGTTGTCAATGGCTCTCTTCTTGTTGATAGTTCCCCTCACAGAGTAGGTGCATTGACAGATGGTGGAAGGGCTTCTCCTTTCTCAGGGAGTCAATTCCAGAGGCCTTCTGCTTCAGTCTCCCCTTCACCATCACCCTTCACCCTATCATCTGATATCCATGTCTCTCAGGGGTTACTGTTATCACCTCTTGGAGCTTCCCACTCAACAGAGTTCACAGGTGTGAAGCAAGAGACAGATAAAGACAACACAACTCATTTGTCAGCAGCTACAGCAATGGAGGTTGCACACTTGAGTAAGGCAAACGAGGCTGATGCAGCAGGCTTCTCAGATTTTCTGGTGTACAAGTACTGCTTGGAGAATATGTATTGCAGGGCTGAGTTTTTGAAAGCTGCAATCTTGAGCAAGAGCGATCAGGACCTCAGTGACTTTGCTGGTCGTGTGTCGTTTTGCACTGGGTGTCGTCATAATGGGTACTGCTCAGTTGATAACTATCAGATGCTGTGCTATTCCCTAGTAGTTTTCACACTCTCTCCTGTGAGCTCTGTCTTGTAGGTGTTATGAATCTTCAACTTCTGATGGTATCCATGGGCTTGCAGATATCAAGTCTTGATCGCTAGGAGACTTTTATCAGATGGAGATGATGTGTGGAAGAGCCTGTCAAAAGACTTCTATCAAGTTTCATGGCTTAATTTGGTGAAAGTACTTGAAGAGCATTTCATTCAAATCTCAGGTGGAAAGAGGCAGTTTTCCACTAAGGTGACTCCTATTTGTCATGTCGACTTCAACTCAAAGTTCTTGTGCTGAAAGATCTTCCAAGTTCACCATTATGAACTCTTGCAGTCTGAGTTTGAGGTTTAGGGTTTTAGGGTCCTCTTCTAGACCAGTCTGTGAAAAAATTGTACTAGCAACAGCAATGTGAAGCTCAGAGCATCCTCCTCCTTTTTCTACAGGACAAGGAATTTTTACAGAAAGTAGCTGGCTGTGGAGATTTTGCTTCACGCAAAGAATTTGATCGACTGTGGCAATGGATGTACCCCGTAGCACTAGCTCTGTCATCTCCCCAGCTGCATTCTACATGGGAGTGTGAAGACCCCAAGTGGATAGAGGGCATGATTTCTCGTGACGAGGCAGAGGACTGGTTGAAATCTGAAGGAAATGCACCGCAGCAGGGCAGCTTTCTCCTTCGATTCGGCAGTTCACGCATTTGGCCACACCCAGATGCTGGTGCACTGGTTGTGAGTTATGTGGGTGAAGATACACATGTCCACCACAAGCTGCTTGCTCTTGATGGGATAACAGGGTGGGTAGCTTCTATCTTGTGTGATACCTGTGTTTATATTCCGTTCCTGGAAGGAGAGTGAGGTTTATGTACTTAAGCCACAGAGAGAGACACACATTTCTTTTGGTTGTCTGTCTTTTGTTAACTGTGCACGGGACCTAGTTTCATGTGAATGTGTGGGAAGGGTAGGTCTGGAGAAGGGGAGAAGCTGCCACTATCAGAAATACTACTTAAGCAACCTGAATTGATGCATCTGTTGAGGTGGGCAATTTTTTTTTTAATGGCTCTATTGTCTAGACTGTTTGTCTTTGCAGCAATGTTAGAGAACCATTACCTCTACCCTGTCAGTGATGTTTTTGTGCCAAGTCTTAAGTTTGGAACAGGGGTGCTCCCTCTATGTCATCATTATGTGTCATATGGTTGTCTTTGTATGTCTTATGGTGATTTGTTCCTGGTTCAATGCCAAGTTTAGTTTCGAATTGTCAGTAACCTGAGTTTGGATAGATACTTTGGAATTCCCCACCTAGTCTTTACCAGACTGGACCCATTTTAGTCAGCTGATGGGAGGAGTGTATGCAGAAAGTCGATTGCTCCAACCAAGACTCAGACTTCAAGTGGTCTACATTGAGCTTTCAGGGAAAAAGCTGGACTTGTTTCTCTTCCTCAGCTTCCCAAGGAGGACTGAAGCACACAGCCTTTCCAAGTAAGTATTAGTTCAGAATGGTTGTTCAGTGTTGTTGTACATCTGTGCAGACTGTTATTGTTCTCACCCCTGTATCATGGGCTTACTCTTCACATTCAAAATATGTTTCCCTGTCATTTTGTACATTTCCTCCATACTTCAGCTGAGACCCCCCATCAACAAATTTGTAAAGTTTCTGGATGAGCTCACTTACAGGATCTATTCATCGTGCTGTAAAGATCACATGAAACTGAACCAATCTTTATACCCAGTATGCATCCATGGATGTCACGGATAGGAACATGAGTGGATTGTTCATGAACTTCAGATGTAGATTCCTCTTGAGGTAGAATTGTGTTGTATTCAACCCATTCCCGAGGGTGGTCTTTCAAATGGGTCCATGTTTTCTGCTGTACATTTGTAGTATTCAAGAAATCTATAAGCAATATTGTAGATTTCTTGAATTCTAGAAATATTGTTTAGATTTCTTGAATACTGCAAATATTATTTAGATTGCTTGTAGCAAGCAATGAAGAAAATCGTTGGTTATGAAAGTTATGCCATTCTATTAACCAACAAGAAGTATAGATTAGTCAAATGTCATCCATGTTACAACAATAAATTTATGGCACAAGTAATACAACAATCAAGAAGTTTGTTTGTGTGCACTTGGTACACTTGGTGGAAGAAACATGTCGTGCATTATTACCAACGTTCCATTTGTATACTTTTTCACAAATTGTAACAATCTAACCCCCTATTGCCGTGGCCTCACCAAAACATAGGTGTGTTATCATTGTATTTTTATTGAAAATGTAAGCAATTGTGACCATATTTACCTTGAATGGAAGTAATTGTTGCTATGATAAGAAAAAGCCAATGGCAATGATGTTCATCAATGCACGAATGTTTAGAACATCAATTGTATTATGGATTGGATGTAACTTGTATTAGTTCACCTTCTCACTTTATGATATTGCCAAACATAATCACAAACTTCTTTCATTATGGTTACTAGTCTGGCCCTGTGCTGTTGGCCCAAGTGTTCCCACATTCTCAACTGATTTTTCCTTCCAAACCTGGTTTTTTGAATTTTTAGTGGCAGAAATTGCTGAAAAAGCAATAGCTCTCACATTCTGAATCCAAAATGTTACCAAATAAATTCCATTAAATCCTGCTCATCAAGATCTTTCCAACAACACCAAAAGGCACATTCCAATTCCTTGGAAATTTTCAGCTAGGATTTAGTTTTAATCTTCAGTGAAGAAATCATTCAATATTCAAGAACTTTTGCACTGCAAGTCCAAACACTATGAAACCAAGCCAATGCACCCCTCCTCATCAAGAGCTTTCCAAAGAGACCAAGGACCCAATCTGAAGCATCCTGGTTGGATGGATCTCATTAGTACAAACAAAACAAAACAAACAAACAACCTTCCTTCATAGATAGATGTGCTTGGGAACCCAAAAAACAAAACAAACAAACAACCTTCCTTCATAGATAGATGTGCTTGGGAACCCAAAAAACAAAACAAACAAACAACCTTCCTTCATAGATAGATGTGCTTGGGAACCCAAAAAACAAAACA
>Ga0209208_10004708_pt1 | contig 19232 bp, 22 predicted proteins | sample S1TSphfallax_3_FD_187694 | JGI IMG/M metagenome (GOLD analysis project Ga0209208, IMG submission 187694) | Host-associated microbial communities from peat moss isolated from Minnesota, USA - S1T2_Fd - Sphagnum fallax MG (SPAdes) (version 2) | ecosystem: Host-associated > Plants > Peat moss >... | reverse complement strand
TGAGACAGTGACGACAGAAACATAGGGAGGAGTGAAGAAACATAGGGAAGTTTGTGGTAGAAGCGCAGAAGGGAAAGACGTTTTTTTTCTTTCTCCGGTAGCTGGTCAATTGAACCGCGGTTTGAGATCGGTTTGACGTACCAAGGGAAGGGCGCTTGTCAAAAAGACGGAAGAGGATTCCGAGATTTCTGAGGAGAAGTTCTAACACTGTTCTGAAAGTTTGAAGTCTGAAAAAACATGGCGTCCGCTGTAGCGAAAGCATCTGTAAGTCTACGCACTACTGGAAGTCCTCAATTTGCTTCAGCTTTTCAAGCTCCTGGAAACCACAGAGTTTCAGCAGCGCGGTCTTCTGGAGCAAGGAGAAATGGCGGCCAGGTACAGGTTTCCTCAACTGCAGTTTTTCAAGCGTTTGCTGGGATGCGGAAAGCGACAGCAATTGACGTCTTGACGTCAAGACAAGGAAAGGATTTTCGTTCCGTTGTCGCATCCGCAGTGGATATGATGAAATCTCCGAAATCTGTGTCCAAGGGGGTCGTCACAGCCATGTTTGAGCGGTTTACTGAAAAAGCCATCAAAGTCATAATGCTAGCCCAAGAGGAAGCACGGCGTTTAGGCCATAATTTCGTCGGGACTGAGCAAATCTTGTTAGGGTTAGTAGGCGAGGGCACTGGAATTGCAGCCAAAGTTTTGAAATCTATGGGCGTGAATTTGAAAGAAGCTCGTGTGGAGGTTGAGAAGATTATCGGGCGAGGGAGTGGGTTTGTGGCTGTTGAAATTCCTTTCACTCCACGGGCAAAGCGGGTTTTGGAACTCTCTCTGGAGGAAGCCCGTCAGCTTGGTATGTATCAAACATTTCCAGCAAGATTATCTTTGCAAAAGTTGGTGCTCAATGGCTTAGGACCTCTTTCCATTAGGCTGCTGTGATCACATCAGCTTTCCGTTAAGTTTTTTCAACTAGCTGTGCTCACAGTCATCTAACAGCTCTACCATCAAGCATTGACAAATTGCAGGAGCTGTGAAAGCTGTGAGTTCAAAGTGTGACTCACCATGCAGTGACATCTGTCCCTTTTTTCAAGAGAACATTTGTTCCCAGAGTTTCTAACATGATTATTTACATATTTTTAACCCACTTGTAGCTCTCCCATGGAAAGCACCTGTCCCTAGAGCAAGAAAAACAAGACCCTATGTCAGTGGGTTTCCATTAGGCTACTGAGATTACAGATACACTGTGTCAAAACAGCCTAATGGAGAGAAACCCTTAGTCACACTGCATTGTTTTGTGGTGGTGATCTGTGCAGGCCATAATTACATAGGTACAGAGCATTTGCTTCTGGGGTTATTGCGGGAGGGGGAGGGTGTTGCAGCCCGAGTCCTGGAGAATCTCGGAGCAGATCCCAGCAGCATTCGCACACAGGTGTGCTGCCATCAGTCCTGCCTAACTAGAAGTTAGATCTGATGATAAGGAGTATTTAGGTGCTTCCTATGTCTGTTTAAAGATGTGAATCAATTGATGAAATGCAGGAATGTGATGTAGCAAAGTTGCTTCCATGAAGGGGTCATGGTTGTCTTTCTTCAAGTTGAGTACCCTGAATATGGTACCAAATCTGTGACATGATGGTCTTCTTTGTTGTGGGTCAGACAGGTCTATTGGGTTTGTATACCAGTTGGGGCCTAGGGAGCTTAGAGTACTGATGTGGGTCTGCTTAACATGGTTTTACAATTGCAGGTTATACGGATGGTGGGCGAGAGTACAGAATCTGTGGGGGCAGGAGTAGGGGGTGGAAGTAGTAGTAACAAAATGCCAACTTTGGAGGAATATGGTACCAATTTGACAAAGCTTGCTGAAGAGGTGAAGTGTGTTAACCCTATACATCTCACTTTTGTAAATTCTCCAATTGCTGGTAGCTTTATATCCCCTGACCTTTGGGAGGATTGAATCATGACTGGCTGTTGCATTTCTGTGTAGTATAGAAACTTATCTGTCTCTGGGTGATGAACAACTTCAGGGCAAACTTGATCCAGTTGTAGGCCGGCAAGCACAAATTGAGCGGGTAACACAAATTCTGGGTCGAAGAACAAAAAATAATCCTTGCCTTATTGGAGAACCAGGTGTTGGAAAAACTGCTATTGCAGAGGGCCTAGCCCAGCGAATTGCATCGGGTGATGTCCCTGAGACTATTGAAGGCAAGAAGGTGATAACATTAGATCTGGGGTTGTTGGTTGCTGGTACTAAGTACCGAGGTGAGTTTGAGGAGCGATTGAAAAAATTGATGGAGGAGATCAAACAAGCAGATGATATCATTCTTGTCATTGATGAGGTGCACACCCTGATAGGGGCGGGTGCAGCTGAGGGTGCTATCGATGCTGCCAATATTCTCAAGCCTGCACTTTCCCGAGGTGAACTTCAGGTAGGGGTTTGAATGATTGCTTTTACTTCTGTCTTCAACTTCTAATATATTTTTGACAGCACAGAATGAACATCACCATAAAAATGAACTTCCATCCGAATGACAGCTCTCATACATCCAGTTTGGATGGAAAAGGGTTATGATATTTTCCAGGGTAGCAAGCTTTCCCATACTAAGCAAACATCTGGATAGTTGATTTGTCTGCTTCAATGTTTTGTGACACCCATCCAACTGTCTTAGCCAATTCCGTATTCTCTGTGTTTTGTGCCATTCACTTTATGGCAATGCAGTTCAAGGTGAATTAAAGTAGCAACAAGATGTTCTTCCACAGCCAGTAGATTGTAGAAGATGAAGAAGCTATCTTTAGCTAGCAAATTTGGAGTGGAAATGTGGTGTTAGTGCCCTTATGCAACAGTCCAAATCTTGATTAAATTTCATCTTCAGCAAAACTAATGTGAACTTGCTTTAGAGGTATGCTTCTTGACACGTTTGCACCATTAGTGTATTGGAGCTACAACACTGGATGAGTACCGGAAGCACATTGAGAAAGATCCAGCACTGGAGCGGCGTTTCCAGCCTGTCCTTGTTCCAGAACCATCTGTCGACGAAACCATTGAAATTCTCAAGGGATTGAGGGAGCGGTATGAGATCCATCACAAGTTGCGTTATACTGATGAAGCTTTAGTTGCAGCTGCACAACTCTCCTACCAATACATCAGGTCCAATCCTACTCTACAAATAACGTGACTCTTTTGTAGTGTGATTAAAGACTGTTGTTGGCTTCATTCTGTTTCAGAAGGTGCGAGGACATTACTCTTAGTCCGCTTAGCTATTTTTCAATATTCAGCTGCAGATTGTCAATATTATGGCCCTTGTTGTCAGGAATAATGGTCCTGCCATTTTCTGAGTTGCCACTTCCATTCTTGGGGTGATGCCCTAGATCACTCAGCTATGACACCTAGCTATTGCTAATTTGCCTGTGTAGTTTGAAACTGTGCTTGGGTTCAAGATACTGAAGTTCAGTTGAAATGCATGCAGCGACCGCTTCTTGCCAGACAAGGCCATTGATTTAATTGATGAGGCTGGATCTCGGGTCCGTCTGCGCCATGCTCAGGTGAGAATTGCAATGGGAAAACTTTCCTGGGTCTCCATGATCATAAATCATACTGTGAACTGTTATATGTAAAGGCTTCCTGGAAGGATTAATGGCTGTCTGTAATGGTTGCATTGTTTTTGGGCTGTTTCTATGCAGCTGCCTGAGGAGGCAAGAGAACTTGACAAGGAGCTTCGAGGAATCACCAAGGAGAAGAATGAAGCTGTCCGTGGTCAAGACTTTGAGAAGGCAAGAATCTTCTGATGCTTTAAACTTGAACAAATGAGTTTGCTCTGTTAATAGATCTGTCCAGTAAACTTTTAATCTATTCATTCATTGCATTCCTCTAATTTCCAGGCTGGAGAACTGCGAGACCGTGAAATGGAATTGAAGGCTCAAATTGCAACAATTACAGAGAAAGGAAAGGAGAAGTTGAAGGCTGAAACTGAGGCAGGGGATACTGGCCCTGTGGTGGAGGAGTCTGACATTCAACACATTGTTTCAGCATGGACAGGGATTCCAGTTGAGAAAGTGTCAACTGATGAATCTGATCGCCTTCTTAAAATGGAGGAAACACTTCACCAAAGGATAATCGGTCAAGATGAGGCAGTGAAGGCTATAAGTCGGGCAATTCGAAGGGCCCGAGTGGGGTTGAAGAACCCTAATCGCCCAATTGCTAGCTTCATATTCTCTGGTCCAACAGGTGTTGGAAAATCAGAGCTTGCAAAGGCACTTGCCTCCTACTATTTTGGGTCACAGGAAGCGATGATCCGTCTTGACATGAGTGAGTTCATGGAGCGGCATACAGTGTCGAAGCTCATTGGGTCCCCTCCTGGATATGTGGGCTACAGTGAGGGTGGTCAGTTGACTGAAGCTGTTCGTCGACGACCATACACAGTTGTGCTTTTCGATGAGATTGAGAAGGCTCATCCAGATGTTTTTAACATGATGCTTCAAATTCTGGAGGATGGTCGGTTGACGGATAGTAAGGGACGGACAGTTGATTTCAAAAACACTTTACTGATCATGACATCCAATGTTGGAAGCAGTGTTATTGAGAAGGGTGGTGGTGGAATTGGGTTTCAATTAGACTATGGCGAGAAAGATTCCAGCTACAACCGCATAAAAAGCCTGGTCAATGAGGAGCTGAAGCAGTATTTCAGACCTGAGTTTTTAAATCGGCTGGATGAAATTATTGTTTTCCGTCAGCTGACTAAATTGGAGGTCAAAGATATTGCAGATATAATGTTGAAGGAAGTTTTTGAGCGACTGAAGAAAAAGGAGATCAATTTGCAGGTGCCACACCTGTCCTGATATGGCATGTTAAATGGTTGACAGAACAGTATTCATATTCAATAGCTCAATGTATAGGGGGTGATTGCTAGTCTAGGCCTTCAGCTAACTTTTCAGTTGATTTGAGAGATGTGACTGAAGAATTATATTAAGAACTTGGACTGTGCTTTGGCAGGTTACTGAGAGCTTCAGGGATCGGGTAGTGGATGAGGGGTACAGTCCCAGTTATGGTGCCCGACCATTGCGGCGGGCCATTATGAGGTTGTTGGAGGACAGCATGGCGGAACGTATGCTTGCTGGAGAGATCAAGGAAGGTGACTCTGCTATCATTGACATTGACTCTGAGGGAGCTGTAACAGTTCTCAATGGAGTGACTGGAACTGCCTCAAGTACGGCCATTGAGGCACCAGCAGGCATCTCATAAGTTTGTACCATAGCAATTTGAAAAACACTTGTCTACTTCAGTGGTGATGCTTTCAATTGTAAAAGAGTTCTGGGTGATATTCTTAATCGACCCAGCTAAAGGTTTCCAGGAGTCTATCTTGAAATGCACAAGACTGGTGCACATTTGGATGCCCTGTAGAGAGTTTTTCTCAGGGGCTCATTTAAGTATCAAGTGGATTTGCTTTGTCCTGGAAATTTGTGCTATATGACCTGACTAAACTTTATGTATCATGGATTTTGTTAGGTCATTTTTTTTTAATCAAGTTTGATTTTAGTTCTGGAAAGTATAATAGTACCCCAGTTAACAAATTCATGAATTGTGTGATATGTTTAGTGCAGGGGGATACATTATGAGTGGGACTAAATAAGGTTGTTTTTGGTTTTGTGGGAACTGTCACTAACAAAACCTTCGAAGAATTATTGTGTTGTCTCATTGATATGTTTTGCAGTGGCAAAATCGGATTTATTGTAGCCTTGGGAGTCGCTGATGGTGTGCTTGAAGGATAAATTCAGGGTGCATGAGCCCCTGACCACTACTCTCCTATGCAGGCTTCTCTATCCATTAGAGATATCCTTGAAGTGACTCCCTTTTGGGCCCTTCTTTCAACCCTGCAACTCCTCTTTTAACCTCTAAACACTGGTCTCTGCAAAGTAATGAAATTTTACTAATTATGGGTTCCAAATGCTGGAACTCTGGAATAAATGCACGAGGTTCAACAATACTTATAGCTGCAAAGCAGTGATTCTTTGAATTGTGTAACAGTAATGCTTGGTTGAAAACAATCATTGACAAACATCGACACTCGCAAAGTTGGATTGGGCATGTCGGGCATGTAATGTAGAACCATGCCAATGCCGATTATGGCATGGCATTAACACCCACAAAGTTAACTTCGATTAACATCATGCTTCGGTAAATACCTCAACAAATTATTATTATTATTATTATTATTATAGCATTTTCTCTGTTTGAAAAGTTGTTCTAGAAATCTGCAAAACACAAGGTCGAAAGAACAGCCCCCCCTTGGATGATTATCGTCTGGATAGATCAGAGGTTTTCATCCATGAACAGAAGATGAAGATTCTGGCGCCGCCGCGGCGTCGTCGTCGTTGCAGGGAGGAATCTGTGTCTTCTTCCCCAAATTTCGAGCTTTGTCGATTTTGGGCTTGCGTGCATTGGGCTTTGAGACACGCCGCATTTTTGGTTTGCATGTATGTAGTTCGTTGAATTTCGAAACCTTATTATGTGTTTGCCCGTTCTTGGGTTTGTATCTGCGACTCTTTTGGTTTCCTTTTGTACTGGCTTTCTTAGGTAGTTTTCTACCATCTTGTCGTCCTGCTATGTTTGGGAGCCGGCTTTTGAGTCTCCGAGACAGCTTCAACAGCTTCGAGACAATCTTCTTGCTCACGCTCGCTGGATTTTCTCTAGTGTGACACCACCCGATTTTTGTCACTCGGTCCCTGAGCTGTCAGGTACCCGAAAAACACACACACATCCACAAACACACGCACACTCTCTCTCTCTCTGGTTATACGTTTCTCCCTCTCCCTCGGAATTTTGAGCCTTTGAAGCTAAATCGGCAAGAAGTTGAAAGGGACTGTTAGGTTTAGGGTTAGGGTTAGGGGTTTGAGCTTGAGTTTTCTGTTCATGTGTGCATCTACCTTGTCTGGGGTTCAACCTTCTTACACTGCTGATGAAGATTTTGCTCGACATTTTTCTCTTCTCATTCTGATTGATCTGCAGAGTCTCTAGTTTCCAAGTCTGATTTTCCCTTTTCATCCGGTATTTAGGGTTCTTCTGGAAGCGTTTTTTTCTTGTGGGTCTTTGATTTTTTTTAATGGTTGTTCAATATAGAGAGCTTTGTGAATTTGGTATATGATAAATTCTTTGGGTTGGGAGTTCCAGTTGATGCATGCATTCAGAGATTTGCAGATTGCATGTGCTGGCTATAAGGTTGGAGTTAGGTTTTGTTTCATTGGAATACGTGCTGGATGAAGCTAAGCTTTTTGCATCTTGCTAGAAAAATTGTGACTTCTTCTCGGATTAATGAGAGTTGGATAGTAAGAAGCTCTTTTGTTGAAGCATCTCCAAGTTTTTCCATCTCATCCTTTTTGTCTCAGTTGGTGATTATCATCTGTGAGAAATTTGGGGCTGCATCTGCTTCTGATTCTTCACATTCAGTTTTCATCAGAAACAATACTGTTAGTGAGGTCCTTTCACACTCACCCCTCTCATTCAGTCTGTCTCATCAGACCTGCTCATCATCTCTTGGCCTCTCTCCACTTGCCACAGCTGCCCTCCTAGGGTCTTTCTTTATTTTGCCTTCCCAATCTCTGCCAGGTGGCACCCCGTGCAAGGGGCCAGCTATGGCTGGTGCCACTGAAGATATGCCCAGAAAGCCTCACAGAGTTGGGAAAAAGAAAGAAGCTGCAGCAAGAGATTATGCAAGCACTGCAGAACCCACTATTCTTCGAGAAGGGGAGGCAGACATCTTAATACATGGCAATGACGTTTTCTACAACAAAGCCCAGGTAAGTTTGAAATACGAATACTTCAAAGCTTTGATTAGGGGAATCTGAGCAAGTTTCAAGCAGCATGGCATTGTGCTGGAATATTTTTAGAGATATTCTCCAAATCTGAGCACAATTTTTCTTGACAGATAGTGAATAGGGACCTCTCTATAGCAGTCCTGCGAGCATTCGCTGCCAAGCGCCAGCAGGAACATGAAAGTCTTTTGACAAAAAAGGTTGCTTCTTATGGCAACCGGAAGGAATCAAGCAGACAGAATGAGCGCTGCAATGGAGATCTTGAAACAGAAAATCCCTCAACAATTTCACCAAGTGAAACAAATCATTTGGAGCATTTATCCTCTGAACATGAGGCTCTCCCTCCAGAAGAAGACCTATCAATTGAAACTGTGGCAGAGGATGTGGAGACAAGTGGGGTTCAGATCACCAAAGAAAGCCCTATCACTGCTGTGGTTAATGACCCTTTACTTGGAAACCCTGAAGCAAAACCTCTTCATGTCCTTGAGGTATGTTAATGTACTGCACTCTTCCTATCTCACCAACTCTTGGATGTCATCTTCAGCTCTGTTCTAGGCTACAAGCACAGGTTTGAGGTTAGATGTACTTAAAATGAATCTTGTACCATAATCTTTGTTTCTATACAGACCCAGAAACTGGGTGATGTTCATGATCTTTGTTTCTATCTGAAGGCATTGGCGGCATCAGGATTGCGGGCTTTACGGTATGCCAAAGAAGTTGCAGAGGTTGGTTCAGTAGTGGCATGTGACAATGATAAAGGTTAACCCTCTGACTCTGTCCTACCTTTTCTCCCTCAGTGTCCATGGTACATCAAACCATTCCCAATTCCAAAAACTTTAAGCCCCAGAATCTAATAGGAAAGTTGCAGTGGCAGTTTCAACTGAGGTGTGAATCTGATTTATTCCTGTTCTGTGCTTCAAACAAAAGTGATTTTTTTGAGGATTTAAACAGAAGTATTCGAACCTGGGTTTTTTGCAGTTGCAGTGGAGGCATGTGAGCGTAACATACGGTTAAATGGCAAGGTGGCCATGGCTAAGCTTACAGCTCACCATGCTGATTCCCGCATTTATATGCTCTCCCATGAGAAGGAGTTTGATGTGGTGAGCACCATTTCAAAGTGAATTGCTCTGTATCCTTAGGTTATGACCAGTTCATTGTGTCTGGTGACAGGGTCCTCATCTGTAACATGGAAGCTGGTCATAACCAACTGAGTGAAATCCAACCCTTCATTCTCAGGTGTAAATCCTGCAGTGTTCTGGGGCAATGTTGTATGGTGTTTGTTCACATTGGATGTTACTAAGATAAGAATACTTGGTTTCCCTTTTCAGGTTGACTTAGATCCATATGGGTCCCCATCAGTATTTTTGGACTCTGCTGTACAGTCCATCACAGAGGGAGGCCTACTTATGTGTACAGCGACTGACATGGCTGTCCTTTGTGGGAACAATGGAGAAGTTTGTTATTCCAAGTATGTCTGCATTTTGTTTGTTGCTGTTTGTCAAATATGTGAGACGAATCTTTCAACAATGGAGTATGTGTGGAATGGAATGGACATGAGTAACTGAAGATGTAGAGAAGAACAATACATGACAGGATTTGGCACAGCTTCACAAGTTGTAGTAGGCAGTATCTGCAAATCTGCAATTACATATGCGCACTCATTTGGATTCACATTACTTTCGTCTCACCTCATGAAGGGATTAGGGATTGTCTAAGCAAGTACTCCAGTTACCTTGACACAGCCTATTGTACATGTGTAGGTATGGGGCCTATCCTCTGCGAGGAAAGTACTGTCATGAAATGGCTCTGCGCATTCTGCTTGCTAGCATTGAGGTGAATTGTCTTATTTTCCTTTCTGCATTCCCTTATTCTCTCCTCTGTTGTTTGGATTTGAAGAAGAGGATAGCAAACAAATGATGTTCTGTCTGATGGATGCAGAGTCATGCCAACCGTTACAAGCGCTACATAGTGCCAGTGCTTTCACTTTCTGTTGACTTCTATGTGCGAGTCTTTGTGCGCATTTACACGTACGGTTTTCAGACTCTCCATCACAGTTTTTAAATGCAAATCTGCACAAGTAGGTTTCAAGTTTGCACTTAACTCCCCCTTTTCCCCTCTACATTCTCATGAAAGCTGTATTAATGCTGAAGGTCAGTTCTTATCTTTCAATCCTTGTCCAATTTTTATAATCATGTAGTGTACTTATGACAACTATCTGGATGTAATGGTCAGTTTGTTCAACAGTAGACATTAATGTGAGAGATAGATCTTTAATGCATTGAATTGTCCTTGATGAGAACTTGTGTGAGAGTAAGTCTTAGCAGAGAATGCACACCAGTACAGTGATGTGTGAAAGATTTCTATCTGTATTGGTGACCGGGTGTAGGTCTGCAAGTACCATTAAGGAGACCCCAAGCAAGCTATGTTATGTCTATCAGTGTGTAGGCTGTGATTCTTTCCACCTGCAGCCAGTTGGCCGCATTGCATCAAGACAAGGCAGTGTTCGCTATTTACCTGGAACTGGACCAGTCATATCTCCAGATTGCAAGCAGTGTGGAAAGCATCACAACATGGGGGGGCCAATGTGGTCTGCTCCTATTCACAACTCAGAATGGATTGCATCCATGCTGTCAAGTGTTTCATCAATGAAGACGCGATATCCTGCTTTTGGGAAAGTGCACAGTATTCTTACCGCTGTGTCAGAGGTTGGTTTTATTAGGATGCAAATCTCTGGTGATTCATTTGTACACCAAAGAAGAGATGTGAATAAGTTGTTTCCTTGCTGTTCTCCTCTTGGCCATTCCAGATTGAATGACAACCAGTTGCAAGCTTAATGCTATTGTGAATCATATAACTCAACATTGTAGGCTTCTTTAGAGAAGCAGTAAAGTTTTGACACCCCTGTTGAATTCTTTGGGGTTGCAGGAGATCATTGATATACCTTTGTACATTAGCCTTCATTCAATGAGTGCTACACTTAAATGCACACCACCATCATCTGCACTTTTTCGGTCTGCAGTGGTGAATGCTGGGTATCGGATCTCAGGCTCTCATGCAAATCCTCTAGGCCTCAAGACTGATGCACCTATGGAAGTCCTATGGGACATCATGCGCTGCTGGGTATGTTTCATCTGCCTTGTTTTGGTTCCTTAAAATCTGGCACTCATTTCTGTGTGGTGCATATGCCAACTATGGATACTTTGTAAAAGGGATGGTTGTTCTTGTTGCAGGTGAAGGATCATCCTGTGAAAGATCATGGTGGGGAGACATCAGGCAGAGTCATTTTGAGCAAACCACCAGAAATTGAGGTGTGTCTGAATGCAAAGTTTCGTTGAGAGAAGTCATGTGTACCTATGTGGTCCAATTTTTATCAGCATTTACTAATCATTCTGTCCCTGCATTTGTTTTTGAAAACAGTGGACAGATCATGTTAACTTGTTTGCATTCAGGTAATTGTTGGGGAAGTTTCACATATATAGGCTCTGGTTTCATGGTTGTTGGCCCCTCTGTCTTGTTGATTGGTCTGACCACTGCGGCTACACATAGGTGGCTCATAGAACATATGTTTTCTCCTTCCAAGGTCATTTTCAAGGAAGTGCCAGTTGCATATAAGTGGTTTATTGACTGCATTTGTCCCATATTTGTTTCTACTCAAGAATTCATGCCCATGCTCAGAGGAGAGCAATCCCTTTGCATCCACATCTGAAGAAATAGATAAGCTGAAATGATGTTTCAGCCCATTATATCCTGTCATTTTACAATCACATGTAATCAGACTTTTGATGGGGTGCTTGTTGGATTGTCATTTCTTGTAGGCAAATTTCAAGAAAGTGCCAGCAGCCATGAGCAGGGCCTTAGCAGCAGGTGTGGCCAGATTCTTGCCCAATCCTGAGGAGTTTTGGGGTCCCAAGCCAAGGGCAGGGCGTCATCTCAGCAGCAAGCACATAGCGTCCCATGGTGCTGAATTTGTGAATGGAACCCTTCGTGCAGAAGGGAGACCTCCGATTGAGGAAACCAATGACAGTGCAGAGGAAGGCAATGAAGTGAAGCGCCAGAAACTCAATGACTGATTCCAAGCTTGTTGGAGGGAGTGAGAGGCCATTGTGCTATTTTTGTTTCATAGGAACTGGTATTACGTTCCCTCGTTCATCTTTTCAGATGCTCTAAGGAGGATGGTTTGTGCTCCTTAACAATTTTCCAATTGTGCTGTGTGGTTGAGAGTGGGGGGAGGGGATGGGTTGCTTTGCAGAGGTTTGTGATATATATCTTGCACCCAATTTCAATGGAAGAAACAAGGATGTACTTTTGTTGACAGGTGCATCATTTAGGATGTCTCTGCTGGATAGAAATCTGCCATACTTGACCTGTGCCCAATTCGGTTTAGAGAAAATAGGGAAAGGTATTTTCTTTCTTTTTCCAGTTGGGATAATATGGAAAATGGGGACTCCTTTTCATTCTTTGATTGTGCTGGTTATTAGGTAATAGGAGAGGCGAGGGAGGAAGGAGGCAATGTTCCATAGTTTCTCTCCTATCTAGGTTCTCTATCAGTGTTTCTTGAGTTTGCCTCGTATTATTTAATGAAGACAGATAGTTTTTTAAAAAATTTAACATTATCTGTAGTCTTGACTGTTTGATAGGATGACATAACATATGAGTGTTTTGATGTGAACAGCATCCAATGTTGAATTCTTTTAAAGAAGATATTGAGTATCTCATGTTTATATTAAAAAGTTTCACAATTGCACATGTCAGCGAAAAAAGAAAGTTTATGAACCTTTTAAGGTTTCCAATATGTTTCCTTGGTCACAGAGAGAACTCAAGGTGAGTTTCCTGCACGACCACGAATTCAGTGTTTCTAACAAGTTGCTACAAATCAGTGGCTGTATTACTTATAATATGTGCATTTGCTTGGCCATAGGTTTTGATTTTGAATAAGGTTATCCAGACAATTAGCTATGGTCTTTCTGCCAGAAAACAATCTTTTGCACATAATGGTGAATCTCTTCCAATCTGTTGCAACAGTTATTGCTGGAAGGTTTAGGTCAATCCATGGCTATGCGTCTGCTTCTAGCAACCAGAGCAGGCCAAAATGAACCAAAAGCAACTGGGACCCTGTGAGATGGATGGTGGGTAGACTCCAAACACTTTTCCATTAGGTACCAGTTTCCCAGCTACAAACAACTCACTCACACTAACCTAATTACTAACTAATCTACTGCAATCTACTTAATTAGTGACTGTGTATTGTCCTACTTACCTTCGGAACTCATTTTTCCAGGATAGGTTACCAAGGTGAAACCTGCCATCAAGTCAGTTGGGGTTCATCCACAACTGAGTCACGACCAGCTACCAATGGATGGTGCAGTGGTGGCTGTTGGTTAACACTGGCACTTGAAGGAGTAAAGTTAGTTTCAAAGATTCATCAAGGGACTACATGCCCAAAGGAATGCGAAAAGAAAAGACAACTGGAAACTGCACATAGAAAGTTGTTCACTTTATTAGTCCTTTATTATAAGTTGATAAGAAAGTGAATGTGAGATTCTGATTGAGAACTCCAATTTATAAGGGAGTTTCTGTTTTATCAGCTCAATGGGTTCATGGGTTCCACAGAAAGGAACCCATCAGAAAGAAATTGCTTCATGAATCAGGCTACCATACCTTTACTTACAAGCTCTTGCAGTCCTACTTTAAGTCGTGCAGCAGCAGCCTGACAATTTGTGAATGTGAGACCTCCATAGGACACACGAAGAAACCCAGGGCATCCACTGGCAGTGCCAGGTATGACAGTGATGCCGTGCCTCTTGACAAGCCAATGAACCACTGCCACATCATCAGAAAGACCTTCTGGTAGCCTAGCCCAAAAATACATTGCTCCTTCCCCTCCCTTGACAGCTTCCTCTCCAAGAGGCAACAGGGCATCAACAACCAAAGCACGATTATCTCCTAATTTTTTCACCTTCTCAAACACCCAGTCTCGACTCACTTGTAGTGCTGCTATAGCCAACTTTTGGCCAATTATTGATGCACAAATGGCAATATTGTCTTGCACTTTGAGTAATTGTGCACCAAAGCCATGAACAGATGATGGATATGCAATCTGCACAGACAACAAGCCAGAGTAATGAATTAGATATATATGGCCAGTCAGTCCACTTTGCAAGTAGCTAGAAGTCCAGGATCATCTGGCCTCAAAGACCTGCACAACATCCACTATTATTCACGACAGTCCCTGGTTGTTGATGTATTTTAAGCAAAATCAATGCCTGACGCAACACTCAGACAAGGGCAATCAGGAGAAAGAATGCACAATCCATGGCTAGACTATAATCATCCCCTCTCATGGGTAAGATATTAGGTTGGGTGACTGCATCCACAATGAAGCCAACCAATGACAATTCTGTCAATGAAGGTTGTGGATTTCAGCATCTCTTCAAAGCATTGATCCGTTCCACAATTTCGAGTTTCAGCTCCTCAAAAGGAGCTACCTTACCAACCCAGCAGTACTACATAACAGAAAGCTCTGTAGCTCAAACATACAGCCCTTTGAAGGTTCAAGTCCAAACATAAACAGTTCTAGCCAGCTTCTACTCCTGAAATAATGTTTCCAGCTCCTAAACAGCAAGATATCATATCACAGAAGTCAAGGACAACTTACTGTACTGAGATGAGTGATTGAAAGATGTGCTATTGCTTTCTGTTCAGAAAGAGGGGTTGGTGAACAAGACTTACATAGCCAATCCTCCATCCCATCATGCCGTAGGCTTTAGAGAAAGAGAAAATGTTAACCACGTGATCTCCTTCGACACAAACATGCTTATGATTATCATACATGAAGTACCTGGCCCAACAACAAACAAGTTATAGCATAATTAAAACCTCATTTCCAATCACACCATCCAATGCTCTAGAGATCTCTTACACCATCAAAGATCTATCAATAAAAAGAAAATTTGGTGCAAATCCAAGGTGACAGAGGGATAGCCCCTACAACATGGAAACTGCAATAAGGCTTAAGGGGAGATCACATACTCATAAGTATTATCCACAACTAGCCATGATCCAGCATCACGGCACAATTCGGATATTCTCTGATTTGATCACCAACATCACAAAAATTGTGGTCAGTGCACTGCTGTCACACCACTATCTCATTTGAGCATATCATTTGTCAAGTCTGCAACAAATCAGATTTCAAAGAGAACTACTCTAAATCATCATTTTCATCAAAAAAGAAATACCTGCAGAAGCGGCTCAGGTACATAAGTCCCTGTTGGGTTGCCAGGATTTACAATAGTCACCAACTTTGGGACAGGTTTTCCATCTGTCGCTTTCAACACCTTTTCCAGCCAATCTGAGTAGTGTGTTGCCAAATTCCAATAAACCAACACAAAATATTAAGCCACAAACAACAGGTGACAGAAAACAAATGAAGACCTGTTGACAGGAAAGATGAGCTGATTCCAGTGGCTAATTGAAGAGAGGCACAGTAAATATAACACAAAAACCACAATAGAGCCTCCATGAATAGGTTGAGAGAAAAGAAAACAAGAGCTTGGAAATGAGAACTTGTAGAACTGAAGTGCAAGGTTGCAACCAAAACCCCAATCTTGTCAGGAGGCATTTCAGATATTTTGCAATATCAGATCAAAAGCCAACAATCACATGGCCTATAAATGCTATGCATCCTGGTATTAGAAAGGGAGAACCTGCATCTGGATGAATAGTATTAGGATTGCTGTGGCCAAGGACTATATCAGTAATGCCTGTCATTTGGAAGGCCATGTATGCATTGAAATAGTAGGGCACAAACATAACCACTGAATCTCCTGGGTCACACAGTGTAAGGACCAGGTTCACATATGCCTGCAACATCCACACTGTAATCAGAACAATAGCCAGCCCATAGTTATGCATGTCAACATCATTCAGAGTTCTCCTCCTAGCTGGAAACTTTGAAGTTCAGAGAAGTTGAATTCTCAATTTCAAGGCTGCAATAGAAAGCTAATCACTATCCAAGAGAATTGGCCAGTGTAATTGGCACATATCACAACCATGCCACTGAATCTTTGTATCTATGTCTTTGCAATCTTCATTCTGAAAGTGCCAGGGAAGGTCAAAGAACATTTCAACTAATTCATCTCACTTAGTATCCATGTATGATGAAAGAAGCTAATGACCAAACCCCTTAGGGAATATGGATGACAAAACCTCCTACAACATACTATCAGTAATTCAAAAGTTGGAAGAGAGTAAAAGAGGTTTCCTGACCTGGTTGGCACCAGCAGTGACCATCACTGATGAATTTGTAAGCTTATTCTCCTGCTTTAGCTGTCAAATCAGGAGGCCCACAAATCTCAAGTCTCAGTTGAGCCACCATAGAATTCAATAAGAATTGAACTGTTTGCAGACAAGCCTGACTTAATGTCTCTGCACCCATATCTCCTTGTTGGAGATGGAAACTTCTGGGGCATTGTTCTTGACCAAGTCTCTTGCTGACGCTTAACATCTCATAGGCTTGTGTCCTCTACATGAAAGATTGTCATAGCCACCCCAATTGTAGAATAGTTGATGAGACACACCTACCAAACTTGAAACTCACAACCTCTACCGAGGCAACTTGTGATACTCACCCTTGGTCTATTGACTTCCTCATCATTGCCTACCAACCTTAAAAAATTGTCATAGACAAACTCCAAATGAGGAAGACACAAAGTCATAAGCAAGCAATGATCATTTACAGAGTTTCACCAAAGATAGTGTTTCACAATAACATATGCCTTTTCTAGTAGTGCAGCACGAAGCTCGGGTAGGCCTTCATCAGCACCATAGTTACTTGTTGCTGGCTCATCGATTAAGCCCCTCACTTTTTCTAGTGCTTCTTCTGGAGGCTGCCAGTACACTATTCCCTGTCTTCCCTCCCCATATTCAGTGTATCAGCATCCCTGAAGCCTCAACAAACAAATCAAAAGGAGAACAGGTACTGACTGCAACAATGAGTTCTACAATCACATATTTTCTTTTGAAAGGTTCATTGGACAAGTCGAAATTATTTGCTGCTGCTGTCATAGACCACTGCTGAGGTTCAGACATTTGCGAGTTCCTCTCTTGCTTTTACACAATGCTACATAATCAAGGCATATTCATACTCTGTAGACAGTATCAATCTGCTACATTTACTGTTGTAAAATGCTCAATGCATCAAGGGTCAATACAGATAAGAAAAAACAGTGGTGTAACAATAAAGAGAACAAAAAAACATCTTGACATGTGAGAGCACTAACTATGACATAAGATCTGTACTGCACCTGACCCAATGAAAGTACATTTGTTCTTCCTCGCAGCAAAGCTTGCATCTGCAAAGTGATACCAACATGAACATTACAGATCTATCCTACTCAAATAGAAGTAGAAAGGAGAGAATTTCAGCAAGGTGATTCCAGCTTGTCTATTGTCAATAAACCAACACACAAAATCTGTGCAAACCCTACTTTGAATTCAATGTTTTTTCGTTCTCACTTTTTATATTTTTTTGGGTTTTGGGCACATGAATGGGTCCCTCCTGGTTCAGTAATTTGAGACCCTCCAGAGGATTATTATCAAGTAAACCTTAGTTCAAGTCTCAATAAAACATACACCTGAACAGAGTCAATACTATGGGTTATCCCAATAGGAGTCAATGTTTCATTGGGTTTATGTACAGAAAATGGAGTTCAAACATAGTGGTACAAAGATTTGAATGACAATTAGGGTCGGGAGAGCTATCTCCTCAGTAACAGGATTTCAATGTCAGCCTTGTGACGATGGGTACATGAAAACTCAATTGGGATAGGGTCCTAGGTTGGCTCAAGACAATCACAATGTTGAAGTTAGGTCACCAGAGGAATACAAATGAAAGAGGGAAGCCAGCCCCATCCTTGCAGCAGACCTCCCCATGATCAAATGATTAATTGGCATCAAGCTGATGATCAAGTCTGGAAACAGCCCCCACATCCCATCCCACTTTGTGCCAATACTGGGAGGAATTCTTTAGGTTTCCAATACTGGAGCTCAGTCGTATATTTGGGACTAAGCTCCATCCATTCATAGGAGTTTACCAAGATCACCACCATTCTTCCAACAGCAATCAGCAGCGAATAATATATACCTCAACCATGACAGGGGTGTCAGTCTCCAGCACTCTTGTTGACAACTTGCTACTCATGGTTGGCATCTTTCTCTCTTGGGTCAACTTCACTCTTCTCCAAATCTAACTCCCCCAAATGCCTCCAAAAATGCACTATACTCCGAATCGATCTGCGTAGCACCCCCAAAATCTGCCACCCCTCCAAATTCAGAACCAGAATACACAATACACACGTACACAAGAATCTCCTAGGTGCTCCCCATCCTCCCCCCCACCAAGAAAGACCCAATGACCCCGCGGGTAAATGCATGCTGGACTGCCCAAAAAAAACAGAAAGAAAGGAGAATACCATAGAGACACACCTCTCACCTACCTTCAAGGGAAGCCTAAAAAAGCTTCTACTTTCACAAAACACAACCACATACAAAGCTCTTCAAAGCTGTTCCCTAGACAAACGGCGGGGAAAAAAAACAATCCCGATTCAATCGGCCTCCCGCACCACACACACAAAAGTCTACAAAAACCACTCAGAAATCAGATTTTCCCGCTGTGCCATGACAAGCCGCAGCAGCACTGTCAGCACTCCTGTCAACGGGGTGCGTTGGCGCTTGAAAGAGAAGAAGAGAGTGCGCAAGACAGCGCGCATAAGAGAGCAAAGGCAAAGAGTTCGAAGAGAAAGTGAAGAAGACGGTGATACGCAAGGGACTGAGCAAAACTGTGTGGAAAGAGACAGAAGCAGCGTTATTTTTATTTATTTATTATTATTTTTTCAATTTTGTGATTTAGCCGAGGTAGCGATCATCCAAAAGAAGATTTAGCCAAATTTAGCTATTAACAAAATATTAACAAAATATGAAAGGAAAGAAATTAAACATCCTTATATGTTTTTGGATACCTATTTGAACCATAGATAATAATATTTTTATTTTTTTTGGGTTTAGGGTTTAGCTGGGTAGATAGGTAGGCTACATAATCAACTTAAGCACCTTTATAAAAATATAATAAAAAAATATTCAATTAACATATCATTATTGATCACACAACATCACTCATGAAATTTGATCTTTTGACTTTGAAAAAGGAAGCAAACATTCTTATCGTCAAACCACCTCACTTATTGTTATAATGTGTTATATTACATTTTATTTATCAAATATTTTATTTTAAATATTACAAAAACATAAAATTTGAAAATTCATATCTTATTGAAAATTTGTTTAAAGAAAATTATTTGAATTTTTTTTTAAAGATTCAATAATGTACATAATTACATTTATTTCTTTTTGAAAGTTTAAAATCATTTGAATAAAAAAAAGTTAAATAT
>Ga0209208_10004707_pt1 | contig 19232 bp, 13 predicted proteins | sample S1TSphfallax_3_FD_187694 | JGI IMG/M metagenome (GOLD analysis project Ga0209208, IMG submission 187694) | Host-associated microbial communities from peat moss isolated from Minnesota, USA - S1T2_Fd - Sphagnum fallax MG (SPAdes) (version 2) | ecosystem: Host-associated > Plants > Peat moss >... | reverse complement strand
AACCTTCAAGCTTTGTTAGTTGTTGCAAGCCATAGTTTTGTGATTGTAGCATTTGAAGCATACAACCTTTGTAATCTTCTTGTTAGTTAATACAATTGTTCCATTTCATGAACCTTGAAGCTTTCATTTCTTGGTTTTTTTCAAGTTGTTTCCAATACCCCTCAAGCTCAAATCAAGTTATAGTACACCAAGCATTTTTCAAAACTTCTTTAGCTTGTTTGTACCTATAGCCTTTGTGAAAATGTCAGCAACTTGATTTTTAGCATTGACATGAATAAGGTCAATTTCTTTTACTAGAACTTTTCTCTAATAAAGTGATAGTGCACTTCAATTTGCTTTGTCCTAACATGATAGACTAGGTTGTTAGCAAGTAGTATGCTACTGATGTTATCACAATAAATGACAACAAGAACATCCACTAACTATCCCAAATCTGAAAGTAGTTTCAATAACCAAACTACTTCACATGCAACAATTGTTGCGCCTTTATATTCTACGTCTGTGCTAGATAGTGCAACTATAAGTTGTTTCTTATTGCTCCAACTAACAACACCATTTCCAGAAGAAAACATGAAACAACTTGTTGATCTTCTATCTGAAACATTGCCAACCCAATCAACATTCGTGTATCCATGTACTTGTAACTAGCTCTTGGCTTCATAAAAAAGTCCACATTGCAAAGTATGTTTTATGTACCTCAGTATGCGCCTCACTACATCCAAATGTGGCTTTCATGGTGTTTGCATGAATTGACTCACCATTCCAACACCATAACTCAAATCGGGCCTTGTGATGGTCATGTAAATCAAAGTCCCCATTATGCATCTATACATAGTGGTATCCTCCACAAGGTCTCTTTCATTTACACATACTTCACATTTTGTTACAATGGAATCAAAATGGGTTTGTAACCCGTCTTCCCATATTCGGACAATTTGTTCAAGGCATATTGCCTTTGTAATAACCATATCCCTTTGGGGGATTAGATTACCTCAATGCCAAAGAAGTAATGCAACTTTCCCAAATCCTTCATCTCAAACTTTTGCTTCAAAAGCTTCTTCAAGTCAAAGATGTCTGCATCACTATCTCTTATGATAATCAAGTTATCAATATAAATGACTATGACAACAATCCCATGATTTATCTTTTTCACATATAGTGAAAAATTTACATTGGATGTTTGAAATTCACTTGTGACAAGATACTGACCTATCTTGTCTAACCAAGCTCTAGGTGTTTGCTTCAAGCCATACAAAGCTTTCTTCAACCTAAAAACCAAATTAAGACATGTTTGGTCCACATAACCTGGTGGTTGTTCCATATACATTTCTTCCTATAAATCTCCATGAAGAAAAACATTCTTTACATCCATTTGATGTAACGACCATCCTTTTGTTGTTGCCATAGTAATGATTATTCTTATAGTTCTCATTTTGGCAACTGGACTATAGGTCTCCTCAAAGTCTATGCCATAAGTTTGGGCATAACCTTTGGTAACCAATCTTGTTTTGTATTTGTTCACAGATCCATTTGCAATGTGTTTGACTTTGTACACCCATTTGCACCCAATTGTTTTCTTGTCCTTTGGTAAAACTACAAATTCCCAAGTAACATTAGCATCTAACGTCACCATCTTTTCATCCATGGCATTATCCCATTTAGGGTTTCCAACCGCTTGTTCAAAATAAGTGGGTTCAACCTCTTGTATGACTCTCACCATGTATGCGTAATGATGAGCTACAAAGCCATCATATGTGAGTATTTATACAAGGTATTTGACTCATGTGGATCTTCGTATTCCATTGTTGTTATTAGGTGTTTTCAAAGTTTTCTTGGCCATACGAGCTCTGAAAGTAATAATTAAAAGGATTCTTGATTCTTCACCCACCCTCTTTTCTGAATCATTTGATTCATCATTTACATGAGGATTTTTAGATGATGTTTGAAAACTACCATCTACAATGTTTGAAGATTTTAATCTTCCTTTCCATGAAGTGCTACTGGACCCACTAATTGAGGAATTTTGTGGTCCATTAATTAATTGTGATTCTTGTTCCACATTTGATGGAACATCACCATTTCTAGCCTCTCCATCATCTTCTATTATCTTCAATGGTGGGTACCAGCTAACCATTTCATCAAACACAACATCTCTATTCATTTGCAACTTTCGATTGGAAAGGTTGAAGCATCTATATCCTTTTTATTCTAAGGAATATCCAATGAAAATACACTTATCAGTTTTTGGATTTAGTTTTGATTTCTTTTCATTAGGAACATGCACATATGCACCCTAAACTGTTGCTATGGGTGTTCAATTCATGATATAGACTACAATTGCTATTGCTTCAACCCAAAAGTAATTTGGAAAATTCTTTTCATTCAACATGGCATGTGTTATTTCTGCAATGTGCCTATTTTTCCTTTCAACAACTCCTTTTTGTTGTGGGAAATAACTAAATGAATACTTCCTTTGAATTGCATGTTCCTTCAAGTACTCACTGAATTCATCTAAAAAATATTCTCCCCTTCCATCAAACCTTAGGCACTTGATGCTCACACCCTTCTCCTTTTCCACCATTGCTTTGAAATTCAAAAAATGTTGAAACATTTCACCTTTGTGTTTTATGAAGTAGACCCACACCTTCCTTCTGTGGTCATCAATGAAACTCACGTAGTACTTGCATCCTCCACTGGATTCTGTTTTTGTGATCCACACATTTGAGTGGATCATTTCCAAAGGTTTGGAACTTACATGAGTTGTTTGAACTAGGAATGGATGCCTAGCTTACTTCCACAATTGGCATGCTTCACAAACTTCTGACATCACCTCTTTTGTTCCAAATTTGGGAAGACCTCCAACAATATTTTCTTTTTCCTCTAAGGTGAACATTCGTCCATTCCTTTCCCCTTCTGCAATCAATTTGTCTTGGTTCTTCATGTCTTCCACAAAATATCCATTTGGGTTGAATGTCATCTGTAAACCTGGTTCCACCATCTAGCCTAAAGAAACCAAATTTTTTATCGTGGTTGGAACATGAAGTACATCTTTCAAGTACTTTGTTTGCCCATCTTGCATGGACAATGGCACCTTGCCAATTTGTGTGATGGGATGTGTAGTGTCATCACCAGTTTCCATAAACCCTAGTGTTTTCAAATCCTTTGTGTCTCTAAACCATTCTCCATGACTAGTCATGTGATTTGAAGCTCCAAAATCCACATACCAGACATTATTATTTGATACACCTCTTATCATTGAATTTGCCATGTGCAGCATCAAAAATAGTTGCTCATCACCTTGATTGTTAGTTAATGCATAATTCCCTTGTTGTAACTTTCCATTTCGTGCATCATGCTCCCTTTGATAACAGTTTTTTGCCATGTGCCCATGTTTCCCACAATAGTAGCAGTTTGAATCACTATTTGGTTGTTGACCTCGATGATTTCCACCACGACCTCCACGACTTCCTCTTCTTCTAAAGTTTCCTCGTCCACCTCCATGAGACTAACCTTCATGTTAATGATGTCCACCATGTGAGTTTCCATGTCGGCTTCGAAATGAAGTTTTAGCACCTCTACCTCTACCTCTATTAGAATTTGAATAAAAAACACTTTCTTGTGATCCTCCATTGGATGAGGTATCAACAACTCTCATCTTTTCACTTATAAGCAGGGTTATTAAGTGTTGGAAATCGGGAAATGTTTCTTGAACTGCAATTGAAGTACGAAACTGGCTATAGTATTTTCCAAGACCATTCAAGGTCACATCCATTAGATCTTCATCATCTACAAGGGCTCTTATAAATTCAAGAGCACCTATAAGGTTTTTCACCTTTGTAGAATAGTCACTAATGTTCATCTTGTTTTTCTGCAGATTATGCAACTCTTGCTTGAACTGCATATTGTGGGCTTGTGTATTGGTGCGATACATTTTCACCAATGTATCCCAAGCTTGCTTGGGTGATTTTGCATCTTGAATATGCACAATCATGGAATTGGACACACTCATAGAAAGCTAATATAAGACTTTCCTTGCTTTTTCATGCCAAGTTTTATTGGCTTAAATTTGTTGTTGTGTGGGGTTTTTTGGGAGAGGAAGTTTTGTTTCATCACCAGTAATGAACTCCCAATAACCTTTCCCCATTAAGAAATTCATAATCCTAAATTTCCACACTTGGAAATTGTTCTTGTCTAATTTCTCAATTGCAATTTGAGAAAGATTGTCCACAATCTCTCAAGGCAACACTCAATGTCTTCTTCGGTTTCTAGGATTGGGATTAGGCTTTTCCTTTCTTAATTTCTAGGATTAGGGTTAGGGTTAAGGTTGAACAAGATGAACCTTGCATATGTATGTATGTTTCGAGTATTATACAAAATTCTATACTATACATAGGTTTTACGTATATGTATGTATTTTGTATAATATTTTATATGGTACTAAGTACATGATTACATACCAAACTTTCATATGAAGGTCTTGATAATGTATTTGCATTTCCCAATCTTCAAACTCCTTCCTTCAAGTTCTCCCAAGTTATATTTGCTTCACTTCAAAAATTTGTTTTGATGTCTTCTCAATGTAAATTTATATCATAACAACTTTGCAAAGCTACACTGCTCACATATGACCTTGAATCCTTTTGAAATTTTACTGCAACTTGAAAAGCTATGTCTACTACTGTTTCTCAAAATTTCAACTCATTTAACTTCATAAAATGAAAGATCTTGCTACTTCCTTGAAGTCACCTCAAACTAGGAGCTAAACACAAAATGATGTACAACTCGCTCTTAGCAACTTCAAACTCCTTGAGATTTTGAGAGACACATAAAATATATGTCTTCTATATCTATTCAAAATTCTAGTTCTATTAGTGACAATCACAAAGAGTTATCACTCTCTAAAGAATTCAAAAACTAAGGCTGAAATTTTAGATACTTGAATCTCTCTCAATACATATCCAAATGACTTGAAATTTCTTTCACTTATTTAATCCTTTATGATCTATAAGATCTCAAAGCTGCAAATTCAAAAAAGCTCAAACAAAGGAGATATGACCAAAAAACCAGATCTGATATAGAATCTTCAAAAGCTCATAACTCTCACAAAACACATCCTTTTCTTTTGAAAATTTGAAAATTAAAGCATTTACAATAATCTGTCCAAGTTTCATTCCAAGATCTTTTCATAGTAAATTTAAATCTAGATTTAAATATCTAACTTCCACAACCTTTGATATGTGGATCTCCTTTCATTTCATTTCTTTTCTTTTCTTTCCTCTCCATGTTTTTCTTTTGCACTTGACAAACTCCTATGATATTAGTAGAGACTCTCAAGCTTTAGTTCTAGAGACTTTCTAGCTTTAAATCTCTTTCAACTTTCTCATCAAACAACCTAACCTCTGATACCATGTTAACAAATAGGATATCTACTCAAGTGCAAACATAAATATTTATTGAAAGGAAACTAAAACACGATACTCACAACACGAAACATAACATCAAGAACTCCTCAAGCTTCTTGTCACATGAAATACACAAACTTGTGTAATGAAAAAAATAAAAACAAACCATCAACACCAAGGTATTTAACAACAAGACTAAACCACAAATAACCAAACTAATATAAGTAAAGAAAGTAATTCAACCTTGTGAAAGTAACCTAATTACTTTCCTACTCCAATAACTAATGAAACTTAATTAGTGGAGCTTGAATTCTCAACAAACACATCCTAATTTGGTTTATTGGTTAAAGAAAGCTTTGTACGACTTGAAGCAAACACCTAGAACTTGGTCTGACAAGATAGGTCAATATCTTGTCACAAGTGGATTTCAAACATCCAATGCAAATTTTTCACTATATGTGAAAAAGACAATTTGCGGGATTGTAATCATAGTCATTTATGATGATGACTTGATTATCATAGGAGATAGTGATGCGGACATCTTTGATTTGAAAAAGCTTTTGAAGTAAAAGTTTGAGATGAAGAATTTAGTAGAGTTACATTACTTCTTCGGCGTTGAGGTAATCCAATCCCCTAAAGGGATATGGTTACTACAAAGGCAATATGCCTTGAGCAAGTTGTTCGAATATGGGATGACAGGTTACAAACCTATTTTAATTCCATTGCAGTAAAATGTGAAGTTACATGCAAATGAAAGAGACCTTGTATAGACGCATAATAAAGAGTTTGAATTACATGACCATCACAAGGCCCGATTTGAGTTATGTAATTGGAGTGGTGAGTCAATTCATGCAAACACCACAAAAGCCACATTTGGATGTAGTGAGGCGCATACTTAAGTACATAAAACATACTTTGCAATGTGGAATTTTTTATGAAGCCAATAGCTAGTTACAAGTACATGGATACACGAATGTTGATTGGGCTGATAATGTTTCAGATAGAAGATCAACAAGTGGTTTCATGTATTCTTTTGGAAATGGTGCTATTAGTTGGAGCGGTAAGAAACAACTTATAGTTGCACTATCTAGCACAAACGTAGAATACAAAGGCGCAATAATTGTTGCATGTGAAATAGTTTGGTTACAAAAATTCCTTACATATTTGGGACAATTAGTGGATATTTGTTGTCATTTATTGTGATAACATCAATAGCATACTACTTGTTAACAACCCGGTCTATCATGCTAGGAAAAAACACATTGAAATGCACTACCACTTTATTAGAAAAAAAATTATAACAAGAAAAATTAACCTTATTCATGTTAGTATTGAAAATCAAGTTGTTGACATTTTCACAAAGGCTTTAGGTATAGATAGACTAAGGAGGTTTTAAAAAATGTTTTATGTACTAGAAGTGGATTTGAGCTTGAAAGGGGAGCATTGAGAATTCAAGTTCAATTAGTTAGGTTTCATTAGTTACTAAAGTAAGAAAGTAACTACGTTATTTTCATAAGGTTGAATTATTTTCTTTCCTTATATTAGTTTGGTTATTTGTGGTTTGGTCTTTTAGTTAAATACCTTGCTTTGATGGTTTGGTTTTCCTTTTTCCATGGCACAAGTTTGTGTATTTCATGTGATAAGAACCTTGAGGAGTTCTTGATGTTATGTTCTATGTTGTGAGATTCATGTTTTAATTTCCTTTCAATAAAGATTTATGTTTGTACTTGACTAGAACTCCTATTTGTTAACATGGCCATCTTACCTAGGGGCCTTAGGCTAAATAAGGTAGGTAGGCAAATTATTTTACTTTATTTTGTACATTATTTATTAGGTAATATAGGTAGCTAAATTTATTGATTAATATATTTAATATATCAATATACCATAATATATAATTATTATCAAAATATTGTTGACTAATAAAAAAGAGAATAAAAAAATCTAGTAGAAAAAACCAAAAGGACCACCAAAAAGACCCAAGTAAAAATGGCCATGTTGAAAACGACTTGTCCAAGATGGCACCTTGGTCAAGTTGGATAGGGGGCATTTGGGGTACCTTTTGACCAATTTTGCTAATAAAAACACCTTGTTTTCTTGTAGTGGAAGTCAATTGCATGTTTATTGCCCATCATCGTGGTACCAAACAAACTTCAAATTTGGGTGGATTTTTGGTCATTCAATGTTGCAACTAAGAAATATTCGTGTCCCATTTAACGAAGAGGTTTTACATGAAGAAGCAAGTCATGAAATTTATTCAATTTTGGATGGATTTTCCTATTATCACCAAATCATTATTGCCCTTGAAAGTAGGTACAAGATTGCATTCATCACAAATTGGGAGCATTCATTTGGGTTGTCATGCTATTTGAACTCGAAAATGCTCCACCAACCTTTCAATGGGTAGTGAATAGGACCTTAAAAAACTATCTTGGAGTTTTCATGAAACTATTTATGAATGATTTCAATGTGTTCAACGATTTAAACACTCATTTAATAAAACTAAGATTGTGATTTGATAAATTTAGATAATTCAATATTAACTTGAATCCTGAAAAATGCGTGTTTCTTATTCATTTTGGGTCATTTTGGGTTACATTGTATCCAAAGAAGGCAAGCTACCAAATTTGAAAAAAAAATCAGTTATTGTCCATATGCCTAAGGACATTCAAGTTTTTGATGGCATGGCACAATATTACAATTTTTTCTATTGCCCAAATTTTGTAACAGGTGATTTAATAGATTAATGTACTTAGCAAGTTGTTAAATGTAACATGTTATTACTTAACCTAACCTACGACCTAACTTAACTTGTGACAGAACCTAACCAGTTACAAAATTGGACAAGTAACATTACATTATGTTAACAAATAGGTTGATAGGTAGTTAATCAACCGGTAGTTTGCAAAATAGGTAGTTGTTGGACATGTAGTTAAACAAGCAAATTATTGAATGTTTTTGAGATTTTTAGTGTTTATATCGAATAATGATTGTTCAAATGGTCCATTTGGACTGTTTAAGTTTTGAATTAGTTTGTATATAACTAGGAGGACTTCATATTTTGATAATCACTTTATCACTTAACCACTTTGTTTTTATTTCAATTTCAAAGAATGAAATGACTATTTTTTCTCAATTCTAGTTTTTGAAGTTTTAACAATTTGAGTACATGTTGTAAGAATTGTACATAGATTTTTTAATTTTCATATGTACATGTTATTTTTAGAAATTGTTGTTGAAAAACTTAAAAGTTAAAAATTGATGGGAATAAAAAAACCCATTAACATTTGGTGACCATGCAATGGATTAAAATTTAGAAGTAATCATGCTTAGAATGTTTGGTTAGATTCATTATTTTAGTAGATAGTATTGAAAGTGCTAACACTTAAAGATTTTGTTTTGTATCACATTTTCTGAATGTTTTGTGTAGTTTTTAAGATAAAGGTTCCTATTTCTTGATTTACTTTGAAAGCATTAGAAAATAGGGTGAGGTTGGTGTAATTTTTTTGAAGTAAATCAACACCCAATCTATAAAAGAAATTTTCTACAAATTCATGATTACTAGGAGGGGTGACTCTAATTTTATGTTAAAAAGTAATGCAAGGGTCTTCCTACAACCATTTGATTTCAAAAGATGTTAAAGGTAGTCACTAGAAGTCTTGCAAAATAGTTAAAACATGTTACACATCAACCTGTTTTGAAATCTACACAAAAGTAAGATAAACAAGTGCAATCGAAGGGAAATGGACTAGTGAATGCACCAAACACAAATGTAGAATAGAGGGGAGAAACCAATGAACAACATCCAAATGTATTCGAACTAGTTGTGTTAAGAGACCCAACCATGTTCTCAACCATTCACCAAGTGACACCACAAACATCTTATCCAACCACAAGTAGTGAGCATGTTCACGATGATGACAACCATGAACCTATTCAACTTGATGAAGTTGTCTTCGCATGATAATAATGACAATTTGCAACCTTGGGTTACTACCTACCCATAACATATGCACGCACACCAACTGCAATATCTATTGGTTTTCAATACTAACAACCACGTCCCAATTATTGGAAAGAACTTGAAAACAAGCAAGAAATGAAACACTCAAGGTTCATGAAATGAAACAATCGTATTAACTAACAAAAAAATTACAAAGGTTGTATGCTTCAAATACTACAATCATAAAACTATGACTTGTAATATCTAACAAGGCTTGAAGGTTTTATGTGCACTCAAAACCCTGAAAGGAGAGAATGAAGACCACTCAAGAACACTCCACTATATACTATCTCCAAACCCTAAAGTAGCCACCATTTAACCCTAACCTAGCCGTCACCTAACCCTAACCTTAGCCACCGTCAAGCCCTAACCCTCGCTGCCACCAAACCCTAGCCGCCGCCAAACCCTAACCCTAGCCGTTGCCAAGCCCCAAGTAATTTTCACTTCTAAACCCTAGCCACCACTATTCAACCTAACTTAACTACTACAAGGATGAAAATACTATTCATCCTTTTGATGAATGTTTAACACATTCATCTCCATTGGGAATTAAAAACAAATAGTATTTCTAACACAATTTGGAGATGGAATGAATCCAACACTCAACAGGTTGGAATAGCTTTGACACATCAACATAAGCCTTATCATCAATTAATTTCCATACCACATTAAAAACCTATTGAACCTCAAGCAACACCCACAATTGTTCAAAATGTATAACAACAAAACACCTAGCCAACTATATTAGTTCATGGTCAAGGTGAAAGACCACAAGTTCCACACCACATACAAGTTTCAAGAAAAAATTAAGATGTTAGACACAACATCAAAACGTGGCATTTATGATTACAAAACTAGTGTAAATGCCATTAATCGCTAAAATGGTCATAGTTGTAACCACCATTGCAACTACACCTATGACTACATAATATTATTATTATATATATATTATATGATATAATTATTTATATTTACGTAATAATAATAACAATCTATTATTATATTTATATATATTTCGAATATTTATTCTAAAAAAATTATTTATGTACCATATATGTACGATTTGTACACAAATCGTATAAATTTTATATACAATCATATAAATGTCATCATATTATACATCATTATACCTATTATTGGTCAACATGGTGGAAACAAATATTGATCTTTAAACCTCCTCAAAATGGTCCAAGGCCTTTGCCATCCACCTACCACATTACATGTGGCACAATGTTGTCACATTAATTTCCTTTTTATGTTCCAATGTTTGAATGTACAAAAGCGGAAAGTTTAAAATTTAGTTTCTTTTCCAATACCTACTCAAATGAAAATATGAATATGAATTATTGAACTTTGGAGCATAATCTACATATGTGAACCAACTAAAAATTCAAATAATGAGTTTTGTACATAGAAACTCATTTTTGAATTTTTAAAATTTTAACATATTTTTTTATGTTTCAATACATGATAAAAATTTAATAAATATATGTATAATTTGAATATAAAACATTGAATATTTTAATTTATTTCTAATTCTGAAATATGAATATAATATGATATTATTAATATATTATGTACGATACTACATACACATAACATAATTTTCCACATAATTTATTAATCTACACATACATGTATGTGTAGATTAATATGCATAAATATTATATGTCACATGTATATATAATACACACATTATAATCAATGTTTATACTTTATCTACGAATATTTAATTTTCCCTATATCCTTTAATTTAATAATCATATTAATTCCAAATGTATATTTATTTCCAACATATAATAAATTAATTATAGAATGAATATTTTTAATAAAAAATTAATGAATCAATTTTTTTATCTTTATTATAATCCAACCACTTTAACATAACATTATATATATATATTCATTATTTCAATTTTATAAATTTATATTTATCAAAATCTACACATTAATACAATATATACACATACATATGCAATGTTATATATTTATTTATTTATTGAAATAATGAAAAAAAAATCATAATACAACAAATATTTTGTAATAGAATTGGAAAATTATAATTTATATTTTTCTAAAAGGTCATTTTATATATAATTTTAATATGTTGTAAATTTATGAATCTTAAACCCATAGATAATTTTGGTAAAACTTTGTTAAATTTGGTTTAAATAACATGAATGAAATTGCTTGAATTGTGTTTTTTTTGTTAAACTAAGTTTTCTATTATCAAAACATGATATTTAAATTAAACTTGGCTAGATTAAAACTAAAGTTCATTAATTTTTTTAAATTATGGTTTAAGTAATATAAATGAGGCTAAAATAGGTTATTTTGGCTAAACCAGGACAATTTTTTTTAATATTTGGATAAACTTGGTTAAAACTTACTTAAGCTTGGTTAAATGAAGATAATTTTTAAAAAATTAAATGATTTTAGCTAAATTTGACTAAACTTAACAAAATTTTAATTAAACTTGATTTCTTTTGTTGAAATTGCATAAATTTGGTTTAAACCTAGAAAAAATTAAGTTAAATTTGGTTATGTATTTGGCTAAATTGAGTTAATTAATTTAAGTTTGGTAACTTGGCAAAATTTAAATGTTGCTAAAATTGGTTACATTTGGCTAAACTAAATTTAATTAGCTTATATATGTTAAAATATATTACATTAACCTAATATATAAGATTAATTAAAATAAATTAGGCTATATAAATTAGGCTACTTAAGGTGAATTAACTTAAAGTAAGTTAAATTAGGATTGGATTAAATAAATCTAAATAAATCTAAATTAAATTAGGTCTAGATTAATTGATACGAAACTAAGTTAAAATATATAAAACTTGTAAATTTTTAAATTAAATTAAATTAAATTAAGTTAGGCTTCCAATACAAATTTGACCATATTGATATGTATTTTAGTTTTTTTTAAAAACTTGTTTAAACAACGTCAAATAATTACTTCAATATGGTTACATTAGTCATGTAATCATATATGTGGTTATAATTACCTCTAATTGTAATCATAGTCATATTTATAGTCATAGACTCACAATTATGACTATAGGATTCAAAATGACTATGACTCAATTCTATTTACAACTACATGACTATTTTGGGTAGAAGTCACAACATGTCCTAGTCATTGAAACCACATTTTGGCATAGTGGGAATTATAAACTTCTTCTTATTTTCAACATGATGAAAGCAAGAGAAAAGGAACCAAACAAGGTGTGGACAATACTTTACAAAAATTTGAATTTTTGAAAAATCACCATGGGAACACTATATATCAAAAAATTCATTAAAATCTTGAAATAAGCTTTTAAAATTTCAAAGTTGCAACTACAAAATTTTCATGAAAATTCACCATGTTTCAAGAGTCTTGTTGTATGTTTAAAGCATTCAAGAAAAACATGTGGATAAGTGTTTTTTTTGTTTCAAAATTCTTTTAACCTTATGAAATGTTCACCAAATCATTTCATTTTTTTTTTGGACTTCAATATATTCCACAAGAAGGGATCCATGTGTTCAAAACATTCAAAAATTAAAAATACATATACCTTTTTAGATTTTGGTATTCAAACATCCTTAAACACTATTATAGTTTTGAATTTGTGATCATGCTTCAAAATAAAATTATAGATTTCAATATAATGTAAGGCTTGATGCAAAAAAAATTGAATTTTTATCATCTTATTTGTCACATTATGTCATACCCCCTTTTGTACTTCTAGATCCCAATTTGTATCTAGCATATTTAATTGGAACAAACACATTTGATTTTTTTTATCTTTGAGAATTATACAGGTCATGTACCTAGATATACGTATCCACTACCAAAACAACTTATTATACCACCCACATACACACAAGTCCAAATACACTAAGAGGAGCCAAAGGATTGTGTTGACTACATTAAAATCATGTACCCCCATGACTTTGAAACATTGGAATTTTGTGAGGTTTGTTGCCTATTGTTTATATACCTTTGAATTTAGAATCCTTTGTTTTTAATATAATTTGAAGATGTTTAACTAGTTTTAATTTGAATACAAAGCAACAAGGATTATGTTTATTATTGCCTTTATTATCAAACTTCCTGAAGGCTATGTTATACTAATCCATTTACACACATCTTGATGACTATGAGGCCTTGGTACAAAAAAAAACTTGAAAACATGATATAGTTTGGTGATACATATTAGTGTTTTGAACATGCTTTTGAGCCCCCAAAATGCAAAATTTGGAAAACTTCCATAGAGGAGAAATGTTTCTTCCTTTGTAAGGAAGGCCTTAGTTGCAATTCCTAGCAAATTTGATCCATTATGTATAATTTAAATTACTTTTGATTTTGATTTTTTTTGTAATTGGAATATTGTTAACAAAGGATTGCAATGATTTTAGTGCCTATTATGTTTCGAAAGGTTCTTAAATGTATATTTAGAAGGAAATAAAAATAAAACCTATAAAGAAGTTCAGTTATGTACAAAATCCATGTTCAACTCCTTATTTTCAACAAAATTTATTTTTTTATTTGTAAATAAGCAAATGAAAACTTCAATGATCCATGTATTGACAAAATGAATAATGGATGAATGTCCCAATACGGATGATTTTAAGACATTATAGTGACTTGTGATATTGTAATCAAAGAAAACAAGTAATCTACAAACATTTGAAAGCACATAGGTTTAATAGCAAGCATTTATCACTTTGCACTCTAATGGTTGCCATTTTTTCTTTTGCCTTGTGTAATGTCACCATAGAACTTTACTTGCAATCTTTCCATGCTCAAAAGGTGGTTGCCACACACGTGCATTTGAGGCTTCATAAAAGTTGAACCCACCATGGAATCATCTCTACCATGCTCCTTATCACTCCAAGTAAGAATGTCTATTGTACAATGTTTGAACTTTGTGACATTGTGTAAATAGTAGTAAAACACCCCCCTTTTTTAACCAATAGTTTCCAACCACACAACATTTGCAACTATGTTTCAACTAGGATTTTCTTGATTTTTCAAATAAAATTAAGGCAATTACCAATTAAGTCAATCCATCTATTATATTGGTATATGGTTGAAAACATTTTTCAATTGGGTGGTCATTTGCCAAATATTCCTAGCATAAAAAATGTTTCCAAGTTGAATGCCCAACTATGTTAATAAATAATGTGAAGCATGTTTCAACTACTTGGTGTTATTTTTGAAATATTATTGGCATCTAAGGTTCTTTAATTGGCACATAGTCAAGAAATTGACTAGTCGAACTATTTTGGTGACACATGTATGGATGATAAAATGTATTATAGGTAGTCTTATTTGTAATTTTGTTACATTTTTTTTTCAATTAGGCTAAATAACTAGTAAGCAACTTTAATTTTATACATATAATATTTTAATATCTATTTAAGATTATGATAACATCAAATTACATGCAAATTTTATTTGTATATATGAATGGTTTTTTTGTGCATATCAATATTAAACTTTTAATTTCAAAATAAAGTTTAAGGAAAATATAAAATATATGTTAGTAATAATGTTTATATTCGATAAACATGTAATTAATTAATTTTATGTATATCATTACAAGATATCAAGTAATGATACATAATTAATAATATTGTGCAACTCTAATGTTTATTCATTTTTATACACATGATATCTTAATATTTGTTTTAAATTATAATAAAAACTCATTAAACACTAATATGCCCTATGTCATTAGCCCAAGTTTAAATGCATTCAATTGAATTTTCCTTCCAAACCTCATTTTGCAATTTGTTTGAATTTCAAACAACAATACCCACTAAAAATTCAATAATATTGTTCACATTTTAAGTCTCAAAATTATGAAATCAAACTTGGTGAGGGCTTTCCAACACCCCCAAATTTGAATATAGTTTTCAAGCTTGGTTTTTTTTTAAAAATCCAATGAAAAAAATGTTCAATAATCAAAGAGTCCACATTGTATCTCCAAACATTCTATACCAAGTTCGTGCATCCCTACTCATTGAGAACTTTTTGATGATAGCATAACTTAAAACATCATGTTTTGGAGGCACCATTATGACAAAACAAAACAAACTACCTTCCTTCATGGCTAGATAACATATCATGTGTTATTGGCCCCAAATGCAAACAAACTCAATTCATTTTCCCTCCTAAACCCATTTTTTGTAATTTGTTTGAATTCTCAATAGCAAAATTCATTCAAAATTCAATATTTTTCATGCCTTAAATATGAAAATTATGAAATAAACTTCATTAAATCTAATTCAACTACTACTTTCCAACAACACCAAATACACCTTTAGATTTGATTCATACAATTTTTATCTATGGTTTTATTATTGTTTACTAAAAAATGGTTCAATAATCGATAACCTTTGCATCATAGCTCCAAAGATTCTCAACCCAAGTCATTGCACCCTTACTCATTGTTTGGTTTTCAAAGATATCAATAGTATTGCATGGAGCCATTTGGTTTAGGAATTCCCAACATGATAAAACAAAACAAACTATCTACCTTCATAAATAGATTAAATTACATGTGTTTTTGTATAAAATGAATGGTTATGTATGATGCAATTTTTTTTTGTGCATAAAATACTATACTTTGTTTTATAAATAAAATCTTTAGAAATGTTGAAATATAGGTTTGTAATAATATGCATGTTCAATACACCTAATCTGTCATGAAAGAGGTAGTTTGTTTTGATTTGTTTTGTAGTTATGAAATCTATTGAACCAAGATGTTTTAGATTGTATTATTGGTGTCTTTGGAAAGCTCTCGATGAGGAGGGGTGCAGGGGTTTAGTTCCATGACATTTGGACTTGTGATGCAGAAATTCTTGAATATTGAATAATTTCTTCATTGAAAATTGATTCAAATTGTAGCTTTTTGTTTTTGGAAAAATTAAAATGTGTCTTTTCTTGTTGTTGAAAAATCTTGATGAGCAGGATTTATTGGAATTTATTTGGTAAGATTTGGATTTAGAATGTAGGATATATTGATGTTTAAATGATTTATGCCATTAAAAATTCAAATAAACTAAAAAGTACCAAATTTTCAAAGGAAAAATCAGTTGAAGACATGGTAACACTTAGGCCAATGACATAGGCCACACAATTATTTATATGTAAATTGAATTTTAGTTACAACATATCAAATAATGATACATAATTTTATACTTTTGTGGATTACTCATGTTTATTCATTTTTATACACATGATATTTGAATATTTTCTTTAAATTGCAATAGAATTTCATTAAAAATTAAACAACAGGTAATTTCTATTTGTGTAAATGAATATGTTATGTATGATGCACATTTATATTAAAATTAAAATTTAAGGAAAATTTTAAATATGAGTTTATAATAATGTTTATTTCAATATATGTTATTTTATTATTTCTTTGTAAATCAAATGCTGATTTACAAAAAATCATGTAATGAAACTGATAGATATGGATTAAATCCATGTAGACCTATTCCACACTTACTATAACAACATATTTGCACTACAATATGGACACATTCATAATTCTTGCATTGATTTTAAACACATGTACCTTTGAAGTTCATTAAAATACCATATTCATGGTTATTTCATATAACCAAAATTTATACTTCAAGATATAATGTAAAAAATCTAGAAACAAAATTACACTTCATTTCCTTATGTTTTGATACTACAAAAAAATCACACAACAAACTAAATGTGAAAATCATTACAAAAGTTTGTATTTCTTTGTTTTACTAAAAAATTCAATAAAAAATATAATAAAAGGTCCCATGTTTTGTTGAAATCAATCAAAACAATAAAATAAAATCCATGGTATCTCCAAAACATAATTTATAATTTCTACTACAAAGTCTTTACATCTATCTTCACTCCCAAAACTATGTGTATAAAAATGAATATTCTTTCTCCAAAACTTCCATCTTTGGGTTGTCACAAGTCACCATCAACATGATTCAAAACCCAACAAGAATTCAAAATTGAAAACCTCCAATGTCCAATGATCAATCCTTATCCTTAATGCCTTGTTTGTCAAAAACAATGTAGTCAGCCTACCCCTTTAACATTATTCCCTCTGTACTTTGGATTTCGTCCTTTAAATCCTTGTGATATGACAAATTAAAACGAAAATATTATGCAACCTTTTAAGCTTCTAACTATAATTTTTATAGTATCAACTTGTACATCAACTAGTGGTTATGTACCTACCTTTGAATATGCAGTTTTGATTGCCTCTTCCACTAACTCAATATATGGTTCTACTTCTAGGGACTACATCTTCGATTGCTCTACCTTCGGTTCTAGAGTAGTTTCCACCTATTATTGTTCATGAATTGTTTGTGGTTCTTTCTTTTCCTAGCCCCCCCCCCTTTTGAATTCTTGTGGTTCTTGAGCTTGCACTTTCTCCTCATGAATTATCCCTATGGGCCCTACTTCAACCTCCTCATCTTGGCCCAATGTCTATATACTTGTTGGACTCCCACATATAAATTCTAGAAATTTTTTATGATATATCTCCAACTTGTACCTAAGGATCCTTTCATTAGCTTTGTGTTGGGCTAGATGTTTCTTTAACTCTTTTGCAAAATACTCCTATGCTTCCCACCATTCCCAAAACTCTACATCAAAATCCTTCATCTTATTTTTAATCCTCATCAAAGTGTAATATTGCAACATTTGTTCATAATCCTCTAACCATTTTTTCACACCAACTAGATCTAAACTCTTTTTCTACTCATTTGTAGCCTCTAACTGTGCCTGCAACTGCTACAAATTCCTCTAATATGCTTTATTTGCCTCCACCAACTTCTCTTTTTCTATCTCTATTGCCCTTCTTCTGATTTCTTCAGAATTAAGTAGAGAAGCACTCTTCATATTCACCAATTTTGAATGTATTAAAACATTCTCCTTCTCCTTCTTTTCCTTAATTAGTGGTTCTATTTGACTCCCCAAAGCCTCCTATTGTTGTTTATAATGGAACAATGTTTCTACCCATTTTTTTTCTATAGTTTCCTAGTCCTCAACCATCTTCCTTAACTCCTTTAGTTTTTCATCCTATGATTTCATTAAAGTTGTTTTAGTCTTCAGCTCCCAATTCTCATCATGTAATTTTTTGTATGAGGGCTTTGATCTTTTGTTCATTCTTCATCTTGTTCTTCTTCTAGATTTCTATGTTATGCTTCTACAGCCTCTAGAAGTTCCTTTCTTTGTCTAATTCCACTTACAATATTGCATTATCCTTTTCTTCTATGACCAATTTGTTTTTTTAGACTACTCAACTCCAAATTCAAATTTCCCATATTCAGACTCACATTTGCCATAGTTTGAAACAATTATGTTTTCTTATCTACATCTATAACCACCTCCTCCACAAAGTTTGGTGTACTTGTTTGTGTCGTAGAATTTCTGGACCTTTTTGTAGAAGATCCCAGCTATTGTGTGTTAGAAATACTATTCGTTTCTAATTCCCAAAGTTGATGAATGTGTTAAACATTCATCAAAAGGATGAATAGTATTCACATCCTTATAGTAGTTAGGTTAGGTTGAATAGTGGTGGCTAGGGTTTGGAAGTGGAGGCTACTTAGGGCTTAGCGGCGGCTAGGTTAGGGTTAAATGGTAGCTACTTTAAGGTTAGGAGTTAGTATATAATGGAGTGGTTTTGAGTAGTCATTCATTCTCTCCTTTCATGGTTTTTGAGTGCACATAGAACCTTCAAGCTTTGTTAGTTGTTGCAAGCCATAGTTTTGTGATTGTAGCATTTGAAGCATACAACCTTTGTAATCTTCTTGTTAGTTAA
>Ga0209208_10004706_pt1 | contig 19233 bp, 13 predicted proteins | sample S1TSphfallax_3_FD_187694 | JGI IMG/M metagenome (GOLD analysis project Ga0209208, IMG submission 187694) | Host-associated microbial communities from peat moss isolated from Minnesota, USA - S1T2_Fd - Sphagnum fallax MG (SPAdes) (version 2) | ecosystem: Host-associated > Plants > Peat moss >... | reverse complement strand
TCAATATATTTATTTTTACACTTATACGGAGTGTAAGTTCCAAACCATTTACACGCACAACACTGGTAGATACCTAGAAGCACGTGTGGCAGGCATTCTTAGAATGAGTGAGAAAATAAATAAATAAATAAATAAAAATGAGTTCAACAGAGGATGCTTATTTCTAAAATTGTTTGAGATTTCATTCAGTAGTGTGATGGTCGAACTAGGCTTTTGTCAGATCTAATATCCAAATTGAAATTTTAAAAAAAAAACATTTTTGAACAAAAGGTCAAATTCCTTAAGGTTAGCAAGTTGAATTTTTTTGAAAATTTGACAAATGATATTAAATTTAGTTGTCAAACGGTTTGCTTTATTTATTCAATCCTTGATTTTAATGTGTTGTAAAACCGTGTGTACATAAATTTTTTTGAAAACAAATCCCTTTGTATTTGGAGCGGGCTTAATTCCATGAACTCACCTAGGCATGGGTTCGATGCGATTTTGATGGTCTCAACAAACCAAATACTTGCCCAACAATGGTGGTCTATATTACAACTTCTTATATGTTCACTTAAGCTTTCTTGCTTAACTTTGCACATTTGGGTATGAAAAGGCTTCAAACTAGGACAACCTAGATAAAAAATTTATATTTGAAGAAAGACCAAGACTTGATAGCTACATGGAAAATGACCGCTTCAACTATTCCTCGAGTCAATGATCATCACTCACAAAGTCTTCACAAACTCCTCACAAGGATGACTCTCAAGAGTTCGAATCAGCTATTGTGGAAGGTTCTTGCACATGATTTGGGAACCCATGAACCAAATTTTCTACGGCCACTAGACCCTAAACATAGTTGGGTGTGCACGTGTCCACTCAATGGCATCTAGAAGGCCATCATTTTGTGCTTCGGTTGGAATTTCCACACAAAATGGTTCGTCCCCAAATTTGTGTTTGGGCTAATAAATGACTCAAAGGATTTAGTTTAGTTTAGCTTACCCATCACTTAAAAGGGGTGGATTGGCCTTAAAAGGAGAGGATTTCATGTGAAGTAGGGTTGGTGTTTTTTGGGTTGTCTTCAAAAATTTCACCTACACACCCCCCCCTCTTTGGCTCTTTACATGTAAATAGAAGGGTACATATTTGTGACTAATACGGGGATGGCAAGATGAGACCATCTGAATGACCACCATTAGATCAAGTCTTGGAACCTTATGCCATAAAAATATAGGGACCGTGATACATTTTGGATGGCCATCTATGGATGTAATGCCATTTGCTCTTTTTTAAATTTCCATTCTTCATCCACAACAAACCATGAAAAATGTCATTGAGATATATATACCCATATCAAACATAGAAGGTAAAGGAGCAAGGCATTGGCCAAGGCAAGCATTGAATATTGAGCTGGATGATATCCTACATTCATCATGTCCATTCCAACTGGATTTAATACCTGGGTTGATAACCGGATTGCCTTTCAATTAGGGCTAGGATTTCTAGAGTCAAGCAAGAGCTTCCATATGAGAATGATAATTTTCCTTTTAAAGTCTTCAATGGCAGCTCCTTGTGGTGCATTCATTACAAATTGGAACACCCCCATTTGCCGGGTATTGCACTCCAAACTAGTAACAACTAAGAAGCCTATTCACATTGAAACAAGACATATAAAGCCCTTCACTTGCCCTAGCTGTTTACATCAAAGGTATAGAATTGATTGATGAACAATAAGGGATGAAAGGAAAAATATATGGATGGGTAAGATGCCAATGTGATAGGTAAAGGCCCCTTGGGGGGAGGATCATGATTTTTATCACTAGATTGCACTCCCATGTGGGACAAAAAATTCATAATTTTTTTTTAATTTAAAAAGGACACATGTGTTAATGCCTTTAGTTTACACATGCTCAAAATTTTAAATCAAAATTATCATATAATAATTTGCATAAGTAAAGTTGTGGTCTAGTGACAAACGAACCTTTTGAACATACAAAAGTCTTAGGTTTGAATTCTCACTTTACAAGGTCATCCTTATTTTCTCAACTTATTTTACACCCTAATAGCCGGTGAGAACTAGTTCCCTAAGACTTGGACTTGATGGTCCATCTAATATTCAACTCAAATATCAAATGCGGGTCCATATGACATCATCGGGCAATTCTTGGGGAGTCAGTTCTCACATAAACTAGGACTCTTCATTCTTATTGAGAAAACCAACCATGATAACTAGCCTAAAATTTGACCCTATTTGTGAGAATTGCCCAACACTAATTTTTACACCATAATTTTATGATTTAGAATACATGCATGTTTAAAATGAACTCTATTCTCATGCATTGATCGATGTTTAGAATGTTAAACCTTACTAATAACCCTTCATAATTTTATTGCACATTTTACATTAAAAAATAAACCTATTCTCTCAAGGGTCAAGTTCCACAATCTTTAACAAGTCCAATGTTCATGTTAGATGAAATCGTTACCAAGTTCAATTTTCACCTCAAAGGTGAAAATGACAAGAGAATGAATGCACACTCCCTCAAAGCTTTTTAAGTGTTCACTCACCAACCCATCTATCTACCCTAGTCATGCTTTACTTATACACTTCACATCATTCTTTTCCTCCTCTCACATGCAACATTCATGTGCTTCTAGTGTAAGGTTTTTCCACATTTTTTTTCAATCATCTAACTTTTCAAGAACAAAGTAGCATTAAAGGATACAAGATTCATTCTCCCTTTGTGGGAGGAGGGGTGCTTGTAACTACATTTCATCTTCACACAATAATTAAAGTTTTCATTTTGGTGATAATTGAATAACCTATTGAATAATCTGATAATTATGACATTTTGGACAATTTTTGACAATTTTCAACATTTTGTCTTGGGTTGTAAGTTGAAACCCATACAAATTGTGCAATGTATGATTCTTGAACATAATAAACTTGGTGTGTTGAATCCAAATCACTCGGTCCAATATCGACACGTGGACACCTCTTTGTAATCAATGGAGATGGCTCCAATTATTGTGTGGAAATTGAACCTTCTTCACCTACTAGGAAACACCAAAAACATGGGCCTTCTTTTGGTTTCTCCCCAACAAGAGAAGCTTTTGCCCTCAATCTTGACACACATGCAATAGAGAGTTATGTGCAAAGTCGCCCTGTCTTTGGGCCCTTGTTTGACTCTCTAATCCCTCCTTCATCCCCAAATTGAATTGGGTGTAGCTAGAAACTGAGCATAATTAGGCACTGATTAATGAACTTGAGAATCAAATTTACAACATTTGTATGATTTTATTTTTAACAGGACCTCTTCTAATGAAAAACTAGTGTGGCATGTGTTGTCGAGCACAAATTAGTTTTTGCAAACTAATATAAAGTATGTACATTTGTGTGAAATTCAAATTTCCTTCAAGTTTTTTTTTATTTTTGATTTGATTGAATTTTTAATTATTAAAATTATTAAATCCCATAACTCCCAAACCATAGCTTTTTTCTTGTGTACCGTTTTCATCATGACTTTTGATGAAACTGGGGACCTAGTAACCCCAGTTTTGGGTACTTTCCAGAAAACTCTAACATCTTGACTAATTGTAATTTTATATTGGGGGGGAGGGGCTCTAAAGTTCCAAACACCAACACCCATCCCACCACAATAGGCTCAATGAAACAACCTCAAAATTGAGCATATTGATGCATCTAGAAGGTCCCTTGGAGAAAAGAGAAATAGAAAAACACTTTGCTCATTGCAAATTACACTAGTAGACTAGCCTGGTTAGACATAAATTTAACTCCTTTTTGAAATTGCCAAAACTTCTGAAAAAAAATTTCTTGCCATGCCAAAAAATCGAATCAAACTCTCAAGCACAATAGCTTCATTATTTAGTAGAATGCCAAATTATAAATTATCATAATTATTATTATTATTATTATGATTATTATTATTATTATTACTGCTGAACAATTAAGACCAGACTCTCAGGACCTTGAGGCTTGCTTGAATTATCGAATTGGATGACAAATTGTGCATATCTTGGTTTGTTGAAACAACATTGACTCTAATTAAAAAACCTAGAATTAGGTCAGTAGTGCACAGCTGGTGAACTTGTTCTACAATTTGTCAAAATCCTTACCAATTTTTCCATTCACAAAGTCCTCATGCACTTTGAAGAATTGTGTGATTCCAAAGTGGAGTGCCCCTACCTGCACACAAATTTCCATGGAATTTGTGTGTCAATTCGATCGATCACTTGCTCACTCACTCACGTGTTTGTGTTTGTTGTTATTGTTGTGCAAAAAATGAGGACATGGGTTTTGGCCACCAGATTTGACCAACAATCTTTTTGGTTTCTTGATACTTAACTCATCTGAGACTACATTACAACCTGAACCCCAGGTGAGGTGGTTACACACAGCCCATGGAAATGTGGGGAAAAAAGGGTGCTAGTAGTGGTCCCAGTATTATTATCATATTATTATCCAAGAGAGGGAATAATACTCTCCTATTTACATAAGTAAACTTAGTATTTAAAAATCCCAGATTTTCTAACCTGGACACCCTTTATTTGGAGTGCAAAGAGTTTGGGTCTCACTATACAATCCAAAGAAGGACACCCTACCAAAAACATATTGTCCCCTCAACTATCCCATCCTAAACTATTGGACATGTGAAAAGAGACACCCTTTCCTCAAGGTGTGACATGTGAAGACAAAACACATTTGTTGACTTGTTGTTTGCCATATTTTGGAAGGCTTTGGATGTGGAGCCATGGAGAGACCCCACAAAAGTAAAGGGGTGGGAGACATTTGGTGCACACCTTAGGTATGATATGAAGATACTTGCACCCCAAAACTAATGGTGATTGTTGCACCTTCAACAATTTTCAAGTTTTAAAATCTCTATTGTTTTGCTTTGGGATGCCAATGGCCTTAATTTGTTGTATCCCCAACACCTCCCCCTTTCGTATAAAGGAAAGGTCAATCTTTTGGTCACTTCACATTTTTCGTTGCTTGGGAACTCCATTGGGAACAAATCATTCTAGAAAATGGTTGGCCTTCAAGCCATTCCACATTACTAGGTGTTGTGAACAAGGGTGGGAGATTATTATTTTTAATTGGCAAAGTTCCCTAACATCAAGAAACACGAAATGACCAAGAGATTGGCCCCTTTTTTCAAGTAGGAATCGAATCAAGTCTAATTGAAGTGTTTGTTTAGTATAGAGTTGGAAATTTCATTTTAAGAGTCACATGATAAACCTTCAATAAAAATGATTGTTGAATTTGGATATCATTGAGAAAGTTATTGACCTCTTGAAGTTTTAAGACAAAAATCTCTCACATTTTTGTCCTATCAATGTAGGTGCGGTAACAAGTTATAGAGTAACTATAGGGAGAAAGATGATGTTGCTTTTATTGTTTGGGTTGCGGTGAATCATGTGAATCCATGTGAGCTCATGGCTAATTCATGAACTAACTTCAATTCTTCTATTGTTTGGTTTATGCAATTTGACATGTTTATGAACCCAAATTGAGGAATTCATTTTAATGTCATTTTGGAGTTTACACATTTGTTTTCCAAATTGGGAGCTAAGCAACATGCCTTGGATTTATATTTCATTGCTAAACAAAGAATCAAAAAGGTATTTTATCATTGATACCATTAACAAACCTAGGGGTGCATCATTTGGAATTAAAAGCTTTGGTACAAAAAAATACATATGTTCAACTTTGAAATTTTAATTAATTGTACATAGTGGAAAAGTTAAAATATAACATTAAATGGCATGTGTTTAATTTTGGTTAGGAATTTGAAAATAAGGTCCTAGGTTGGGATTTTCAAGTTTTTTGGTTGTTATCTCAAGCAACAAGCTTGGTATTTGGTTTTTTGGAAGCATTGTATGCTCAAGGTGTCTAGTGATTATGAAGGTGCATTCATGCAAGGTGGGTGACTTGTGAAAGAAACCTGAAAGCGTTTCCCACTTTGTGGTAGATTGATTATAGATTTAATAATGGCTTGAGGAAGTTTATGAAAAGGATTTTCCATTTCAAAGGGCAATTTGGACATGAGATGTTTTTCTTATGTCCAATGAAAGGGAAGGGGTCAAACATGTTAAGTTATGAGTTTTTTTGTTGTTCTAGTCATCTAATGTGACTTTGGATTAAACCTTCATGTCATGACCCTAAATTGTGTGTGTGACCAACTATGAGGAAGGACAACAAAATGTTTTTATTGAAATGAAATTAAATGCTTCCAAATGGAATCAAATTGAACAAGAAACTAAAAATCAATGTGATTTCAAACATAGTCCCTAACACAATTTACAAAATATGTTATAGGGAAGTGGTGACTCCTCCCAAATCCATGTCGTGTTGTTTTGTGAGGGTGGGCCACCCATGGCTTATATATGCATCATTTTTTAAGTAATTTGTAAGATATATAATTATTTGTGATTTGTGCATATTGATTTCACTTTGAAATAAACTTTGTGAACTTGCCTTAACCCCATCACAAAGCTTTAGCACACCCTTTTATTCTAATGTGTGGAGTTAAAGAACGTGTTTTAAACTTTCAAACATTTCACATCGCATCATATTGGAAAGTTCACCTCAATACCTTGTGGCAAGCCTTTGGGGGTGCATCAAATAATGCAAATCATTTCAAAGTTTTGGTGTTGGCATGTGTGAAGTTTATAAATGTTGTTGACTTATGACATTTTAAATTATAATTATTTTTTAACAACAATACAATGTGAAGACTTATCTTGTACTTATTCAATGCCTATAATGAAAGACCTAAATATTTGTGAACAATATTGTTTTGTCCTTATGTAAAGTGAAAGATTGTGTTAAGTGTGGTTCAAACTTTTTTTTTTAAATATCAAAACTGAATAAATCAAATGACAATTTGGGTATGATGGGACATACGATGAATACTATCCAAAAATAAACTATAATGGAATTTTCAAAATTCTCAAAAAATAGTTAAATTTGGAATATATAAAAGACAAAATTATTAGCAAGGATTTTTTATTGCAAAATAAAGGTTTTAGAAATGTTGACAATGTAATTTCAACAAGTTTCTATAGGCAATGACAAGAGCTACAAGAGAAATGATCTTATATTTGGTTTATAATTGACATTCTTGGAACTACTTAAATTTTTTAACTTGTGGCCAAATGTGTTGCCAAATAAAGGTAGGATGGATTGCAAAAAATGTTATGACGTTAAAAAATATTCAAATTTTTTAATAAATATTTTGGATTTTGGACATAAAAACCTAATTTTAAAAACAAAAACATTTTGTCCAACAAATGGTTCTTTGCAACCAACCTAACTTTGTAACAACTCCACAAGATTGTTCGTCATCAATGCCACAAGTGGAGGATTTGGGATTCGTGAAAAAGTTCATTAACTCTATTTATGTTAAGGCATGTATTGATCCTTTGTTGATATGTTGGTATCAAGTCATGAACCTCAAAGCTATAGTAAGAATGTGCTACATAATGGAATCAATATTGAAACTACAACTCATGTACTTTCAATATATTGGCAACAAAATAGTCGTAGCAATGCCCACAAACATGGTCCTCTTGTGCTTGCAATTGTTGGTATTGTGGAAAACAATTAACAAATCACATTGAAACAATTGAAGTTCAATTTCCATTTGTGACGGGAATTGTATTAATTTCATGTTCCTATTTGGATTGATGTGTCCTTACAAGGATCTTGAATACAAATGCAAGATGGAAGTAGTAACTTGGAAAGAATGAAAAGGATATAGTTGAAGCAAGAAAGGCAAAAAGTTTATAAAGTTTTGTTGTGTTCCAATAGGTGAATGAAAATATTGGAATGAATGAAAGAGAAATAAAATCAAAGGTGAAATGAGTGGTTTCTACATATTAGTGAGCTTGAAAGGTTTTTGTTAAATGTTTAAGATTTTTTTGTAATTAACTATTTAAAAAATTCTATTTGTATAAAACACATTAAGTGAAAGCTATAAAGATAAAGACAAGGTTTTACAAATTGTGTGGAATTGTTACATGCATAGAAAAATGATATACTTTGATTTTAGTGCTTATTTTGCAAGATCAACTAAATCAATAGTAGTAATGCAAAAGAAATGTTGTAGCTTGGCTTGGCTTATGTGTATGTTTAGAAGATTGTCAAGTCTAAAGGTGGAAACAAAAGCAATGGCAAAGGACCCATGGTATAGATGAAAGGCCATAGTAGGAGATTGAATACTTGCATTTATTAAGGACAAGTATCAATTTAGGTTCAAGATGACAAAAAAATTGGTGAAGCAAGTTTAATGTACAATAAACGTCTTTGCAATTTTTAAAGCAAGTACATGTGTCCTAATTTTTTTCTATTAACGATCAATTTTGGGAAATGCTATGAAATTGTTGCATAAAAAAAGTTGGAAAACAAATTGAATATTATGTCTAGGTAAGTGGAACATGAATATCTAAAGAAGAAAAATACATATTCTAAATTAGTGTAAAGATCAATGAAGTTGTCCTTCTTTTTAAGGTTGAAGCCATAGTTAAAACAAGTCAAAAGTAAATTGAAAAAGAATATTTCAAATGAATGAAACTATGCTTTGGAATGATTGTAATATGTGGGCATTGCACTTTATGATGAAATGATTTTGGAATTAACGAAACATCAATAGGCTACTTGACATTTTTTAACCAAAAGTGTTTAATGAAGAAAGGGAAATATCTCACTTCAACCCTTTGATGAAAAACAAGATTATGGGAAATACAAATGTGAAAGTTGAAACAAAAAGGTGGATGAATATTCATAATCATATTTCAATGTAGTTTTTCTACATGAGAGGCAAAAATAAACCTATATGCAACACCAATTTCATATTTAAATGCTTCTTTAGGTTGTGTGGTTTACAAAGGAGGGGATCATGTAATAACATGAGTTACCCAAAGTTGGGGTCATGACTAAAAGATGTTATGTGTGATAATTTGCACTGCACAATAAAATTTGTTTGAAATGTACTTTTTGTGGAGCATTCAAGCTCACATCCTACTCACATAGTGAATGTTAGAAAAAGCTAAAGGGTGGGAATAACTTTGACCTTGCAAATGTTTACTTAAAAAACAAAATAAAATTGAGATTACCACATCAAATGATATTGAACGAATTACAAATATTTTTTGTGGAGGAAGCTCATAATGCAAAAAATAAATAAGTGCATGTTCTAATTTTCAATGATATGTCAAGATCAATTAGTTTTTGCAAAATCAAACGTACATACATGTCAAGAAGAGACATTGAAAATCTTGTAGTTCAATTGTTATTTGTGGGGACACAACTTTTTAAAGGATGGAATGGTGAAATCTGTAACACCAAATGGTTTTAATGTTTAGTTTTGGGTTGGACATGTAGTCTAGGGGTTAAGATTTTAAATGTGGTCTTCAAATTTTGTGGGTTGTTAATATTTTAAACAATAGGTTAAATGTTTTTAAAGAAACATTATGTGTTCAACAAGGTTATTCAAAGCTGCATAGATCTAACATGATTGCTTATAAAGGAGATTGAAGGTGATTCTCAAGGTGATAAATTTAATGATGGTAGGGAAATTCATGAGATGATGTTTTTTTTGCTTGGAATGGAAACACATGCAAGATATTATTAATTTTCATGCTTAGTGAAGGAAAAAGAGATGGAGCATTTTAGGTTTTGAGTTTTTCTATTATGCTCATTTGATTTGACTTGAGCTTAAAGCTTCATCATCTCATTGCCAAAAGTTTTGGCACATTTGAAGTTTAAACATATTTTTAACATAAAGATTATAACTTTCTTTTTTCTAGCAAAAATGCAATGCGCACACTTCTCTCAAACCAATTGAAGCTCCTATAATGAAATGTTCAAAGAGTTAAAATTATTGGTGATTCTTGTGTAGAGTGAGAGATTGTGTTAAATGTCGTTTGAACACTCATGCTTTGGTTACAAAGGAGCACCCATAAGCTTGAAAAATTTGTATATATAACATTGGGCAAGATTGAAGGATGAACCAATTAGTAATTATGTGATCAAAAGAATAAATAGTTGTGTAAGTTTCATTTCATTGGATTTAGACTTTTATTGAAGGTGAAAATGATGTTGAAACAAATGCAAAATTGTTCAAAAAAGTTTTGACTCATTTTTAAAATAACTATATGACTTATTTGGGTTTGGAACATCCCCCCCCCTTCCAATCCTTTCCTATGTAACCATATCCCACAATACTTGTTATATCCTCTTCAATCCTTGTAAGCAAGGTGATAACTTTTTGTTTGCATATGTTACCAAACATTGCCACCAAAGGTCCAAAATGTTCCCCCATCAATTATCATCACTTTTCTTTCAACAAGAACCATCAATAGCTATTTTTTTAAAAATGCAAGCTTCCTCTATTTCTAGGTCAAGGGATAGTTGTGAGATAAAGGCCTTTCCTTACATTCCACCCCTTGCAAACTCACCTCCAACCTATCCATTGTTGGTGATTGGTGAAATAGCTCATCATCTTCTAGCTTTTGCTAGGTAGTTGATCTTTGTCTCAAACATTAGTCACGTAGAGAGATGGTTTACACTTGCATGCTTTGGCCATGGCTAGTGGAATCTCATGGTACTATGTTATTTGGATGAGACCATTGCAAAGGACATACTCCATGGGCCAAGGGTCTTTGTTTGTAGTGTAGACTTGAATAGGACTGTAAAAGACACCACTAGAGAACTTCACATTATCTCATTGGAATACCAAAAAGTGAGACACACTTTTATTCCTGGATTTAGGGTTATTTTGTCAGTCAAAAATATTGAAGGATGCTAAAGAAACCTCTTTTTTTTTTTTTTTTTTTGTTTTTTTTTTTTTTTTTTGGGTTTTTTTTATCACCAAACTTGGCTAAATCATCTTATGGATGATCACCATTTTAGCTACATAACAAAATTGAAAAAAACCAAAAAAAATCACCGGCCCAAACCTACTTAAGTGAAAACTCAAAGTGTTTATGGACGATCAACAACTTGATAGATTTTCATGGGTCAAAATGAGACCCAATTCCAGTTTGATTCTTACTAAGTGAAACCAATGGTTCTTAGTTCTTACCCACCAAAGCAGATACCCGTCCAAGACTGGTCCAACCCAAGTGCTCTAAGTGTGAACTCTAAGTGTGAAATCGGTCCCTTATGTTTGACCTAGGACTGGAGGTCTTTTTTCTGTTTCCCTTCCTTTGCTTCCTTTTTGTTTGTTGTTACTATCCTCTTGTATAATATAGGTCAATATAGGACTTATGGTGCATTCAGACTTGATGACTAGTAAGGTGACAAAGGGACTCAACACTAGAAGCAAAGACTCTAAAGGCACACAGCTCCTACTAAAACTATATGTATGCATGTCATTGTGTATACATGTATAATAAAAAATACGAGGGGAAAATAAACAAAGGAAGTGAAAAATGTTGCATGAAATTTCATGAAAGGAGTCCAAGAAGATCTTTGCATACCTAGTAGCAGTGACCACCAAGCATCAGTTTTGTGCATGAATGTGGAATACCCATAAATTTAATGGCCAAAGTGACACCAGAACACGAAGGCAGGATGGATGTGTGTTGTGATTCATCCAATGCAAAACCCAGTCATAACTTATTCATAAGATATTTCCAATGGATGGTTCACTCGGGGGTGTGAGTCACATAACCTTACTTGAACATAATATTGATCTTATTAGGCTTTGTAGTATATTAACTTAGTGTATGTCAGTAGGGTTTTTTTGGGTTTTTAAAAAAAAAAAAATTTAAAATTATTATTTTTATTTTAAATTTTGCCACTTGGCAACAACATAAAAAATCCTAGTGCCACTCATGCAAAGGATTTTTCTGAAAAGAAAGTGCCAAAGTCACCAGATTTTGAGGATTTTTTTTGTTTCTTGAAGAAATTATAGCCACATTTAGACAACACTGGGTTCAAAAATTCTGATATAGCCACATTTAGACATTCCAAACAATATTGTCTAAATTTGATATAGTCAAATTTAGACATCCACAAGAGAAATTAGCCAAATTTGACTTGGTGGCTAATTTCTCTTTGTGGATTGGATTATCCCCAGTATGGCTAAATCACAAAATTGAGGAAAAAAAAAGAAAAAAAAAAGAAAAAAAACCCTGGTTCACATTAGGAAATTATTTCCCTTGTGTAAGCTTCCCCTCTAATAGGTGGACTGGCTTTAAAGAAGAAAAAACCCTGTATATAAAAATCAAGGACGGGAACCAATCCATCAAAAGTACAAGGCAAATGAGAGCATGAGTGACACAACCCAAAGACAAAAAATGAAAGCAAACAATCAACACAAAAAAATAAGGAAAAAACCCTAAAAGGCACACAGCTACATATGATCAAGACTATTGTGTCAGCTTAAAGATCTAGTGATCAAATGTTGTCAGGGCTAGATGAACTCTCTCTCTCTCTCTCTATCACACACACACACACACACATGCTGATTTTTCTTTGCCTTTTTTATCGGATTCCTTTGTGTCCAAGTTCCTGGTAGCACTTGGCATCACCCAGCCACAACAATTTGCACATGAGGACATTTCCATGCCAGTCACATAATATATTATAACATGTTGTTGATGTCTTTGTTCCTTCTTGGTAGGAGTAGTGTGAGCTTCCTTCCCTCTTCATGTCCAATTAGCAGGCCTACAACACAATAGCCACACAACATTCTTGATGTCATTTAGAACATTCCATGCCACAAGGATGGATATGTTGATCTATTTTCTCCTTTAGTCACATGGCGCTTCTTCTTCTTCTTCTTCTTCTTTCCATTTTATGTAGGGTTAGAATCGCCTATCACCAAACTCTTAAGGTGTTAAATGACCATGTCATGTTGAGAGGTGTGGATCGGTATATTTTGGAATTTCTATAAAATATCTATTTTTCTTTTTTTGTCATTTCAAATTTCTTCTTCCCACCCGTACCATGATGATGGATTTTGAAACATAAAGATTATTTTTCTTTACATGATGGAAGATTGGCAACAATGGACGGCAAAAAATGATGTCATGGAGATATATATTTTAGATTAGCACTCATCTCTTGAAGCATCTCTTTACAATTCACCCTCTCATTACACTACTCTTTTGACATAAACAATAAGATAAGTGGTTCCATATGTAGAAGGGTTGTCAAAGTTAAATGGAGGATTGTTTTCCTTTCATTGCTTTGTTTCAAGTTAGAATTGATCATAATAAGCAATGATTTTAAAGACATAAGAAAGGTTTGGCACCCACTAATGTCTTGGTGACACGATGATCAAATGGTCCTATTTTATATCATCACTCTCAATAATACTTCATGAAAATATAGTGTTCAAGGGAAGAGGGCTTAAAGTTTAAAGATAAACAACCTACATGAAACACATGTTTACATGGCCGGGTATAAATAAGGTATCAATTGTTTTTAAAGTGGTGCTAAACAAGGCATCATGACACATAGGGCCTTCCTAATAGTATGATTATGTAAATAGATATATATGTAGATAGGTAAATATGCACACATGTATATTTGTGTTATTTATAAAAAAAAATTCAATTTTTTCTTTAAAAAAATGTGAATAATTAACTCGATATGTAATTTTGAAACTATAAATTTGTAACAATTTAATTTCAATTTAAATGGCAATTGATGGATTTTGTTTGACAAACATAGATGTTATATGTTTGACATGTAATATATTTATAGATTTATTTTCGATTCTTGTGCTTCAATCATTTATTTATTTTTATATGGACAATATTGTTTCCAATTTTAGTTCAATTCTTCTTTTTTTTAATGTTACCTAAACATTTCAAATATTATCTTTAGAAGTTTAATTCTATAAATTATTTGTTTGTCATCTTATCTGAACTTTTATGATATTTTGCTATTTTAAAATATTAATACTTTGAATTTTCATTGTCAATGAGAGGGCTTGATTTTCAAATCAAATTGTTTGTAAGTTTTTCAAAACAAGTTTTCGGATCAACAAATTCCAGATTCAATCAAAGTTCTAACTTCAAGATAAGTTCTAACTTTCAATATTTTAAAATAAAAATATTTAAATAAAAATCTTTTAAATTTTCTCTCTCAATGAGAGGGCTTGATTTGTATTTGATTTAAGTCACATAAACAAATCCCAATAGACCCCCAATCACTCCTGGCCAAGAAGCATGCCCATTATGCTAGTGCAAGAGAAAGTTCAAATCCAGTTGCAAGTTCTCGAAGTAAGTTGTTGAATCCAAGCTTTGATTTAATGACCAATTCTGATTCAAATGCTTGTTGTCATACCTTTGCACCAGTAGCATCCATATTTGATGCCATTGTTCGTTTTGCTATCTTTTCAGCTGACATTCACGGCCCTATGCTCATCTCTTGCTTTCCAGACACTTTTGAAAGTTTACACCAACCCTCCAAACTCATCAAGCTTTGGGGTGGAGCTGGTTCCATCTTAGACCGCAACTATAGCTGTAGCTGCTGCAGATGTTGTAGTAGCAGTGCTTGCACCCCTGGCCAACACCACTTTGGCAGCAGTTACAGCAGCTTCTACTTCAATCAGTTCATCAGCATTATTAGCAACATGTCTTTCCAACAGAGCATGCTAATGCTCTTCATGAAGCCTTTGCATTGTCTCCTTTAGTTCCTCAATAATGGGTCCTTCATCTTGTCAGTCACATAGAGTTTAGTGAAATGATCTTCATTCTTTGTGATTGTTTTATTGACATTGGCGCCCACCCATAAAATTGTCGTTTCTTCCTGGAATACATGATTCTCTACAAGCCAATCTTCTTGACCTAAATGGAAGGAGAAAATTCAAATGCCTCCAGCCCTCATTCTCTCCGAAATTGAATTTCAATGGCTCCCCTTATTTTGGCCTCTGGTATGCGGATCCTAGGCTTGGCTATCAAAATAGTTATCTTCTTTTCATCAAACTTGGACACTATAGCTGGATCAAAACCCATAAATGCAACCCTGCATAGAACTTGACAAGAAACAGCAACTTCAGTGTCTAACAGGAATGAAACATTGTATCTCTAAATCTGCTATCTTTTCATTTTGTCAAATGTCTCTATTGCTTGATCAAAATATGTATATCCAGCACTGCACAAAACTTGTCAACGACCAGAGGGTTTAAGTGACTGCAAGGGTAACAAAAATCTGCGAATGTGAACAAGCTCCTTAACCATGGTAATGAGGCAAGAGAAACTCATACAAACTTAAAATTATCAAGTAGAGCAAGAACAGAGGACCAGCTTATGTCAGCCTATGCACCCTCCAGCACCATCAACTCAAATAGTAGCCTTCATTGTTGTTCCAACAACATATCAGTGCAGAATCCACCTACATAAAATCCCTGCTTTATAAAACATTATTCATAACTGCCCTGGAGGGTCAAGATTATGAAGATAAATAGCTACTGATAGTTCTTAATAAAAACCAGGGATATGAAAAAGGAGAGAACACAGTGGGCAGAACATACTTGTCATCATAAATAGGAATGCCCCATTCTTCATCATGATATGCAACCATAGTTGCATCTGTAGCAGTGTCAAGAAAAGAGTCCAAAGTTGATTAGGGTTTGAACTTGGCGACACCACAAGTCTCTCAGTCTTGTGAGCACCTTATGGTGAGATTAAAACATTTGTGGAAGGCAAACTATTACTGCAGCATCACAAAAGCACAGAACACATCTTCTTTCTCTGTCCTCTAGTAGTAAGAAACAAACAACATGCATCATTAAGATGCCTAATCCTTGCTGATTAGAATCCAAACTGGTCGAACAGTGTGAGGGGGCAATACAGAAATAGACTCACAATTTCTGCGATGCCTTCAAGCTCACCAAGTTGCTCGAGGATTGATGAATTGTAATGTTGCTGCGGTGGTAAGTTATGGTTGGTGATGAGCTAAAGTGGTGACTTTCCCAGGAGTAGTGGTAGGCAAAGGAATTATTGTTGTAGCTTCGGTGAGGCTTCTCTTGGATCTTGGTAGCTATGTAGCGGTGGGAGTAGTAGCCTTGGTGGCTGTGGCAGAAGATCTCATAGTGAGGTTAAAAGAAGAGGAAGAAGGGCTTGGGGATCTTACAACAGCTCGCAATGGAGATGCCGAACCATTTACAACTCTGTTAAAAGAAGGAAAGGAAAGAAACTGAAAATTTTGCACCAGGAGAGGGAGTTGCAGCACCTGGCTGGGTTGTAACAACATTTACAGTTGTGAGAGAAAAAGCAGACTCAGCTCTTTCTGAGGATTTTGTTGGCATAGGCCATGATGGAGATGCAGGATGATAAGTTGCAACACCAACAGCCAGAAGAGGGGTGGCAGAAGAAGAAGAAGAAGAAGAGCTGGAAGAAGCAGCAGCTAAGTGTTTTGCCATACAAGAAGGAGATGGGAGAGCAGGACGTTGTTACGGTGACACAAGTGAGAGAAGACGAAGAAGAACCTGACGATTTCAAAAAAGATCGTGGTGACGAAGATACAGACTATGGGATAGTTGTTCCACTTACAGACGCAAAATGCCGACGGATCGCAACAGTTTCTGTAGAAGATGAAGAGCTGGAAGCCTTGACTCCAATTGCTGTTATTTCAGAATTCAAAGACCGAGGTGCTCCTCCGCTCTGGGAGGAGATGACGCTAGTGGTAGTCAAGGAGCCAGGAGCAGCACTAATTCTGAACGGAATCGAGGTTTGAGATTTTGTAAGCGTAGCTGAAGAAGACGAGGCAGTAGCAACAGTTCTTGTAGGAGTGGAAGGGCGAGAAGAACCCAACACCAAAAATAAAGGAAAGAAGGAAAAGCTAGGAAGAAGTGAGAAGTGTATGCTCGATGCAACAACAAGAAGAGAAAGAAATTATCCGTCCAACAAATAAAAACATTACAAACAGAGAGATGATGATGCTGCTGCATACTTTGCATCATCAAGCTCTAATTTCCATGCAAGTTTCCCACATGCAAGTAATCCTTGATGCCAAAATAGTGATTTCTGTCTTTCAATGTCCTTATGCAAACACCAACTTGGAGAGGAGTTCAAACTTTCATTATTCAACAAAGCTGTTATTACCTTAGCCCTTGCATTCTTCTAAACCAGACTCTTTTTTTGTTTCCTGTATTGCATTTAGTGGATATGACTATGCCTTTTTTGGGTACTTGAGTTTTGGCTACTACTCGTTTTGCACAGACTGATGTTTAGTCACAAATGTCATCACAATTGGGATTTTTAGAGACTTGCAATTCAATTTTTATAGTTAAAAATGTTATTTGCAACTGAGAAATCAGTTGCAAAACTCTACCTTTTAATTACAATTGACAATTGTTTTTTTCTAGTGATAAAGATTTTGGAACGGTTTTAGAAATTCAAATCTTATGCTCTTCAATTGCAAATGACAAATTTTCTTCTAATGATAATGACCTTAGGACAGTTTTGAAAATTGAAATCCTGTGATCGGCTCGTAAGAATTCAGGTCTCACATTTGGGACTCACTCCCACCAGGTGAAGCTATGTAGTAGACAAATCCATCAGCATTTTATAATCATATTTTGATTTTATTTTAAAAACTAGTAGAAAATGTGAAATTGACGGTGATTTCAGCATTATTTTGGCAAGCTTTTTTTACTTCTGTAGATTTAGCAAAATTTCAAATCCCTCATCTGTTACCAAATTTTCTAGCAGCTGTTAAGAAATTTATGGTGCAGCTTTATCCTGTCTGGAGAAAAATTTGCTGAACAACAAAATCTGCACAATATTGGGTTTGTTCATAGCAAGCCAAAAAGGGCCAAGTAAATCAGACAATGATGATTTGCAACTGGTATAGTGGTTTAGGCAGAAGCTCAAATATAATAAGAATGCTAGGTATTTTTCTTTCAAAACATTAGTTTTCTCTAGTTATATGATAGAACTTAGTTCAAGGCGAATGGGGTTGTTCAGTTTTTTCATATATGTGGGAGTTTATTCTTTAGAAATGTGTCTATGGAGTTTCATTTGTGCTTGTTTTGAAATTTTGAAACACATAAAGCACTGGCAAAAAAATTCTAGAGTATATGTGGAGGGTGTGTATCAGGAGGAATTTTTTCTCTGCCAAAGGGAATAGGGTTTGCATCTTTCATAAAACCCCACTTTGTTGTTTTTTATTCCTATGTACCTGCCAAGTAGGATGGGAATATTCTTTTTTCTTGCCAATGTTTTACATTAGATAGTATCCTTGGATTGGAGTGTTTCCTCAAGTTGCCTGTGTGTGTGGGGGGTGCTTATTTCAGAAACATCCTCCTCCTTGGGTATTACCCTACTTGCAAGAGACACAAAAATTGTAGTTTCGAGATTTTCAAAGTTTGTCTTTTATTATGTATTTTGGGCTTCCATTTTTGCAACTGTAGGTGAGTTCATTTTGCATTTTGTGTGCATGTTTTTCAAGTATGTGCCTTTGTTGGTTTTAATGGTGTTCCGACACCAATCTTGGCAAGCTGAAAAACTTGTCAGTTATTCATTTCGATACCATTTCTACTGAACTTTTAGCTTCTTGTTGTGAAATGAGAGGCTGCAACATGAAAGGAAGAAAGAGGGGATGAACAAACATTTAAAAAAAACACAGCATGAACAAGGAAAGAGATATGAACCCATTGACAACATCATAGTACATATTCTGAACTGAGTAATGATCAACAATTTGCTGGAATCAACATCCTAGTCCTGTCAATGGGGGAGCTGACCAGACCCAGTTCATAACAAGAGGCTGGGGTATCAGCAACAGGTACCAGATTCAGAACTTGACACAATAATGTGGAAATGATGCATTCGCATCATGCTGCCTCTACTAATCATGCATTCAAACATCAGGAAAATCTCAGAAGGAAAGTAGAGAGCTCAGAAGTGATCTAGTTCCTGCCTCTTGCAGCTTGCAGATGATCAACAACAATTGCTCAGAACCGCAAGTCATTCAAGCACACAATATAAACCAACGCATAAGATCTGTCCCCATTTGAGTACGAACTTTGATCTGCCAGGAACTACTAGCTCTAAATCTTCACACTGCACCAAGTACTAGTTTTACATAGCTGCAGGAAACATTCAAATAGACCAAGAGAAGCAGGAACACAAAAACAACAAAAAACCCATTTTACCAGAAGCAAGGAATAGCATTTGTTTATTGCTCTTGATCGATCAGGAAGAACAATCTCTGTCTCTGTCTCTGTCACGAGTGAGCTACTACTACAACTGAGAAAGTTTACTGGA
>Ga0209208_10004705_pt1 | contig 19239 bp, 17 predicted proteins | sample S1TSphfallax_3_FD_187694 | JGI IMG/M metagenome (GOLD analysis project Ga0209208, IMG submission 187694) | Host-associated microbial communities from peat moss isolated from Minnesota, USA - S1T2_Fd - Sphagnum fallax MG (SPAdes) (version 2) | ecosystem: Host-associated > Plants > Peat moss >... | reverse complement strand
AAAATGATTTTTTTTTTTTTGTGTGGAATAGGTGCACATTTATGTAAGGATGATAGGATTTAGGAGTATTGTGGCCTTTAGGTTTCACGAACAAGAAGACAAAGAAGCAAACTATGAACAATTCCTTACATATGGTTTGGCCTCAATTGATTTTATTTTCATATAATATAAATTTTCACTAGTCAAACAAAAGCCACCATGGACCTAGAAATTAGAATTTGAGTTGTTTTATTGTGAATCAATCAAGTTTAGTTGATAAAATTATGCATCCATCTTTTGCAATTTCTTTGTTTTTTGGTCTCAAACCTTGTTTTAAAAGTTGATGCTGTATTAGGACGCACTTGTTTCAAACTTTATCTTCCAAATCTTAGTTTCTTTGCTAAATCTAATTAATGTCTTCTTCATTAAGTACTAAAATAAAAATAAAAATAAGGTATTAAAATTTAGTAGAGATAATAGGAAGTTAACTGAATTATTGCAACTAATGGGTACTCGTTAATTGTTTCAACCAATTAATAACTCTTGTTATTGTTCTGTACGTGTACTCCAGCTATAAAATATTTTAAAATCTTTTGGTGCATTCAATCTTTTGCCTTCCAACATGTTATATTTTTGATATTGAATAAAATCTCATTACTTTGCAAATTAACAATGTTTTTAGAGATCGAAAAAGAGGTTGGGGTTGAAAGAAGGCCCCCCCCCCAAGGGATCATTTTGACGGATATTTTTATTATATAAGCAGAATTATATAAGCAATGTTGGGCAGGTATTTGATATGTTGAATAACCTCCACGTCTGGGTATTTGTAAAATGGGAATTAAAAGAATTAAAACTCGGAGTCAAAGAATCACAAGTTTCGGGTATTTGAAAAAAATTCAGAATCAAAGAACCGTTGCCGGTTCTGGTTATTTCAAAAAAACCTCACAAAACTGTCGGGTTTCACGAAAACTCGGAAAAGAAGAGCCAGGCAGGTTTTTGGGCAGTTATTTTACTTTTACAATTTGGGATCTAGGTTTCAAGACCTCGACAGACGGACAGACGGGATTTGGGTTTCAGGACCTCGACATACAGACTAACTGAAAAAATCGCCCGCTACTTCACCGGCCTTTCCCTTCCCCCACCCCCCAAAACCTCCGTCACAGACACAGAGACTTACTGAATTAATATATATGATACTGAATCTTTGCAGTGGCATTTTAGTAACACATTGATATTTCATTAGTGAATTGACAGAACAAAAATTACAACATTTATATATCACTCTTCACATTGAATGAAAGGTCACCAATTCTATTTACCCATGCAGTCTATCCTATACACCAACAGAAAGCCCTCTATGTTGGATGTTGTAAACACTTGTAGAGGTCCAAATAAGGGGTGAGGGTGCTCTGGACATGTTTGTCATCTAGCACCAATCCATTAGGGGGTAGGTTGGTGTAAGCATGTGTAGTGTAAACACAACATATGATAGCTGGGGTTCTTTGTTCCCTTAGAGATTGTAGACAAAGTCAAGTTTGAGGTTTCTAGCAAGATGGGCTGGTTTGATTCACAGCTAGGGTCATTTGAATTCTGTAGTTGGAATCAACTTGTCATTGATAACCTATTTTCTACTTGCCTTTTTCCAGATTAAATAGGCTCTTTAAATTTAAATAAATCTCCAGCTCCTCACAAGCGAGGGCTTGAGAACCCAGGTAGAAGGATCTACTCGACTCAAGTATCATCATTTTTCTTTTTTCAAATGGAGCTAGTATCACCTAGTATGATCTCACTAGTTCTCAATTATGAGAATTGTTGGGTACCCACCTCTCTTCATGATACCCACCTAACACTAGTTTATATCTCTTGTAAATCTCTCCATTTTGTACTTCAATGTTGAATGAAGTAAACGTTGCCTTTTTTTCCATTACCAGACCATGTTGCTTTTCACTTCTAACATTCTGTGCATTTGCATAATATATGGCTTTTTCAACATGTCTCAATTTTGAACACTCATGTCTAGAGCACTGATGATGGAGGTCAACAAATATTGATCCTACCTGAAAACCCACACAGTCTACACTGAATGTGAGCTGGGGCAATTTAATCTAATGTTTTTTGTCTTGAAAATGGATTCATTTGGTGTCTGTAAAATGGGAGGCTTATCTATCACTGGGATTTTTTTCGAAGTCCAAATTTTACACTAACACATGACCTAACTGACCAACCCATGATCTCGGTATTCAGAGAGCACAGTGACTGTTGTTGTTGATAAGGCAGCACAGCACCAGGGCAGAAGATAATTACTCAGGCAAAAATTGGCTACACGTTCACCAGCAATTTTTGGAGCTCAATCTGTGAAGTGTCGGTTAATCAACTTGTACAATACAGTCGAAGCTTTATCAGACTTCCTGGACGGTAAAACTCCCAATGCCACCAGCTGCTGGGCTCGGTCATTGAGCTCAGCAATGTTTCTCTTCCTGGTCTCTTCTGCCTCTGCCTTCTCCTGTTCAATTTTCCAACTTTCCAAACATCAGATCATCTTGCCCCAGGCTTGTCAGTAAGCACCCTGAGGAATCATGGTGGAACTGTGCAATTTGTTTAGTTTATGAATTCTCCCTGCACCAGCTCCATGTCTGGTTACCATCCCCCTGGATCCTGCCTGAGAGAGCAAAGCTGAGCAGAACCCAAAACACACTGTAGACCATTCCATATCAAGAGGGTTGGCTGCTAGGTCGAGGCCTTGCCTCATGTGGTAACTAGTATTCCATCCCAGAACAAGCAAAATAGGGAATTCCTGTGCTGACCTTACAACATTTTGACATCTAGTGATAACTTCTATGAGCCACTTTGGGGCCACTCCTGAACAATTTACCTGCTCAGCTCGTGTTTGAGAATCTGCAATTGTCCTCTCAGCCTCTTCATGTGCTTTGGCCTTGATTCGCAACTCATCTTCCAAGGCTTTAGACACTATTTTTTGTGCACGCACCTGCAGGCAACATGACGGTCATCAGAAACTTGTCCCAAGACTTCTAGCACAAGAGGGGAATGGCACAATGGGTTGGGATGTATAGAGACTGATGATCCCTCACAAGTTAATCACCAAAACAATTAGGACACAGTGAGCTGCTTCCTGGAAAGAAGAGGACAAATAATTACCCAACATATCCTGGCTATAGGAGCATACTAGCTTGTAAAGGGAAAAACATCAAACCATATTCTCTTATGGTGTTGGCAGCTGCAAAGTTGCCATGCAAGAGAAGGTTTCTGAGTGCATACCAGCACTGCCAAACTTATACTGTTCTGAATTATATTGACTGCATACAAAATGGAGGGATGTCTATAAAACCGGTAGAAGGAACAGACATCACTACAGATGCTGTAAATCATGTTAGGATTAGGAGGTCAAAAGTGAGTAAGTAGGACTTGGAGGCTACTGAAATGCAGCTCACTGGCTATGCAACCCGGTCTCTTAACATAGTTTGTTGTCTGTGAAAGTGCATAATAAGCATGGAAATGGATTGGAGTTGTCCAGTTCAACTGCATGAGCTGCATGACTGAACACATCAATCACGAGGGCTTCTGAAATGGTATACAGTTTTTGGTGGTGTCATCTGTGCCATTTGAACAGAATTAACAATGAGGAGATGATGAGAAGAAGAAGAAGACCTTTGCATTGTGAACGGCAAGCTCTGCCCTCTGCTCCTCTCTTTTGCGACGCTCCAGAGCTTTGGCCTCCACACGCATTCTCCGCTGCTCTGCCCTGGCCTGAGTCAGATTGCCATGTTAGGTCTTTCCTCACTGTCCAGGATTCATGTACCTTGTTTTCAAATTTGGCAGAAAATTTGAGGAACCAAGAACCAGAAAGAAGGAAGGAAAAGAAAGAAAGAAACTGGTAAGGAACCGTGACATACACAAAAGAGAAAAAAGACATTGAAATGGAGAACATTGGCAATGGGTATGCGCGCAATGGAGACGATGATGATCAGGCACTAGTACCCTACCTGAAGCGTTTGAGCGTGAGCTTCAGTTTTACGAGTTTCTGCCTCCAGGTACGCTGCCGCCTCCGCCTCCACACGTCCGCGATGCGCAAGCGCAAACACCTCCGCCTTCTGGTTTCCCAGCATCGACCCGTCCTTGGTAGACAAGGAAGAAGGAAGGGTAGTGGGCAACGCCGCCGCCAGGCGCACATGATCCATATCAAGCGGCCCCGCGGAAGACTCCACCACCTCAAGACCGCTACTAGTAGCCATGTCAGGCGGAGCCCAGCTAGGTTGATGCACTGGCGATGCGTTCACCGCCATCATCCCTGTATCGCACGCTCCCATTTTCCAAATCTTGCGACAAAAAAACACACCCGGGATCGAAGCAAATACAAACGAAGAAAACCCAATTGGGTACCACCGGCACCCAAGCTCCAGATTCTTCTTCTTCACAAGTCTTCAGAAGTTTTCAGATTCTTGCAAAAAATCTTGTTGTTGTTGCGTCTTCAGAAATCCTCCTATTCTTCGTCTGTCTTCAGAAATCTTCTTCTTCTTTTGCTATCTTCAGAATCTTGTAAAACAAATCCGGTGCAATCAAATACAAAGGAAGAAAACCCAATTACAACCGGCACCCAAGCGTCAGATTCTTCTTCTCTTCAGATTCTTGGAAAAATCTGTCTTCTGTCTTCAGAATCTTGTAAGAAATTTTCTGACGGAAGCAAATACAAAGAAGAAAACCCAATTACCACCAGCACCCAAGCTTCAGATATTCTTGTGTCTTTTTCTTCTTGCAACAGAGAAAGATCGATAGACTTCTTGTCAAACAAAAAATTACACATTGAACTGTTGTTCAGAATGATCCTTGAATGCTTTCTCTAATGATCTCTCTTCTTCAAAGCTCACGAATTTTTCTGTGACCAAGCGCTCTCAATCTTGATCTGGCACCAACTTAGTAGACTATCATCATCATCATCATCATCATCGTCATCATCATCATCCCCATGCACATTTTTTGCAAATAATACAAGTCCAGTTCCTTTGAACTCTTTGTTCTGCTGCGGATCCTGCAAGCAAAGCACGGCCCCTGATCCCACTGGTACATCTCTTGCAAGAACATTCAGAGCCCAAATTTTTGATGTTTGTTGCCAACTCAATCAATTTGAGAGAGAGAGAGAGAGAGAGAGAGTCTTCTTTTGTTGTTGTTGTTGTTATGGACGTTTGGGGAAAATTTAGCTGTTTCTTGCCTTCTTTGAATTATGTGATCATGGCAAATTATTATGTACACTACTACTACCACCCAAATCTCTTCTGGTTTTTTTTCTACTAAACTAGTGTAGCCTGTGTGCCCTTGGCCCAAGTGTGAAACACACTCTTTATTTTTCTAACTTCAGCAATGTGAACACATTGAGGGCTCAATTGATTTTTTCCTTCCAAACCCAATTTTTGCAATTTGTTTGAATTTCCAGCAACAAAATCCACTCCAAAATCCATATCTTTCACACCTTAAGCTCTGAGAATTGTGAAATAAGCTCGCGATTAAATCCGACTGACTGGCCGAGGGCTTTTCAACAACGCCAAGAATATTGCCTTCAAATTCCAATGCAGTTTTCAGTTTCGATTTTATTTTTAGTTTTTATTGAGAAACCGGGTCAATAATCAATAGCTTCTTCCACACCTTTGCTCCATACAGTCTCAAACCAAGTCTGTGCACCCCTACTCATCCAGAGCTTTCCAAAGATACCAAGAGTGCGGCATGAAGCACTCTGTGGTTTGGGTGATCTCAGTGTGACAAAATAAGTCCCTATGAATAAGAATGGAGGCGGCCAGTTCCACCTAAAAACAACATTTTGAAACTTGATGAGCCGGGGTCAGCTACCAGGCCGGTTCCACTTAGAAAACATCATGTTGAAACTTGAGCCCAGTTTGGCTACCGGGCTGCTGATTCCACCTAAAAACAACATGTGGTTCTATGAGAATTTCATAATCAAGGAACCGTCGGTTCTGGTTTTTTAAACAAAAAATCAAGAATCAGAGAACCGTGGGTTCCTGTCATTCAGAAACATAAAAGAAATAGAGAGTTTTCAGAAAAGAAGTGGGTGGTAAAAAAGGTGGGTTTTTGAAATTTGCAATTTTTTTGGAGAATCATGGCTATATAACATAATCAATTTTTTGAAAATTCAATTTGAAAATAACTGTGATTAGCATAATTGGTTTGGGTAATGGTGATGTGTAAAAAATTGATTTGACAAAATCTTTTTTTTTTTGAAAAAAAAAAAATTCTAAATTTGCCAAAATTTGCTATGATTACCTTCCAACATGAAAGGGTACTTAAGATTTTTCTACTTCCATATTTTGAATATCATCAAATTTAGCTAAATATTCTCATGGATAATATCCACTTGAGGAACATCACAAAATTGAAGTGTGAACTCGGAGAACCAAAAGTGGAACCAGCAGATGACCTAACCCTTTTGAACCTTGTTTAAGGTTTAGGGTTTTACCTAGGGACAAGGTTCAAAAGGTACCCAAATAAGACACCCAAACTGATTATGTACCCAGGCCTTAAAATTGAAGCCTTCATAGGGGCTTTGCCCTTCTAACTCATGGCAAAAGAAAACTCGAAACCTTTAGGTGTGTCTGAGGTCAAAGGATCGGTGAACATGTGGGGATCAAGGTATGTTATTTGATGATCCGAGTCATATGCTCAAGTTTGTAAATGTGCTTTGTTGTAAATTTGAATAATTTCCTATGTCATTTATATAACTCTTCTCTATGTATGTGTGATACATTTTGTATGGTTGTCAAAAAGTGACATTCATTTTGGTGATGCTTGATTCAAGTTTGGAGGAACTCCAAGGAGCATTGAAAATTCATGTGTGCATTTATATTTGTATTCTATTGTTGATTGTGTGCAATAAAGTGTGAGGAAATTTCATATTGTATAAATTGTATTGTTATGTGTCATGTAATGAAAGCTAATGCAAAAATTGGTGAAGGGCAATAATAGTTGATGGTCCCTTCACCTTTGAAGGGCAATGTTGAATCTAAACTTTTAAAATGGACAATAGATTTTGAAGGTAGCCTTCACATGGAAGGACAAAGGTGGCCCTTCAATTTGAAGGCCTTAATCTATGGATTGTGTCGAGGTTGGTATGATGAAACACCATTGTGTCATGTGGTAATGGGTTGTACCAAGGCCTACTCCAAGTTGTATCCGGTGTTCCCCATTGTTGATTCACATCACTAGAGTGCTTGTGACTCACATCACACAAAAGTGGAACCAGTTTTTTTCTTTTAGAATTTAACAAAAGAAGCCAAGCTGGCTCACAAGAATGTAAGAGCATGAAAAAAAATGCACCCTTTATTTTTCAAAAATAAAATAAAATGATGACATATGTTAAATGTTTTTAAAAAATGAAATCAATCCTTAGCTTGAGTAATGGCAATGTAAGTTGGAATCTGAAGTAGCAAAGAAAGTACCTAATTATGTGACTTAGAGGAATGATAAAAGGATAAATAAGATGACGAGAGAATAAATATTGCAGCCACAAGCTTTTTGACCCCAACTATAAAATGATTGGTATGATTTTTATTTTAATCAGTAGAATTTTGGCAAAAGGAGTTTGTTTGCAAACTAAGTTTTTTTTTTGGTGATGTTTTTTACATTTTTTGTTGGGTGGGTGTTATGTAATTTTTTACAAGTTGGAAAGTTAGAATTGGATCCTTAAAAATTAATAAAGGTAAGAAACGTATGTCAGGTGTTAGTTTGAAAAATATCAATAAACCATTCACCCAAGAATAGTGTATGAATATTTTTTGATATTATTAGCAACTACTTTATAGTACCCATAAACTCAAAAATGGGACAACCTTTTATCTATGTAATTTTGAATTTTTTTTTACCTTTGGTTACAAAATACATATGTATCATGGGACTCATGATGAACACAACATAATACATGATGATGTCATGATGCATCAATACATTGTGGTTTCAATAGATTGCAAAATAAAGTGAAAAATTACTATTGCTACTTACAATATTTATTGCTAGGTGAAAAATAATATTATTAATGATTTCACAGTTTTTACTCATGTGCACATTTTTTTTTCAACCTAAGCCAAGATGCGGAGATTGACTTCCAAAATCGTACAAATGTAAACAATTGGTAAGCACTTGCCATCAAAACTTGACAATCATTTTGTGTTAGGGTTTTTTTTTGACTCCTCTATCAAATCGCAAGTTGAAATTTAAATTTAAAAAAAAAAACCTTGCAATTTCTTTAACCAAAAAAAAAAAGAAGTGACTAAATTAAAAAATATTTTCTGACAATTTTTGGCCAGTAAATTAAAAAAATGCCGAGGGGAGGTAGCAAAACCAAAAGAGTGGACTTTTGAGTCCTTTTCTTCCTCACATGTCAGAAGGTAAGCCAAAAATAGAAAGGCGAGCTTCCTGAAGATTCCCAACTAACGAACATGGCGATGGCCTCTTGGGCTCAAGAAGCCATTGCCATGTTCCTCCCAATTCTGAGAAAAGGAAAGAGAAGAAGAAGAAGAAGAAGAAGAAGAAGTCTTGCTCAAAGAGAAAGAGAGAGATGGCCAAGACAATGCACGCAGTACAGTACTCTGCCTTTGGTGGCAGTGTTTCAGCTCTCAAGGTACTGCAACCAATGTCTCCAAAGTCTGACTGTGAATTGTGGAAGTGAGCAGCAGCCCATGGAAAGTTCTTGTGTTTGGATACTAACCTGTAAAATTTAATGAGATTTTGTAGCATGTGGAGTTGCCAGTGCCTACACCTGCAAAAGATGAAGTACTGATCAAAGTTGAAGCCGCCAGCGTGAATGCAATAGATTGGAAAATTCAGGAAGGTCGTTTCAGATTCCTTTTTCCATCTAAGCTGCCGCACACACCAGGTAAGAGCTGAGAAAAGAAAAGCCGTGTCCTTTTGTGATTTGTCTCTGTGCTTTGTGACATTTTTTTTGCTTCATTGCTTCATTGGTTTCACATTAGCTCTCTTGCACAGTTCAGTGAGAAATGTTGGAACCCTAATTTGTAGAGCAAGATTTTTGTCTTAGAGGTTTGTTTCTGAGATTGTTGATTGGTTTGCAAAGCAAGTGTGTGATGGCGTACCTGAATTTTACATTACATTAGTAGTCTTGCACACTTCAGTGAGAAATGTTGAAATCCTAAGTTGTAGAGCAAGACTTTGTCTTAGAGGTTTGTTTCTGAGAATGTTGATTGGTTTGCAAAGCAAGTGTGTGGTTGCGTACCTGAATTTTACAGTACATTAGCAGTCTTGCACACTTCAGTGAGAAATGTTGGAACCCTAATTTGTAGAGAAAAAATTGTCTTAGAGCTTTGTTTCTGAGAATGTTGATTGGTTTGTAAAGCAAGTGTGGGATGGCGTACCTAAATTACATTACATTAGCAGTCTTGCACACATGATCTTGTCCATGGCCAAGTCACAAAGAAAAAGAACCAGAGACAGGAAGATTTTCTTGTAGGTGTCCTGTCATGTATTGTTCACCCAGCACTTACAGGTAGGAAGCAAGAGAAGTTGAGTGGATAAGAAGTGGGTCGTACAAGAGAGTCTGATTTGTGTGTGTACTGTCTCTCAGGAACTGATGTTGCAGGTGAGGTTGTTAGTCTGGGTCCTGGAGTTAAAACTCTTGCGGTTGGTGACAAGGTTTCAAGCTGGCTCAGCTTCAAGAAGGTGCATGATTCTGACCTGAATATGGTCACCTACAATACTTGTTCCTCTGGTATTGATGGCAGTTGATACTCAAATCATCTTAGGGATGCTAGATGGTGCACAAAACCATGTTTGGCACAAGACCAAGTTGTATGAATGTTGCGATGCACCACTACTCTCTTGTTTACACTTCTGTTTCCTTTGATCTAGATGATTGCTCTGTATAGAGTGCAAAGTAAAATGAAATAAATCTTTATCCTGACATAGCTAGCTTGGTTTCCAGGGTGGATCATTGGCAGAGTATGCAATAGCACCTATCAAAACAACAGTAAAGAGACCAGAAGAGGTTTCAGCAATAGACGGTGCCTCACTTGGTGTTGCTGGTTCAACAGCAATTGAGCTTGTTTGTGACTATATTGGTATCAAACTTGATGGGAGCAATAAAACACAAAAGAATCTGCTCATTACCGCTGCTTCCGGTGGTGTTGGGATATATGCAGTGCAGGTGCTCCCTCCATCCTCTACCCTCCTTTCTTTCCACTCATGATTTTTTTCTGGATTTTTCCTAATGTAAAACTGAACTTTATAGTGCACAGATATTCATCCTTTTTTAACATAAGGGACCTCTTTTCTTCTTTCAATTGGTGTCCTCTCTATCTGACCTGTTCAAAAACTTGTAGCTTGCTAAACTAGGAGGTGCCCACGTGACAGTAACTTGTGGGGCTCGAAATATTGACTTGATGAAAAGTCTTGGGGCTGATGAAGTACTGGACTACAAAACTCCCGAAGGTGCACAACTCCAGAGCCCATCAGGGAAAAAGTATGATGTGGTGATTCAAGGTGCACACTACCAGCCATTCTCCTACTTCAAACCCCAGCTTGCACCTCGGGCAACGGTGATTGACCTCACACCTTCACCCAAACTTATCCTCACAACTGTGCTTCAACGTCTGACTTTCTCCCAGCAAAAGTTCATCCCATTTGTGATGTCGCACACTGCTGATTACCTCAACTCCTTGACAAACCTGATCAAAGATGGAAAGTTGAAGACCATTGTGGACTCCATATACCCACTTTCAAGAGCAGAGGACGCATGGGCCCACTACATTGATGGACATACTACTGGAAAAGTGTTGGTCACCATGGTGGGAGAGTGAGGGGGAAAAATTTCTGTTGGAAAAACTTGGGTGACAAAGGGTTTTACAATAGAAAGTAAAATAAGTTCAAAAATGCATACAATAAGGGTACCCATTCATCAAACAAAAAAGGGGGATAATAAACATGTGAAGAGCAAGTATGGGTTTATAACAAGGACAACTATGTCATGGAAGATTGTGCTGGATGCACCAATGTTTTATTTCTGATTTTTAATTATGCAAAAGTGGTGAACTTTTGCTGAAAAAATACATTTTGCCCTGAAAAAAGCATGCTTTTAAAAGCTTTTCTCAAAAGAAATTTCCCAAAATAACAAAAAATTGGCAGCAAAGAATTCACTGGTACCCATTAAAGATTTGTGAAGATCCTCAGCCTGATCCTCACCAGGCTGTACAGACCTTATAAAAGTTTGGGCGACCAGGCTGCACATGACCTTAGAGGGATAATTTTGGTAAGGTACATACCAGCCTGTACAGGACTTTACAGAGATTTTGGCAAGGTCCCCACCAGGCTGTGCAGGAACTTACAAATTTTTTGGTAAGGTCCCCACCGCCCTGTAGAGGACCTAACAAGAATTTCAGTTTGGTCCCCACTAGTCTGTACAAAACCTTCAAAGATTTTGACAATTTTCAATCACTTTTGTATAGGAAAAGACCCTTCTCCTAAGTTGGGCATTGCAGAGGGATAACGTTGCAGCAATAGGGCCAGTAAGAAGGAACATGCTGATGGATAGTTTTCACCTAGTGGAAGTTATTCTAATAGATTCAAAAATATTTTTCATTATGATATCAGCAAACAAGATTTTTTCAACCCAATGAGACACCAAAATATATAAAGAAAAAAATGCAATGATAATTTACGATTGAAAATTTGATTTTAGTACAAACTCCCACTCTGGTTTGTTCAGAAGTTAGAAATTGAAGAACCTAGGGTTGCCTTTTTTTTTGAAAATCTGGGAATCAAAAGACCTAAAAATGCAAGTCTTTTGAAAACCTTCAGAATTAAAGAACCCCAACTTTCCAATTTTTTCAATCACACTCATTGAATTAACAGTTTTCATGAGTTAACTGACAAAGAACCAGCACTTTTATAGAAGCCTACCTATCTGGCTAGTTTTCAAAGAAGGTCCACTGGGCATGTTTACTATACTTTGGTTGAAATATAGGCTTCAAATAGAGTGGAAACAGGTTTGGACCAGTGTTGGGCAGTTGTCACTTTTTTTGAGAACCAGTCCATTCCAAGTCTCTCATGATGTCATGAGAACCTGATTGATTCTTTAATACACAAATTTTTTAGGCTGGTGAGAACTGGTCAGGTTATCAAATTTTTATTTTTTTTCAAATTCATCGGATTTTCAGATAAGGCGATTCTCATATATACAACAACAACCGGTTTTCACATCTAGTTTTCAAAACTTGATTATTAAGATTTTTTCATTAATTAAAATCAGTTTTAATAATTAAATAATTAATAATTTAATTACTTCATCAGAGAGCAGTCAAAAAATACGATTTGATTGAATTCATTGGACTCTTTCAGGGCTCTAAAAGCTGTCCACTTTTCAGTGGCTTCACTGCTTCTGACTGCTGCAGCTTATTGAAACATTTCCAATGCAGGGTTACATACTGAGTGCCAGTGGAGATGCTTTTATACGAGCCAAAAATCAGTGTTGGACCCAATACCAAAACCAGATTGTTGTGGAAGTTTCAAAAAGTACCCAGTACCAGCCTGCTATGAATTTAAAAAAGAATTCCCATACAAGAACCAGGCTGGTATGATCAAAAGTTGATACGAGACCGACACTGGTTTGGAGTTTGGACCTAGTCTAGATTTCAAACCTCTCGACTTCCTTAGGATACAGCTCTCTCCACAAGGCCCAGTGAAAACCCGAAAGAGTGCTTCTGATTGGCTAAGGTGGCGAGAATAGACTTTAAAATGCTTACTTCATTTACAAACAAGTTTAGATATTTTAGCAATTGCCAAAAATACAATGTTTATAAGTAATCAAATTATGTAATCAGCAACATTTATCCCCCTGAAAATTAGGTAGCAAAATTATACTCTCTGAACAGAACACATGGCTATGTATCAAAAACTCAGGTGCAATCCACTGATTTGTGTGGGTGAAGACAAGTCAAAGAAATGTTTCAGCTAAACCACCAAGTCACGGATTTGAAGCTGAATCACGAATGGATTGAATTTTATAGTGACTAGGCATTGGAGTTGTTTGCAATTCGAGCTTGCTTTTCTTCACAACAACTGGATCAAATTTCTTGATCACTTGCTGAAGATTTGTGAGGGATGGAGAAAGACAGATCATGGCAGTAGAAGCATCAAGGATAAACTTGTAAATAGAGAAAATAATTATTTTCATTTACCCCCTAAATGTCAGGGTGGGATCAATTTGGTCTGCTTTTCGGTGTGGATTCTTTGATGTTTAGGGGTTATATCAGTTGACAATGTACAACAATTTGGTGATGGGTTTTGTTACTATTTTACATCCAACCTTGACAAAATAATTTCGTTGTCTACTTATTTATGCTTCCACCCACAAATCTGACCCAGTTTAAAGTCCTCAAAATCACCTCAAATCATACACATGCAAAAGCTTAAAAAGTTGCATGCCATCAATTGTGCAACAAAACAAAACAAACCACAATGGCCCCAAGTAAATTATTGCAACCATATATGACCCATCCATCCTTGACAACAAAACAACCAGTACTTAGATGTTTGAGGTTTGTGTGAAGAATCATTTCAGAAAGCTTGCACAGGTCACAATTAATTTTGTTGGATTAATCATGGATTCAGAAAATGCTCAAGCTGGGAACAAACACAAACTAATTCAGCAGTAACTTGAACAACAAAATCTGTAATACTTAGATATATGATTCTTCAACAAGACTTTGTTTTATTAACCAACAGATCAAAAGAATGTTTTTAAAATCTGAGGTTTACACCTTGTACAAGAAGGTCTGCAACAGACTCTTACAATGTACTGAACCTCATATTGATGATCAACAGCACCAGGGTCCATTTGTTGGTAATCAAATGGAGCTTAGAGCTAGTCTAACTACAGTATACTACAATTGAAAGAATTCCTTTTTCAGAGTACTAGATCAACTGTCCCCAAGATTCTGATGATGATCTAATGATGATGATGATGATGAGATCTAGAAGCAGCAGAATCTTGAGAGATGAAGATCTGCAATGATGACTACTAGATACTCATATCATGATTTGAGTGATCATTCATCATCTAGCTGCAGCTTGTACAACAGCCAGCTCAAGGGACGTCTGACCAGTTGCAGATCTCATGATCTCTCAAACACAATTATGCAGCTTGCAGATTCTATGCAAACTTGATCATCTGCGATCAACTACTTTATTGGTGAATACTAGTGTAAAGACACCCATCAAGAATAAATATTTGCTTCTATGATCTGACTAGCTAGCTAGCTGCTGATGATCCTGGAGCTCGTGTCATGATCAATATTGCAGCAGCTGTGTCACTAGACAATTATAATGCCACGGAAGATGGTGCACAATAATTACTAGGAATCTGTGATGGTGATGATGAGGAGCTTGAATCTCTAGATTATGGTGAATTTGCTGCCAGGCCTGAATCCATGGAACTGGTCTGCTCAGTTCACCAGGAGAGATCATGGCAGATCAGACTAGTTCTCATGATCCTGGTTTCTCATAGCCATTGACCACGCATGATGGGAGTATGTGGTCAAAGGCTATGAAAAAGCTGCTGTTCAAAGAATTACAGACCTCTAGCTCTCCAAATTACTGAGATGCTGCTGTTGCATACTGCAGTTCCTGAAGACATAATTATAATATCCAGTAGAGCCTTATAAGTTGCAGAAGAAGAAACCCATGACATCATGTAAAGGCTTGAGCCTCTTACATGTAACTGTCGTATGGTCTGTTGTTAAGAGCTTGCTGGAAGTTGCAGACAGAGGTACTCGTGCAATATGCTGCTGCAGAGAGACGGTCCTGCATTGAACTTAGAGCAGCTGTTGCAGGTAGTTGTGGAGCTGGGATGAGTTGCACATGATGTGCGGATTCATAGCCGCTGCTGCTGCAGACCAAATCCTGCAGCAAATTATTTGATCCAGCTGCTGCTTTGATCGAGAACATCTGCATCATATCCGAGTGATCCTGCTGCTGCGCTGCCTGGGGGAATTCGGAAACTAAAGCATTTGATCGACTAGAGGTGAAATAGTCGGGGTTGATCATGGGTGCGGCGATGCAACTCATGCCTGCACCGAAGTTGGTGAAGCTGTGAAGCTGCGTTGCAGTAGATGTGGAATTCATGAATTCCGTCATGTATTGGCTTGATGGCCAAATGGACGTCTCTGCAACAGCAGCAGCAGCAGTAGCTGAGGAGGTTACGGGGAAGGCGTCCATGCCAACGTAGCTCAGGAGGTTGTACTGCGGCGACTGTCTGAAATCCTCTGAGAAATCAGGCAGAGGTGGGATGATGAGCTGCTGATCAGACTGTGCAAGGTGCGGGCTGCTGGCTACTTCCTGCTGTTGCTGTTGTTGTCTCTGATTTCTTCTGCTGGATGATCCTTGCTTAGAGCCTGCCGCTACCGATCGACTTGAAGCTGTACCGGCACTAGGCTGCAGCTTGAGGCCCGCCGGCGCCGTGCCGGGCGAGTTGCCCCGACTCTGATCCGATGCAGAATCGTCGGAGGAAGTAGTGGTGGCCGCCGCCGCCGCGCCGTGGTTGTCCTGGCAGGCGGGATGCGCTTTCTTGTGCGCCACCAGGTTGCACTTGAAGGCGAATTTGAGCCCACATTTGCACTCGATCGACTCTCCACACAACTTCTCGTGGTCTCGCACATCTACCTGCAGCAGCATTGTCACCATCAGTTTTGCGCTGGTTCTAGACTTCCACAAGGAGAAAAAGTAATCTCGAGAAATCGATTTGAAAATTTCTATACTATATTCTCTCCAGTCCCGTAGATTCATGAAGTGCAGCTAAGAACTTGCATTACCTCGATGTAGAATTTCTTTCCGCACTTGCGACAGCCGAATCCTTTCTCGCCTTCGGAATGCTTGCGCCCATAATGACGGCGAAGCTCGTACAAACCCACGAACGTCTTCTTGCACTTTGGACAGCGGGAAGGAATCTTCTTGTTCTGTCCTGCCTTGAGCGAGGGAGCTCCAGCTGTGACCGACTGCGCCGACGACGCGCCCAGGCTGGCTGCAGATCTGCTGGCACTTCCTGATCTCCCATCCGCGTAATGCGTCTTGTGGTGCATCTTCATCGTCTGCGGGTTCTTGAACGTCTTGTTGCAGCCATCGTGACCACACCGGAAGGGACGACGGTTCTGGATCAAGTCCACTGGCACCACCGCTGCCTCCATACTGTCATCAGCTGCACTCGAGTCCGACGATTTCTCCATTTCCTGTTGCACAAACACGAGAGAGAAGGACCCACATGTTCCCGCAAATGAGCTTAAGGAATCTTGATCACTTCTCTATTAGCAGCATCACATTGCACACAGAGTCGAGCAAAGAAATTTGTACATTTAATCTCTCCAGGAACGAGCACACAGAGCTACACATCTTCTTCTTCTTCTCTTCTTCACAGCCTTCCTGTACCTGTTTGATCATCGGTTCTAGGGAATGTTGCTGCTGCTGGGTGGTGATGCAAGAATTCTCGGAAGCTGCAAACACAGAATGCTGCAAGTTCCGCTGATCCGCGCCATGATGACTGTCGAACAATTGCGAGAAAGCAATGTGAGTGTTCAATGTACCGGCGGCCGCCTGCATCGGATCCGGCTGTTGCGTCTCGAAAAGGGGCGCTGGGAAGCAGCTAAGTGAACCCGATGATGAGGTCCCGGTGTGATCCGACGCCGAAGCCTGCACCATGCTCTTGAGCGTACTCACGAGGTTAGGGTGCATCACAGTCGACGTGCTACAACCTGCACTCGACGACGACATCGTTGAGGCTGCTACACTAGGCCCGTAGGCGGTGAGCGAAGAATCCAGTTCGCAGCTGCCGAGCGTTAGATAGTCATCCACTGCAGGAGGGTACATGGACTCCACCACCGTCTGCAGATTGGTGCCGAGCGTGTAGTAATTTTCCGATAGGAAAGGATCGAAATTCCACGAACCACCTAGCGCTGTAGCCGCGGTATCCCCGCCGCCGCCGCTACCATTGAAGAAGAGCGACTGATGATGCGCAGCTGCAGCCATAGCGACTGTCGACGACGAACCAGCTGCTCCCGGTCCTGATCCTAACGCCACAGGACAGGCTGAGTCATTCGACAGTGGCAGCAAGCTGCTGCTCGACAAGGTAGGAAACGGAGATCCCAGTTGCCAATGAGAGAACAGCGAGTCGCCGAAGCACGAGGGAGGAGGAGCCACAGCCATGATACTTGCTCAGCTGTAAATTTTCACCGAATCTGAAGCTGGTTTTGCGAATCTGAAGCTATACTATTGATAAATGATCACTGGCTCAGGGGGTCAAAGCTTCTGTAACGAAGAAGATGGACTCTGAACTAGAGTTCTGCAAAAAAATCATTCACCTTTCTCTCTCTGCCATGGAAATCTCTGGAATTGCGTTCAAATTCTTGCTGCAACAGTTCACTCAAATTCCAATGCAGGTGGTACAGATGCGTATAAATGAATCCAAGAATCTTCTGTTATAGTCTACAGAAAAATTTATCGAGCGTCAAACTAGTAACCTCACTGCCTGCTTGCAGTAATACACCAAAACCAACCCGCGAGCCACACTCCCTGGCCACGCAGATCACAGTACAATATGATACGGTTGCAGCATAATGAGATCGATCAAGTGCTCTACGAAGACCACAACAACAACAACGACAAATACCACAGCTTCACACGAGTTTCTTCATCAGCTCCTCACTCCAAAATTAGTGAGGAACTAATCGTATTCGGCCACCGACCAAAGCTCTTGAATGTCGGTCCAGGGAAAATACGATCAAAGCTCCTAATATATAATTCTCACAGTTCAAATTCCAAGCCTACCTGCAATTACATGCAAATCCACCCGGACCCAGAAGATAAATAAATAAAAATGGAAACTGCAGAACAGCAACAGAAGCAAAAGGGTCCAGTACTAGAGACTACGGTGAAACAACCCAAAACACTGTCACATGAGAAAGCTCTGGATCAGTCTATAGTTATAGCTGTGTGCTTGTTGTATCTGAGTGCACTAGTGTGTGTCGCTCTCTTGGTGGGTGGGTGGGTCTTCTTTTTTTTCTTTCTTTCTATGGATCTCTAGTAGACTTATAGCTGCTGCTGAATTACAACTTGTGCAAACTTTATAAAGTAGCAAAGAGAGAGTAGGCACCACGTAACATTGCAACTTGACGACCAGACTTTGATCTCTCTCACTGAGGATTGTTGATTCAGGAGATGATACGAAAGCTAAGCTATCTATCTATCTATATATATATGTGTATATAGTATGTGGTAGTGTGCTGTGCTGATGCGCCATGCGGTTAAATGCTTTTTTCCTGTGCGATCGAGCTGCTGCTTCGCCCTGTAGCTGCTGCTGCTAACGACGACGTACGCTGACTCTGTGCCCACATCTTATTTTATTTTATTCCGAGGGAGGGAGTCCCGGCTGTTGCTGCTGCTCTCCTCCTCCTCCTCCTCACACAGCGCGATGCTGATGCGAATCTTGTCATGCGAGATGCAACGCGACAACGTGCGCTGTTGTTGCAAAAATTCCGTCCGCTTAGGTCGTCGCATCTTTTGCAGGAGCGTTGTCGTCTTTTCTTGGGATCGCGGCCAATTGCGGCTCCAAAAGTCAAAACGCCGCAAACCGCACTCACTAACCATCTTACTAAACCATCTAACTAAATAGACTCTGTCACACATACCCCAACAAAAACTAGTAACCTCTTCCGTGTAAAAAACGAGACGCATGTTCCGGTTAGTTACTTAAATACTACATGGTTAGTTAGTTAAAGTAGTTGGTTAGTTCGTTTTACTACATGGTTAGTTAGTTAAAGTTGTTGGTTAGTTAGTTTTACTACATGGTTTAGTTAAACTAGTTGGTTCGTTTCACTACATGGTTGGTTAGTTAAATTTGTTGGTTTAAGTTCTTTTTTGCTTCATGGTTTGCCAGTCAAACATTTTGGTTCGGTTTGGATTTTTTACTACATGGTTAGTTACCTAAACTAGATGGTTAGTCACTATTATTACATGGTAACCTAGTTAAACTAGTTCGTTAGTTGTTAGGAGAGGCTTTGGAAAGGAAGGTTCCATGGATTAGGAAGGGGTGTTTCTTTGCAATTATTTTTAATTATGTATTGTTTTGGAGGTGAGTTGGGCGTGGGGTGGCGTTAGCCATTTCCAACAAATCTTGCAAGCCTTTGTCACATCAAGCCGTTAAAGAAATAGTGATACATTACATTGTAATTCATTTGTTTTATTTTG
>Ga0209208_10004704_pt1 | contig 19240 bp, 11 predicted proteins | sample S1TSphfallax_3_FD_187694 | JGI IMG/M metagenome (GOLD analysis project Ga0209208, IMG submission 187694) | Host-associated microbial communities from peat moss isolated from Minnesota, USA - S1T2_Fd - Sphagnum fallax MG (SPAdes) (version 2) | ecosystem: Host-associated > Plants > Peat moss >... | reverse complement strand
AGACTATATTAAATTCAACAAGTTGTGATTGATGTTTTTTGAAGAAAAAACTTGTTGTTATTGGGAATAAAAAATTTGGGGGCCATAAATTCAACTAATTTTGCTATTTTTTGGGAAAATTATAAAAAAAAGAAAAAGAAAAAACCACCTTGTTGTGACCAATGTTGCCATGTTTTTGATTTTAGGTGAGTTAAAGTCTAGGTTTTACATCAGATTCTAGCGTACCTTAACTAGACATTCAATGTTTTAATAAAATCGCCATTGGAACTTGGTCAACGGACTTTTTAAAAAGATTGAATTAGAACCTTAATGGGATGTTGTCAATTTTTGAACAAGTTTAAGTTTTCTAAGTAGATAAGTAAAACTTATATGTAATAAATAAATTAACGCATAACCCTACATTTTTTATGCAAGTAGATAGTTTTAATTGGTTGTGCATTATTAATATAACATAATCTTTTTTTCCAGTTGTGTGGACTCATTTGAACAAACTAATGTTTCACCATTCTTGGGTGTAATGAAAATGCAACCATAAAAAAATTCTACTTTTGTATCTGGTCTATAACCAAATTTGGTTAAATCTTCTTGCGGAGTAGATGGATGATTGCGAGCTTGGCTACTACATCACCAAATTGACCCCAGAAACAACAACCCCCTGGGTCCTGACTCCACTCTCATATTTGCAGCCTCAATGCAGGTGGTGTTCAGGTCCTCTGCAGTATGCACAGTGTTGCCTGTTGGCTCCAGTGATGACAACAAAAGACCAACATTTTTAGATACCAACATGTACCCTAATATCATGGTAGCTTCGACACATGTTTGTAGAATAATTAAATTAAATTTTGAATTTTTACTTTCAATAATTAGAATATTATTGAGAATTCAATATTTTCCTGAAATTATTATTTTTTATCTGAAGATTTTTTTACTTTTTCAAATTTTCAACATATTTGAAAATAATTCATAATTAGTGTGGAAGTTGCCAAGGTAGTAGTAAAGTATACAATTTTTTTATTTATTATTTTTTATCTGAAGATTTTTTTACTTTTTCAAATTTTCAACATATTTGAAAATAATTCATAATTAGTGTGGAAGTTGCCAAGGTAGTAGTAAAGTATACAATTTTTTTATTTATTATTATTTTTTTTGGGGGGAGCTTTTCCAATCTGTCAAATAGAGTGTGTGACCAATGTTTTCACCATTTATTCACATCAATGAATATTTTTATTGTATCGGGATAGATTATATGCATTTATGCCATATTCTACTTTTTGACATGAATAATAGAGCTTGCAAACTAGTAGCCAAAGTGAACCAAGCACCGACCAATGCACCCTTCAGGATGGATGCTATACTAGACACGAAAACACTCTTTTTCATTGTATTCCTATCCCATAGCTAACCGTCGTGGTTATATAGTAACCATTCAATGGTTTATGAAGTCCACACACATGTATTTACCGACCTAGTAACTACTGACCATGACTTACTAACTTCCCTACATACGTAGTAATCCCTTACATTAACTTACAATACCCTACTACCTTGGCACGTTTGACATTAATCATATTATTTTCAAAAATGTCCCAAAAAATCATTTTCAAATAATTTTTTGAGAGAAAATATTGAATCTTCAGGAATATTTTATTTGTTGAAATGAAAAAGATAATTAATTAATTATTCGAGAAACAAGTGTGAAAGCTGCTAAGGTACTATGGTACTTACCTATGATACTTACCCACTTACCCCAAGGTAGTTAGTTACCTAGGTTGTGTGAGTTGGAAATAGGAGGGGTTTATACAATAAGATTGCTAAGGTGAAACACTTCGGGCAACTCAATTATGGTTCATCCATAGATTTGTCATAATGGGTTTTTCAATGGATGGTACACTAGTAGGTGATGGGTCACATAATTCATAGAAAAACCACCCAACAAAAAACCCTACAAAAGTACTAGAAAAACATCCCTTCCTTTCCTTCCTTCCTTCCGTGTCCTTTATTCTTTGGAGGCTTGCAGTTGTACAGTGTATGCTGTTGTGGAAAGTTGCATTGGTGGCAGCTTTCTTTAGAGGATTCTTGTTTTGGTGTTTTTCTTCTCTTTTTTTTCTCTTTTTTTTCGGGTTGGGGGTCAAGGTCGGTGGACTTATTTCTGTGTACACAAGGTACTAGGAAGTACTTAGTTAGTCTGCTGCTTTGGCTTCATGCCTGATTGATGAGAGCTCAGAGAACCCATCATCCCATCAGTGCCGTGATATCAGTGGCTGTAGCAGCAGTTCAGGAATAGTTTACTTACTAGAGTTACCCCTAAAGTTTGGCGATTAGGGGGCGAGAACGGCCAGTTTCGACATAATAGGGCGTCAAAGTCTCATGAGTAGGGGGCGAGAACGGCCAGTTTCGACATAATAGGGCATCAAAGTCTCGTGAGTAGGGGGCGAGAACGGCCAGTTTCGACATAATAGGGCATCAAAATCTTGTGATTAGGGGGCGAGAACGGCCAGTTTCGACATAATAGGGCATCAAAGTCTTGTGATTAGGGGGTGAGAACGGCCAGTTTTGATATATTAGGGCATCAAAGTCTAGTGATTAGGGGACGAGAATTGCCGGTTTTGGCATAATAGGGCATCAAAGTCTCGTGATTAGGGGGCGAGAACGGCCAGTTTTGACATATTAGGGCATCAAAGTCTCGTGATTAGGGGGCGAGAACTGCCAGTTTCGGCATAATAGGGCATCAAACACTTAACGGGGAATGAAATTTTCACAAAACGAAATAACTGGGACCCAAACTAATGTTTTTCACTAATTTTGGTGGTAAACTGAGTTTCATCCTGTCTTTCCTTTTTCCTGGCCGCCCCCATTGGTGTTACATATATTTTCACTTCTCGTACTTGTACAACTGGTCTCGAACCTTGTGCATGAAATGCTCAGTTTCAGCATCTCATACTGAGATGTAATAAAATTTCCTTACTTTGCAGATATCAATGAAACTTGGGGATAGGGGTGAAAGCAGGCCCACAGACAGGGTGACTTTACAGATGACTCTGCTGCTCATTGAAATAGCCAACAAAATTGTATGTAGCAAAAAACATTTGTTCAATTTCGAATAATTTTTTTAAAGTACGTATGTGATCCAATTTCACCACAAAGTCAGTGAATTATTTCTCACATCATTGTAGCTTTCAGAATGTAACTTACAATAAGCTCATGACCAATGGGATTCATAAGTTAAGCTATGGCCAACAAATTTACGTGAAGCAATGCACAATTTACTGGCAATGCTACTAGATTCTCGTTTCTATTCGGCTCACCAGGGTGGGACATCACACAAGGGAAGGAACTAGGTATTGCATCAAGCATGGATGTGGGGGTGTTGCCTTCATTTTAATTTCATCAGTGTGAAACATGGCAACTAGATGGATGGATGGATATCTCATGATAAAAGTCTGCTCAAATTCCACAAAGTTTCTTTTGGACCAGAAAACTTAAAAGTCCTAAATGCACCGACAAACAGTTAGTCCTTGCCATTGTCACCGAGAATTACTCTCAGATGTTTCCCCTCTCCCCCTTGCATCATCTAGTTAGTCCCTTCCATGCATGGAAAAGACTTGTACATGCATGGAAAAAGGACTTTCCCATGCACATACTCATTCATTCCATGCACACATAAATATATGTGTTACATAAAGCCCTAGAGGGGAGGGGGGCTTTACGGTGCATAAAGCACAGCTACTGAACATTCTAAAAACTGAAAAATTCCTCCTTTCAGCAGAGGAACTTTCATAGTTATAATGTGCCATTCACGTTCACTAAAATATGTCCATGGATCCCAAATGGAAAGGATGAAAAAGTATAGGGTAAAGCCATAGAGTAAGGGGCCTAGGATGAGGTGATAGCCAAATCTGGCCCCGCATTTTGAGAATGTCACCCACCCATAGGCTTTACCTATCATAAAGCACAAGGCACACGATAGGTTTGGTTCTATCACAAACCAAACCTATTGTAGATCACAATGCGGAGGAGTGGGAGGGATATTATGCCTACTCCTCTATAATATTAGGGAAATTGATGGATATAAGATGGCCTCCAAATACACTACGAATTTTCTGTGAGTGCTTTGCATGTATAAGGTAATGCCCAAGTGGCTGGACTACCAGAAGTATAGGGGCAGCTTCAAGAGATGTCTGTCTAATAATAATTAAATTATTTTTTGAAGTTTCTGTGTGAATTTTTTTAATATTCTTGAAATGTGCAAAAGACTGTCAATTTGCCTTCACAAAGTTCTATTCTTTGAAAAAAAAAAAAAAAAAGTATTTTTCATTTCAACATTTCAACACTCTGTCAAAGCTGCCAAGCTACTACTACTGTATTGCAAGTTACAACCAGTTGAAGCTTTTGGGAACTGAGGAAACCGAGTGTCTCGGTGCATTTAGGATTGTAAGATTTGAGGTTGTTTGGCTAATCCTTATCCCAAGTAGACAAAGAGCATGACTTTTATGGTCTTCAATTAAAAATCTACCCAATATCATCCGAAGTAGGATAGGTAACTAAGGCCGACTTTAAATGAGGGTCCAAGGTCCAGGGACCAATGAATCCAAGCAATCTTATTGGTGGAAAGCTTTAAATTGATCCCAAGGCCTTTAGACGAGGGTCCAAGACCAAAAAGTGGCAAATTGAGGCTAATCCTACATGGCACCTATTTTAAAGGAAAATCAATCGGTTTGGACCAAAAAAAAGTGCTAAAAGGAGAGCTCATGATTTGGAGAACCAAGAATCAGGCTAAGGACCCAGGTACTCTAGTCCAACTCGAGGATTCCATTTGCTTCAAATCAGTCCTAATTGGTTCCCAAGAAAGTGGACCATGGACCCTCATCTAAAGTGGGCATAAATTCCTATTGTTTGTAGCATTATAGTTGTGAGTGCACCAAAATCTCGTTTTGTTTTTACCTTTAGAGGTGACGAGCCTCATTGATTGGCCCATCAAAAACATTTGTAATAAAATTTTCCACACTCTCAATTCTTTCCCTTTTACCTACCCATATAGGTTACAAGGGTAAAACTTCAGGCAAAGGATATCAAGCGTAATTCTATTGAGAACAACTTGGGAACACATTGGGAACATGAAGATCCAAATTTTTCTCAAACCTCCCCTCTCCCCCCCCTTTAATGCAATTTTTTAAAATTATAATGTTGTATTTCCTTATGGAGAGGGAATAATGCAGATTTCTCTTCGGGATCTTATGTAAATATTATCTCACCATTTTTGGAAAATACAATAAAACACAACAAACAATCTACAATAATATGTGGCGGTTTGGAGGAGAAAATAGAATGCTTTGTACCTATTTTGCTCCATTGAGATCCCATTTTTGAGTTGCAAAACAAAATATCGAAAAGTAAGTCAGTGATGGTGATGGCATAGTTTTGTGCGCAAATGGGCTACTTGTTGAATGTTAACAAGATGTCATTTCTAACTATTGTAGGCAAAGAAGTTGGGAACTTATTAAAAGTCGGTTTTTGGGATGCACTCTTTATGAGAATGTCTTGATCAATGTTTTCTCTTTTCAATTTTGTCATGTAACAAAAATGAGAATCACCCATAAAATGATTTAGCCAAAGTTGATTATGAAAAACAAGAAATTTAAGAAATTTAAACAGCTTTCTATATTATTTGCCACCTACTTGAATCTGAGAGAGAAGTTTGGCAAATATTAAACCCAAAAACAGAATTTTTTCCACCATTTTGTATTAAAAAATTTCAACCAGGTGGTCACTTACAATATGGAGGCATGCAATGACTCAAGTAAGCAGTACAGATGGATGCACATCTCAACATGTGTTGGTCACAAACAAACTAGATGTTTTGGATGTATCCTAATGTTAATCTGCCGTTAAATCATCTAAATAGAGGAAGGGGTGAAAAGACCAGAAAAGCAACAAAAGGCAAACCTCACACAAACCTTGGATCATTTTTCGCATTCACCTTTTGCAATTGCATACACAATTTCATACAAGCACACAAGTAGATGTACAAATCTAATACGAATGGAGATTCCTAGTACAACTATGCAACATTTTCCATTGTATCATCATGAAACAAGACCTCATAAATTTCTAGATACCTCCTATTCTTTGTAATTGATCACAAGAAAGAATAAAGGTCTCCGTGTGGGTGCCAATTCTATTTGCATGAACTAAACTCTATATTGAACCCCTAGCATGTATAAAAACATGGGCTTGAGACTTTGGTGAAAGAGCAGGGTGACTGATGGAAGCTTTTAAAGAAGCTTTTATAAGATTTTACTTTTCGAGGCAATTTTTTAAATAATTGAAAAAATATTCATCATGGGTGAAAAGTGGATAGTAATTTGATGATGTACGAGCTTGGATGCATGCAGTTGCTCCCTCTGTGTATGTTGAGAGAGATGTCGAAAAAGATCCAAGAAAGTGTCATCTTTTAGGTTTTTTGCAAGTTAGAATGTCTCCTATTTCATTGAAATGGTGGCTTCTCTTGAGTTGTATGTAGTCAGCTTCTTCTTAATGATGTGGATTGTGATTTTACACTCAAACAAATCTAACTGAAGGAATTTATTTGAGGTTTGTAATACATTATAACTTGATTCAATATCTTATTGCATCACTGGTAATATAAACTCCTTGATTGAACAATTGATGCATGAAGTCTAACCTGTGAATGTAATGGTCTAAGGTGTGCAAGCTAACACCAACCAATTTTCATGCCCTTTGAGATTCTCTCCATACTAACTCTTTTTTTTCACATTTATATCGATTTAATGTTCTGATCAATAAGAGACTCAATGACTAAACGACTTGTGGGACTGGGTGGGGTGGCAAGACTAGTTTAAGGAAATGGACAAGTAGGTATAAAAATACAACAGCATACCTTATTTAGCAGCAGTAGCAGCTTTTGCTCTCCATATGGCAAGCCTGAGAATATTGATATTATCCCCTCCAATGCTGCAAAGAATGAAAGAGATCTCAAGATTTGTTTGAACAATGTTTGACATCACTGGAAGATATCCACCTTCTGTTGCATTAGCACAAAGCAATGACATTGCATTCTCTTAGGCTGTTTTTACATCAATGTAGGTCAAGAGTCTGGACATCTCTACTGGCACAATATAATGGCCTGCACACAGTACTGTGTAGGAAGTGTAGTGGTTTAACTCTAGAGGCTGTGTGTGTGAGTGGAGAGAGACAGAGAGTAATGAGGGAAAAAAAATAATACTAACGACTGCATTACATACTTACACATCATCCCAAACCAGCACAGTTCAGGCATTGACTAAATCCTCTCTAACTTCTCGAGTGCAAAGAAACCAACAGGAGGGCTGCTCAAGCTCTTGAAGTTGGTTTATGCAGTGCTTGCAGCTGTGCAAACCACTACATATCAATTACTGCAACTGATGTGTGCAGGACTATAACTATGTTTGCAGCAGAAACAGGAAAGGCAAAAAGATCAAATGCAAATGTGATCATTTGTGCCTTCTTGGGCCTACATCAATCAAAACTACTGGGCACTTTTGTGGATTTTGAACCCAAAAATCCTAGGGACGTAGATTTGAGTTGGCTTTGCTGGTTTTATATAAGGATAAGTCATCAGAAAGAGATGAGGAAATGTTGTCCCGAAGTAAGCTCCATCAATATCTGCATCTGTAGTCAAGGAACATAACAAAGACTCAACTGCAACTACTTTGCTCATTTTCTAGTGGCCCAACATAGGACTAGTTGAAAGATTTCCTCTCATCATCACCATAATAAAACTGGCATGTTAACATGGAAGGTCAGAACCCTGCACTATTCAGGGAGGACAGTACAACCTGTGACTATGCAGAGAGAAAATTTAAGCCTCTTGAACACAAAACTATCAAGTGACACATATAACACTACACAAAATCCTGCTTCTATGAATAGAAGACATAGGCACCCTAACTATATGACATTTGGAAAGGATACTGCCCTGGTACTTTGACCTGGGATAGTAAATGTCTTCACACTTGGGGCAGTAAATCTTAACAGTACTTGTCCGAGGGACATCTGATTGGCCCATTGGCAGACATGACTGGCCTGAGCAGTATACTCTTGGGCACCTGCCAAAATCAACATTCTTGCATTTTTCCAGCTGCAAACCAACATAGCATCATGAGGGGATAAATCAGTGCCTGTCGAACCCTGTTACGAGCATAATTCAAAACCAGGGTTTCCCCTTTTCTGTCAACATCCATACTGCTCTATTGAAAGGAAATCAACATACAAACTGCAGTTATGAGGCATACCATTGCACTCAACCCCTTGCTAGTCAAAATGTATCGCACATGAATCAGTCCATATAACATCTCAGCAGCAGACTCTACAATTTCATTTTGCTCCTCTGTCAACATGTTGTCTGCAGCCACACCAAAATAATTAGAAGAGTTCAGACTTTTTCAAACACAAACCATTTCAACAGTTACCATAGGCAGGACAGCTCTACCAATATGGTTATATAGCCTTGTGCTGCAGATCATGCTTGGACACATAGGTGCACCTTGAGTTTCTCCAATGGAAGCATAACAGAAGTGAAACAGCCCATACCTCTTCGACTGCTCACACATACAGATGATAAAGGGCAGCAGGAACAATGCATCTATGACCTTAGATATATGTTACAGATTTGGCAGCTAGTTGTCTGCCCACTCGAGCCCTGAAGCATTGAAAGAGAGCCAGAGCCACTCCACATACCAGAAGGCAGATACAGTTCTCCTGCCAGATAGAAAACTCCTCTGTATCCTTGTGGAATGCATCTAATGAGCACAACATGCTAACAAGCGAGAGCTAAACACCAAGTCTCCTCAAATCTCAATCTTGTGACCTACACATGGCTGAGACTCCCTTTTGCCCACATATACAGGTCCATAAGTTCCTGGTCACAATTGCCCCTTGATGATTTCACTCTATTTCACATTTCCCACAAACATAAATGGTACACATACCATTAGGGGACTCAACATCCAGAATAAGGTCAAGCGCATAGTCATAATATGGCACTTGGCTACTGAGGCCACTGAGATTGAAGTCATCTTGAATGTACTCATCATCAACCTCGCAGAAGAACTCATTGCCTCTCAAGCCACAGAACCAGGAAATCCATGATGTGTCCTCCCCATCAGATCCACTCACATCTGACTCCTCAGTATCTGTGTTAGACTCCTCTGTATCCACCATCACAAAAGAACATACATGGCACTTGTTCAGAACACGAGATTTCTGTGCATAATGAGGGAGGGTTCAGTGTCAGGTTCCAAACTACATGATATAAACTGAAAGTCCCCCAACTCCATTAACAAAAGAAGATGGTTGATCAAGTTATCCTTCAAGTCTAGCAAGAAGAAAGAACACACTTTCCATAGTCACTCCAAAAACTTTCACCTAGCAATCCCTGGATGGTAGTACAAGTGAGAAAGATGTTGCAGGCAACAACTTTATCAGATCAAGCTGCTGCTGTCAGAATGTAAGCCACTTGCTCCATCTAAAACCCCATGGTTCAAGTCCTCAAACTTTCACAAGCAATGTCCTACTCTTGCTACCGCAATAGATGACAGAAGTTAGGGTGAAACATTCTTTGCTACATCAGAAGTCTTAAGTTAATGCAAATGCCTGAGTTGTACACTATAGGAAAAATTAAGACGAGGCAAGCTACCTTCAGGCAACAGAAGAAAAACTTAGCAAATCACGCTGAAAATCCTATTTGATGAAGAACTGAGACAAAGCAGAGAAGAATCGCACCTTCAGCCTGGTACCTGTTCTTATCCTGCGTGGTTCTGCCATCAATTGCCGGCTGCAACCGACGACCAGGGGCAGATGTGGAGGGAGCTAAGCGCTCCTTCTCTCTCCCAATCCCTCCTCTGGAAGTCGAAGGCGACGATTTCTCCACAACATCCTCCAAGCGCTTTTTACTACTACTATTATTATTATTATTCTCTAAGCCATCCCGAAACAAAGCTGCTGCTCCATCCCGTCCTTTTGCGTTACTCCCTCCTCGTCCCTCCGTTCCCAAAGCAGAGCTCCGCTCCTTGGACATATCCCTCTCAGCACTTTGCACAACCAAAGAATCCACTATAAACTCTTCCAACAAGCCTTCTCTTCTACATGTACATAAGAACTTCAGCTCCTCTTCTTTTCCCCTCCACCAAAACCACCAACCCCTTCGCCTGCTCCAAAACCCTAATCTCACTTACCATATCGGTTCTCTCCTCCGCCTCCTCTTCCTCCTCTCACTCCTCCAAACAAAGAGGAAGCAAACCGAAAAGAAATGCGAGATGATTCACCACATCCGAGTATCGCGTCTACTGCCAGCCACGAGAACAGAAGAATCATCTCGTGAACAGAAGAGAGAGAACAGCAACAGACCGGAGTTGTGCTTCGTCCTCTTCCTCCGCGCCCCGGGCAGAAGAGATGGCAAACGAGAACGAAGAGGAGTGGGAAAAGAGACTGCGAATAGGGAGGAGGGGGAGGAGATTCCGTAACGAATGGTAAATTCCGTAACAAATACATTCATCCCTCCCTTACATACGACACCCACATCAGAACGCTAATTATTAGCTACTATGATCTCATCCGCACACACGCACATCCATCCATACAGACCTAATTTTCTCTCCCTTGAGAGTCCAGAACAAAAAACAACAGTACCTACTTATAAGACCCTTCCTTACTTACTTCAAGCGCAGCTTCAACACGTGTCAGTCCGATAATTAATTAAATTTGAAGATTCCACGTCGAAAAAAAAAACCATATTCATTCAAGATTCTCTAAATTTCCTTCCCAACATTTTGTTCTTTTTTTAATATTTATTATTATTATATATAGACATATAGGATTTTATTTTATTTTTTAATATTTTAAAATAATATAAATTAGTGCCAAAACCACCAAGGTAATATGGGTTTTTTTTTTAAAGAAAAATAAAATTGGGGGGGGTTTTTGTGGGGTATTCCTTAGGTGTGGAGGGGGGGGGGACCATGTGGCGTCCCCAAAATAGCCTGCCCCTGCTTAAGGTGGATGTTTATTTTAGGAACACCCCACTCCAAAGGCACCTTAAGAGTGCTTAAGAGATTCCATTACAAGTCCCTCCTCTTTTCTAGGAGGCATATTCATGTATACAAGGTCCCAATACATTTAGGGTTTTTAATTGCTTTCTCATGCTAATTATAAGATGCCTCTTATATATGAGGAAGGATTATTAATGTGTATAAGGTGCCTTTCAAAATACTCTAGGAAATTTATTGATTGTTTTAGGGTTTTATTTTTCTTGAGTAATCTTTATGGAAACCATTCAAATTTTTTTTGGGGGGGTTTCTCAAACATGAAAAACTTGAGAAACTTGTAGGTCGGTTGTTTGGAGGGCTTTGGACATTTTTTATAAAAGGTTAGAAAGATTTGATTTTCCATTCATGATTATTTTCAAAATCCATCAATTTTATTTTTTCTAATTTGAAGTACTTGTTATAATGACCCTTGTGTAGGTTTTGAGGGTAGGGAACATTCAAAATTAGAGCTACTAAAAGATTTTACTATTTAATATTTTTTAAATAAAATGTGTAGAAAAAAGCTTGATGGTGTTTGTGTTTCATGATTTTTTTTAACACAATAAATTTGGATGAAGATCGTTTAATCCTTATATATATGTACCATCTTACAACATTTTAATTTTTTTTATAAATCTTATCTTAAAGATGCCATCTTTTACCACTAAGAAATTTTGACCATGTTTTTGTTGAATTCTCATAATACTTTACTCATAATGAAATCAAGTACACACATCAATATATAAATATATAACCTATATTATTTACAATTAGTGTCAATTAAAATTCTAAATCAATTGTCTTTTAACTCTAAATTAATCGTAAATCATCTTGTAATCTCAATTAATTTTAATTGATCTATCAATGCTTACATAAACTTTTGTGACGTCATTAGTCGTCAAGTGTGTTTGTTCAACACCTCTTTTCACACTTGGCTTTCTTGTTTATGATTTGACTACACCTTTTGACCTTGAACTAAAATAATAATTGTTTTAATAAATTCCACTATTATCATTAGTCTACCCAAATCATCCATGTATTTTCTAATAATATTTATAGAGCTTTCCTCCTTTATCCCTGTAACTAACCACCTTTCATAACATTAACAGCTTTTCAAAACAATCGAAATGAATTTTATTTAGAAGCTTAGTTAATAAATCAACTATTTGCTCATGCATGGGAATGTAATTCATTTCAATGGTACCATCTTGTACCCTTTCTCTAATATAGTGATGAGATATTTCTATATGTTTAGTTCTAGCATGTAAAATTGGGTTTTAAATTAGCTTCATACTACTTTGATTATTTGTGTATAATTTCGTGGGTGCATCATCACCAATTTCGAGTTCAATAGATAGCCTCTTAAGTCATACTATTTTCTTGGCACATTTTAATAAGGTGCAATATTTAGCCTTTGTAATAAAAAAACAACAAATAGCTTGAAGATTGTTCATCCAATTTATTTGGTAGCCTCCTAGCATAAAGATCATTCCTATTGTTGATCATCATGTATCTGCATCTCTTCCCTAATCAGCATCAACATAATGAATCAATGGTTGGGTATTTCCAAACTTGAATAAATCCCATGAATTGATGTGTCGTCCAAATATTTTAAGATATTTCTAGTTGCATCCATATGACTTGCTTATGGATTAGTTATGAACCTATTTACACACCGAACAACAAAATTGATGTCTAGGTGAAAATGGGCAAAATATAGTAAGGTTCCTTCTAGTGACTTATACTCATATTCATTGGTTTATATTATTTCCATGTCACACACAATTTTGTGCCTTCATGCATTGGCACTTTACTTGTACAACAATCTATCATCCTAAAACATTCCAACAAGTTTTGAATATATATGTTGAGAAACAAAGATACCCTCCTCTTCATAAACAAACTTTGTTCCTAAGTACAACTTTACATCTCCTAGGTCATTCATCTCAAAGGCTTGCTTTAGCTCCTTTTCCACTTAATTAATCTAATTTCAATCATTAGTAGTAATAAATAAATCATCAACATAGAGGGGTCAAAGCAAAATAAAGTAGACAGAAAAAGTAAACGTCTTCACTTCAACCATGTGCCATACATATAACTACCATAAAGTAGCATCAAATTAAGTGAAAGTATGTGTCAAGTAGCATTAGTTTGCTCTATTAAGTTTATATGAATCTAATTCTAAGAAAATTAAAAGCAAATGAATTTTAAAAGTAAATAAAGGGTACATTTGAAATCGATTGAAAAATACATGTTCAAACTTACCTTTTGGTTAGAAAAATTAATGAATTTGATATGTAATAAGTTGGGAAATGAATATCAACATATGTTTTAGCAATTCATTGGAAAAATATATATATATATTTCCTTTTTATAAAAACATACTTTCACATACTTGAAACCAATAGCACATAATGAGAAGGAGATGTCAAAAACTACTTGTATTTTGAAAAACCTACTTAAAACCTACTTTTACAATTTGAAATATGAAAATCAATGCACATTAGTGTAAGCATATATCATATTTAATCATTGAATTGAAAACATTCAATGTTCCACAATTCTATAATGGGTTTTGTTGTTATTTTAAATTTACTTGTTCAAATTTTGACAAGGTAATCAAGTTGTTCACTTTATTTTGCTTACACCTAGAGTAGTATGATGACATACTTCCCATTTCTAAAAAGATAGTACACGTTGGAATCTTCCTTGCTCTTATTTAATCTTTAACTCAAGAGATAGCTATCAATCTGGCTATACCAAGCGCATGGAACTTGCTTCAAACATTGTAAGTAGTTCTAACATCTAAATGTTTCACTCTACACCTTTTTTATGTTGCAAGTGTTGTCATTATGCGTATTGTTATCTACTTCACTACAAGAACAAATGTTTCATCAAAGTTTATGTCTTGCCTCTATTCACAACCCCTAGCAACCAACTTAACTTTCAACCTATCAACCTTTCCTATGTTTCCAATTTTGGTCTTAAAAACCCATCTTGCTATAGATTGGAGACATTTCTTTAAGTAAATCAACAAGTATCCATGTCTTTTTTTTGCATATAGACTCCATTTCTTCTTCCATGGCATCTTTGCATCTCCTATGATATAATACACTAAATGGCTTTTTCACATTAGATGGTTTTGTGGCAAGAAAAATAAGATGATCCTTCAACCTTATTGAAGGTCTCTTTTCATGTTGTGGATAATGACTTCTTTGATTGCTATCAAATAACTTTTCTTCTTATGACTCCGTATTCTGTTTTGGATTAAGTTTGTTTTCATGTGGCTCTCTTATTTGTCCTAAATCGAATTGTATTAACAAATTGTATTGTTTGTCATTGAATCTTTCTTCCACACTCCTTGGTCCCATGAATTGATCATCTCCAACAATTGAAGAACATCCATTGATTTTTTTCATTTGATGATCCTCTTGGTTGTGATCATCTTGTTCATACATGTTTATTTTATCAATGTTCATGATAGAAAATGGAAACATCGAAACATACTCCTTGGGTACTTGCCAACACAAAAAAAATCTTATCCTTTTCCAAAACCCAAATTCACTAGTTTTTTAATGAACTTGGTCAAAATTGACTAATATGCAACTTGTATGGTTTTGGTAAATAAATAAAAAGTTCATTAGAACATTTTTAATGAATTTTTTTTAGTCATTTTGGATAGTCACATGTTGCATTACATAATTTTTTATTTAAAAGTATGACATGGATATATGAGGTGTTAAATTAATATGATGTGACATAAATCACCACATCATCATACAATTTTTTCAAATTTTTTTATGTTTCTTGTCTAGGTTTCTTTTTTGGATTATGGTGTCACATATTGTATTTTTTCATGACATGTTGTGACAAAATTGCACGTTGTGAATTGTTAAAAAAAATTTGTTGGTTTTGTCAAAAAATAATTTTGACATCATTAACCGTATACATGTTCATTTATTGCATTTATTCAAGATACATCAATGCACACATTCATCAAGGTTTGAACCCCAAGACCTCATGGAGGCACACCAAGGTTTTAACCACCAAACCACTTCAAAACTTTATTAGTAAAGAATACAAAAATTAAACTTATTGTGTTTGGCATGGAATTGTTTAAGAAATTCGGACTTTAACATACATTTTCTTTGTCAAAATGTATTCAAATGCTACAAATGAAAACATGATATTAAATTTTATTCAATATTGTATTCAAAAAATTATTATTATTTAAAATATAAATTATAAAATGTTTAAAAAACACTTTAAATATCATGTCATGAATCAATTTATGAACATTTTTATATTTAAATTGACCTATAATGTTTGTGAATTCAATTTGAATTCAAGAATGCATTCATTAAGTCTTTAACAATATTATTTTTAATATATGTCCATTTTTTGAAAAATTGCAGGTTTTTATTTTCCCCAATATGATTCGTATAAAATTATATATTTATTTTTGTAATGTTGCTCAAATGGCAATCATCCATAATAATATTTAGGCACATTTGGTTATAGACAAGTTACAAAGTTGGAAAATTGTTTAAATCCTTCAATATTATGGCTACCTCCTATAATTTATTGTAAAAATTTGACAATATAAATTTTTAATTTGATAATTTTGGAAAATCCTTTAGTGATGTTGTTGCCCTTTTAAATTGGCAAAAATGGCCATAAAAAGAAACAAATAATTAAGTAATTAATATAGCCATTTAATTCTCAATACCATATTTGCTTAACAACATCAATCATACACTACTACATATGATTAATTATACAACTTGAAAATAAATCACAAAATATTATTACACTTTTATGATATAAGAATATATTTTACCTCCGTTTCCTTTGGAGAAATTAAAAAAACATAATTTGGTGAAATTTTTGCATTAAATAGTTGGATTAAACCCCCATCCCCAACCAATTTTTTTTTTCTTTCAAATTTTCCTAACTTGGCAATTTTGGTTAAGGAAAAATGTAAAACATTGTGCAAATTCAAAAGAAAATGTAACAACAAAAAACCTGCCAAAGTTTTGAAATCACATTGAATTTGATATATATATATATATATATATATGATGAATAAATATTTAAAATAAATTTGAATAATTCCAATGTTAAATATGAAACATGTAAACAATTCCAACATCAAATTTATTTTTAAAAATTTAAGCTCAATCTTTGAAATCACTGTAAACCTTATCCAAATTTTTTTGAAAACATTTAAATAAATATTAACAATGGAATTGAAAAAAAACTTCCATGAATTTCCACAATTTACAAACATAAAAAAGGGGCAATCAACATCAACAAATGGTTTTTGAATGAAAAAACAAAAAAAATCCTTAATTATTTTTTTCATGAGATTAATTCCACACTGGGTTTTAAGACTTGTAGCCAAAATACAAAACTATTTTAAAGAATTTATACCTCCATATACATGGTCTATAACCAAAACATCTTTTTATGGATGATCTTGAACAACACCACAAATTTGAAAAAATAAAGAAAAAAAATTCATTCATGTAAGTATTATTATCAACATTTATTTTTAATTTTTTAATTTTAATTTTCAAATTTAAAATTCACGTTTAGATATTTAAACATACACTTGTAACAAAAGCTTTAAAATTTTGATAAATCATGTTCAACATAAGAATAAAAAATAGAAAATATTGATATATTATTATTATTATTATTATATTTTAGGAAGAATAAATTTTTAATTAAAAAAAATTAATCACTTTTATTAACATTTTTTTCATACACCAAAAGTGGAGAAATGGGGAAAATTTTAAGGATTACTTTTGGCGGTTTTTGGTGTGGCATCATGAACATTCACAATAAAAAACTTGGTCATGATGCCTAAAAAATTCAAGGTGAATCATACATTTTAATTTACATAAATGTACAAGAATTTAATATATGAAAATTTTGTAATTTAGAAATCTACATGCATCCTAAACTTGGCATGCATGAACATTTGATTTAATTACTAACCCATTCAAATATACATGTGAAACTTGTTTAATTTCTATATATCCATTTCAAAAAAGTGTGGTGAGTGTAAAATGCAATTTGTGAGTAATGGATTTAACACATTCAAAATTAATGATTGAATTCATGTGCAAATATTGTTGATAATTCAAGAGATGTGAAAAAGATCATTAACATATTCAAGTATAAATGTGAAGCATAAGTTGTTATGTGTGTTTCATATTAATAAGTGCAATATGCAACATTTGAATAATGGTTTCAATAAGTTCAAAATGGATGAAACAAGTCATGTAAAGATGTTGATAGTTTATGAAATGTGAAAACCCTAAACCATTCAAATATAGTTGTAAAGCATTGAGTTGCATGTGTTTCAATATATTTTAATAAATACAAGATGCAACTTGTAAGTAACGGTTTTAACATATTAAAAGTAATGGTTTAACTCATATACACATGTTGATAATTGAAAAGATGTGAAAAAAATCATTAATTCATTTAAATATAAATGTGGGGTCTGAAATTCTTACATGTATTTTAATAAATTATGGTAAGTATAAAATGCAACTTATGAGTATTAATTTCAACATGTTAAAAGTTGATGGTTCAATTCACGTACCTAATTGATAGTTTAAAAGATGTCAAAAAAATCAATAACCCATTATAATGCACTGTGTAAATAAAGTTAAAAGTTACTTCAATTTTCACATCAAAAATTTGAAATTATTAAATAATAAAATAGGGTCCAAATTATACTCATAAGTGAACAACATAATGAATGTAACAACTATGAACAATATTGACCGTTAATTAGTGCAACAAGTCATTTACAAACTTAATATGACCAAATGCAATTGAGATGTAATCAAATCAGACAATAATCACAATGTGTGGGGGTGGAAAAAAAAAGATTTCTTTTTGTGCAATGGTTCAATCCTATGAATTTTTCATGGATTGCATATTTCTACTAATGTGAATCATTTTCTTCGTAGGATGAAACACCTAATATCTTTTTCTTAAATCATCATATTCTAATAACAAACACTTTAATGTTTTTAATCCCAATTTGTTATGTTTTTCTTTTGATATGTGCATGTATGTTACACAACCAAAGATCCTCAAGTGATTAACATTTTGTTTTTCACCTAAAAAAATCTCTTCAAATGTAACTTCATAATTTGCTCAAGTGGGGCTCTATTTAATCATATAAATAACTGTATGAATTGCTTATGTCCACAAGTATGTAGATACTCGACTTTCCAATGCCATATTTCATGCCCTTTCCATGATTATCTATTTTTTCCTTTTAGACACTCCATTTTATTAAGGTGTTAATGCTTGTGTCAATTGTTGATGAATCCTTCAATTTTCACAAAATTAGTTAAATTATTTTGGCAAGAATTTTGCTCCGCAATCAATTTGAAATTTTGCATCTAGTTTTAGCTTCAACCTTTTCCTTGAAAGCTTTGAATTTGTGAACACAACACCTTTAGTAAAAAATAGACCCATGACTTTCTATTGAAGTCATCAACAAATTAAAAAAAGTAAATTGACCCATTTAGTGGCCTTGGGCATAGGTCCACATAGATCACAATGAATCAATCTAAAAAGTTCTTTTGATCTATGCTTTAATTTCTTGAAAAATCATTCCCTATGGTGGTTTCTTGTTAAACATCGTCAATATGACTAGTTGTATTAATCCAACATTGGGATTCCATTCACCTTTTGTTGTTTTGACATAAAATGTAAACTCTAATAGCTTAGATGACCCATGTGCTTATGCCATAAATCAATGTAATTTAAGTTCTGTAGATTATTAATTCTTTTTTAAAATTATGGTTTGTAAAAGATACAAACCAGTATTATTGTCGCAACCCTAACTTGGCCAAGTGTGGGGGTGAAGCCCAACACTTGGAAAAGTTGGGGACTTGGAGTCCTCCGGGACTCCCGAATGTTCAGAGCTCGACAGCAGGACCCAAAACACCTCGCATTGGGGTGTTCTTGGTGTCATTGGAAAGGTCTTGAAGCGTAGATGTCGAAAATGCCCTCGCATTGGGCATTTGGACATCTGTCGCCCAAGTTATGGGCAAAAGAAAGGCCGGGAGTCAAACTGGCAGTTTGACTCCCGACCACTAAAAGTCGGGAATCGACCTCTTCCCGGA
>Ga0209208_10004703_pt1 | contig 19242 bp, 14 predicted proteins | sample S1TSphfallax_3_FD_187694 | JGI IMG/M metagenome (GOLD analysis project Ga0209208, IMG submission 187694) | Host-associated microbial communities from peat moss isolated from Minnesota, USA - S1T2_Fd - Sphagnum fallax MG (SPAdes) (version 2) | ecosystem: Host-associated > Plants > Peat moss >... | reverse complement strand
AAAAAAAAAAAAAAAAAAAAAAAAGCCTTAACAACCTTCACTCACCACCCGTCCTCTTTCTCTCCCACTTGTTCCTCATGAGTTTGGCCTTCCATTTTCACCTGGGTAAAATGGGGCACTGAATACAAGCCAGAATTTAGGTTCCTTGTGGCCAAGCTGGTACAAGTTCAAAAGGTTTTTCTCTTTTGGGGAAGAGGATAGGGCTGGTGGGATTTTTTTGAAATTTTTAGAAACTCTTGTAGGTAGGCTAGGTGTTCCCAAATGTATTCCTCAAGTTTTAAATGGTTCTCAATTTGTTCCATGTGAAGTTCCCAAATGTAGTCGTAAGTTCCCATGTGTTCTTCAAGTTGTTCCCAATATCATCACATGTTTTTAATCTTGTAACCCTTGTTCAAAGTTTGAGATTTTTTTTTTTTTCATGTGATGCACCAACAAACTCAACACATCACAAAAACAAGTTTGTGAACTTTGGATGCACCTGTGACTAATTTGAGCACCAATCATCATCAAACTAACCTTATATTGAATGGGGAGTGATTCAAAGGCAAGACAAAGAGAAGTGAAGCACCATGCACTGTTAAATGAATAAGTCACTTGAAGGCAAAGGCAAAAGGATTGAAGCACCTCGCATTAAATAATAAGTTGCATAATAGCATTTTCGACTAGTCTTCTTCTTCTTCTTCTTCATCACTTGTTGCAAAAACCTTGTTGTGTTTGCATTCCTGGATATACGAATCATTTGCTTGCTGTCCTCCAACTAACAGTTTGGAAATCAATCGATTGGGCATTTGTAAGAAAAAAAGAAGGGAACTTCAATTGGAATTCATTCAAGTGGCATTGTAATAAAGAAAGAAAGAAAGTACCTTTTTTCTTTGCTTCCATCATGCCCGAAAAGTGGTGTAAAAGGGTGGCTCGCCCTTATTGTTGTTGTTGTTGCAGCAGAGTATTGAATGTCCCTCCTCAATCCATCCCTCCCCCAGTCCCCTGGCCATTTGGTTTGGCCGACCATTCATTCTTCAAGTGACTTTGCTGCATGACTGCATAACCGACCATATTGAGACTTTGGACACCTCAGTTGGCTATTAGGTCCTACACAATATAGCCTTCAATTTGTTGGTCTTGCCTACTACCAAGGCAAGAAGGATATTGTGTTTAGATTCATTATAGAGTATAGTAGCTTAAGGGATTTTTTTATAGGCCCCTAGGTAAGAATAATAATAATAGGTCTATTTATTTTTATATGACAATTTTTGAAAGATGATAATATTTTGGCTTGTGTTGAAACTTGAGATTAGTTATAGAATTTTAATATCTTGAAGGAATTTGGTTTTCTTTATTTGTGGTGAAATATTTGAGTTTTCGTAATCGTTCTTTTGCGTGAGGGATACTTTTTAGCAAGGACACACCCCTTGTTTCCATAGTGACCTTTTACTTAGCACATGGGTACCACGATCAACTCTAGTTGGACCCAATGATTCTATAATAACCCTAACGTTTCTCGGATGAAAATATGATAGTCACTGTCTATATGGATGAAAAGATATCATCATGATTCTCATTATGGTCAGTTATGTCTGATGATAACTGGTGGTGTCTTGCTATGGACCTACTCCTTAAGCGGGAAATCATTTTTTAGATTTTGTTTGGTGTAAGTAAGTAAGCAAGCGCAGAAATTAACAAAGTCGGTGCTTGGACATGGTTTGTGGTTGTTGCTGATGGGGTTTTTTTTTTTTCAAATGGCACAAATGAATGAATTATTGCGAAGAGGAATTATTGTTGTCAGTGATTTTAATGTTGGATCCAAGAAATGGATGAAATGAGAATACAAAACCTAATACATATAGCCTTCGATTTGTTGGCCTAAAATTCCACTTCCAAATATATTGTGTGCCCTAGTTTGCACACAAATAAGATGAGGTCAATATTCGGTCATAGCACATTCGGTGTTCCAACTGGCACCTGGTTGGCAAACAAGGTCAGAGTGATCCAGCACCCACCCGTAGTGCATCATCCACTGGATGTCCATTATGACTCAGTTGTGGATGAACCTGAACTGAGTTAGTGATTTGTTTCACCTTGTTGACCCCATTCTGTGAGAAGTAGGTCCTACATGTAGGTAGAGATACATAGATATTCAGCAAAATAGGTAACTACTTAGATGGTTTATAGTTTACTAGTGGGTGCCCGCCAGTGTGAAGTCCCTCGGTTTCTTTAAACTTGGTATTACAACCTCTTAGGCAGACCTTCGGTAGTAAGTGAATTACCCTTGTTGTTGAGCCGGTTCTTTGATTTTTATTGTAACCTCTGGTTTTGGGTTTTTATGCAGAGGTAAAAGCATCTCCACCAGTGCTAAGGAAGTGTGACCTTGCAAAAATATTTTTCACATCCAAGTTTTAGTTATTTACTTTTTTTGCAAAGCCCACTCACAAAACTGAAACTGGGACAGCAAATAGGTGCTGAAACTGGGACAGCAAATAGGTGGGGGACTACTAATAGCAAACCCTTCAGACCAATCATTATCAGTCCATCATCAGTATCTGAAATGGGGCACAAAAGTAAAGAAACAGGTTATTAAAACTCATGATGAGGAATCCTCAACCCAACTGGGCAAGTTCACTTAATGTCACTAACATGGGGTTGGGAAATCATTGTGACAGTTACCCCCCCTCCCCCTCCAAACAACCAAGAAAACCAAGAAACAAACATAAAACAACATCACACATACTTCCAAAATGCAAAAAGAAAAGCAGAAAAAAACAACAGAACTGTATAAGTTTTAAAAAGCCAAGAGTTGTCCCAGTTACCAGTCCAATAGTTGCAGCATACAGACTGTGTGAGGCAACTGGTTTGCTGTGTATTTTCAAACTGGAATTCTTCCAAAGCTGCACATACTCAGGTACTTCAAATTAGGGCATTGCATCTCATTTCCCTTTCCACACTCCCTCCACTCCTTTGAAGAAACATCAATGACCTTGGTCCTCTAGGCTATGTACCCAATTTACTTACTTACCTAGGGCGGTCTTCGCATCGACCGGGGCCAGACTTGTTTGACCTTACATTTACTACCTTGGTACTAGTGTTGTTTGGTTCTTCCTTTCTGAAAGAACCTTTCATTGCGGTTTTGACATTATAAACAAGGATTGAATTTGAAAGATTGAATTTCATAGGTTCTCCAAACGTAGATTTGAGCTTGGTTCTTCAAATTTTTAAACTTGCAATTTTGGTAAGGACAATTTTTTTTCAAATTCAAGAATCTTTGAGCCTAGTTCAAAGACAAGGTCCAATTCCATGTGCACTCTTAGGCTTGCTCAAGGTTGAAAATTTTATAGGCATAGAGTTTTGTAACAAGTTAAAATTGAGAATTGTGAAGCTAAAAAAACAATTCAACATATTAAAATCCATAACCTACCTCTAAAGTTTAGTATAATTGTTAACCTTTCAGAAATCTTCAAGCCTACCAATGTTGTGTAATTCTTTGATATTTAAAATAACTAATAGTTCCATGTAATTAAATTTTCAAAATTTAAAGAATCAAGTGGTCACAAAGCTTAGAAATTTCAGATTTCAAAAAAATTGGGCAATTTTAAATTTTGAATTTTATTAATTTTTTAAGAATTGGCTAGTTTCAAGGATTTAGAAAATTTTACAACCAATTCTTTAGGTTGGATTTTTCTACAAAAACCTAGTTAATTATATGAAAAAAATATCATGGTTTTCAAGTAAGGCCCTTGACCTAGATGTAGTCCACTAATTATTAAAGTTGAAAGGGCAATTTTTTAGGATGGGCTTTTGAGAAAAACCCAATCAATTACATGAACTAATTCTTAGGTAAAGTTTTTAATTGATCGCATTTTTCCAAGTAGTAAACTAAGGATCAAAGGTCAATTGTTTGAAATGATATCAAAAGTCTAAAATGAATAACGAATTTCCTTTCACTAAGGCAAAGCCCTTTAAAATCAGCCATTTTAAAATAAATCAATAAAAGAAACAAAAAATACTCCAAAATCTAAATTTTAAAAATCACGAGAACAACTTACAAATCTATTCATGAAGGTGAGAAATGAATCCTTCTTTCAATGAAGTTTTTCCTCAAACAAAAATACTCTCAAATCTAACTTGCTTACAAATGCACAAATGCACAAATTACAAATCCATCCATGAAACTAAAAAAACAACTCAAGTAGTTTAAAATTCAAAATCCACCATGAAGAAAAGCCTCAATGATCCACATTAAAACTAATAAATGAGCATGGGGCCTCATGTTGTCATTGTACAGTGTTATTGTTACTATAATATCTTGCAAAGTGTTCAACAACAACACAAACTTCATTAGAACTAGTTTGCACATGTTTGGAATGGAAGATTCCATGGTAGTGGCAAAAAAAACTGAAATGAAAGAGTTGAGAATTGTGAATAGCTAATAACAAGGAATTAGGGTTAGAGAGTAGAGACTCATAACTAGTGTTATTGGAAATGTTAATTTGAGATGGTGAAGAACATGCACAAGTAGTGTTAGCAAAAGTGAAGTGTAGAAAGACAACTTGCAATTGCATATCACACCTTGAACTTGTTGAAAATAGGAAAAAAATCAAACAAGGTACAAACACATGTTGAATGAGAGACAAAAGACAAGAGACAACAAAACACAAAATATACACTTTGAAATTTGTTCACCTTCATATGATGCATTTAACATACATGAACCTATTTTCAAAAGTTTATTTTTAGGTTTTGATTCTAATTTCAATTCTATCAAAAGGCTAATTCTATGGCCTGATTCTCATGATGGTTTATCAAAAGGGTGTTGAGTTAGGTTTAAATCACAAGAGTTGTACTTCAACCCTAAGTTAACACTTAAAATTGAAGAACTTTCCAACAGTAGTCAACATAATTTCATCCTCTATCTTTTTGCAATTCAATAACAATGGTCACAATTTTGTGTTTCACCACCAATTTTGACCAAACCAACCATATAGGTTGACAATTTGTCTATTTACAAATACTTCATATGTGTGTCGTTTTCCCCCCTCCATCCTCACTCCACCATAATTGCATAACACAAAATGTAAAAAGGAATATGTAATAGTGTGAAAAATATTAAAGTCATGATATCCATGACCTTGTCTTTGGGCCTTGGTTTGACATTACAATTATTGTTGCATTGACAATTTGAATCTAAAAATAAAGTGAGCAAAACTAAATATTATTTCATGAAACTAGATATCAGTTCACAATATTAACAAGGTTTAATTATGAGAATAATAAATTTAAAAAAGAATATGAACAACAACAATAAGGCACAAATGAGGCAAATCCAAAATTGGGGGGTGGAACTTTTGTAAGGACCAATTTAAATAAGAAACCTAGTTTGGTCCCTTCTTTTTACTTGTGTATTGTTTCATTTTGAATTTTTATTGTGGTCTTCAATTTTGCCAAAATTGGGGACTAGTACTCAGAATTTAGGTTACAGAAAATGCCACAAAATGAATGACAATGAATGACACCTTGTGTGACTTGGGTGACCATTTCAGGTTTTGTCCCTTCCTTGACCACATTGAAAGGTGGTAGAATCATACTGTATTTGGCTTTTGACCATCCACATTTCCATCTACCTCATAATTGTTGGCCAAAGTGAATTAGCACCTACAAATGCACAATGTAAGATGGATAATATCTAGACAAAAAACATTTTTTGGTTGTATTCATGTTCCCATAACTAACTATGGTTTTAATTATGTATGAATTATTAACTAGTGTTGGGTGGTTCTCTAGTTTTTCTAAAAGTCGTGAGGTCCGGGTTTTATAATGTTTTGAAAAACCTAACCCAGTTCTTATTTTAAAATTTATTCATCCTTGAAAGACTTGGATATAATTTCGAAATTTTACAATAAATAATTTCACCTGGGTTTCAAAGCATCGATTTTCACACATCTTATACAAATTGGTTTCAAAGTTAGTTTTCACATACCGGTCATTATAAATATCTCAATTTTTAATTTGTAATGTTGCAAAAGGAGTAGTGACATTAATCAAGGAACAACAATGTTGAACAAACAAGTAGTAGCAACGTTGAATAAGCAAGGAACAACAATGTCGAGCAAGCAAGGAACAGTAGCATCAAGCAAGCAAGGAGCAACAAGAGGAACAATAGCATGAAACAAACAAGGAGTAGTAGCATTGAGCAAGCAAGGAGCAATAAGATGAGCTATAACATCAAGCAAACAAAGACCAACAATGTCGAACAAACAAGGAGTAACAAGAGGAGCAACATTGAGCAAACAAGGACCAACATGATAAACAAGGAGTAGTGAAAGGAATAACATCATTGAGCAAGCAAAGAACTACAAAAGGAATAGCAACATTGAACAAGTAGAGAGCAACAACATCAAGAAGAAGTAACAAGGGAAGCAACAACATCAAACAAAGAGCACCAATCAAGGAGCATCAAGCAATAACTACTAATTACTAGCCAAATCAAATAATCTAACAAATTAATATAAACAACAAACAAAGAAAAGAATAAAAAACTCACATGCAATGAGAAAAAAGTTTGAAACACTTGTTTTACATGAAGCAACAAACAACACTGTTTATTGGTTAAACCCTAAACCTAATTAAACCCTAAATTAACAATTAATTACTGACTAAACAATAAATTATACTAAGTACTAACTACCTAATTAATTTTAAACCCTAAAACCCTAACCCTAATTTTTTATAATACCCTATCGAGGTTTCAATAAAATACAAATATACATTTGATAAAGGTTTTAAAGGCTTGGTTCTCACATTACAAAAAACTTTGCAACTGGGTTTCAAGTTGAGAACCGAATTAAAGCTTTGTTTGGTTCTCACATTTTTCTGATACTTGCCCAACACTACTAGTAACCATTCGATTGTACCTTGACCTACCCAGTAGCCACCAAGTGCACTCCATCCATACTTATTTATCTAGTAAGGTACCTAGATAGTAACTACTTTCTAAAGGATTTTGAGAGCATATATTAGGCCAATTTTCAAGGTTTTCTTTAATTGCATAAATTCTCCTCCAAGCTAACTTTGTTCTCATAATTAATTACATGTCTTTGTCACTATCCATAATTTAACATAATTGTCAACTACTCCCTTTCAATGATCATAATTTAACATAATTATCAATGCTCCAAAATATATTGATATATCCAAAATATTTTACATATTCCTTTTCCCTAATTACTTTACAAAGTGCATCAACAACAAGCTTGCCCCCACAACTTACTCTACATAGTACTTAGGGGTGCACTCATTCCTTAATACATCATCTACCAACTTATCTATGATACTTATTACCCACATATGTAGATATTTACCTAGGTAGTGTGAGGTGAAAATAGGAGGGTTCAGATGATAGATTACCAAGGTTTCAAAACCTCGGTACCTGACTTCTGCCTCAATCCACAACTATGTCATAACAGACTTCCAATGGATGGTGCATCAGTGGGTGGTGGGTCACATAATCCCTCATAATCATCCAACCATACCCTCGTCTATAATGCTCTCCAAGCCAAGGCATCAATGTAACCTATGGTTCAGATCGAATGTATCGTTTCAGACACAAGGAAATTATAAGATATTTATTTTTATCCTTCTGTAAAGGTTGAAATCGTGGCCAGAATCACCATGTGAATCCAAAAGTTGCATAATGGCAAAAGTGAACTTTTTATTCTCTTGTGGGACACTTTGGCAATTCCCACCACACTACTAACCAACCATAGTTCCATTTGCTTTGGATTACTGTGTTGTTGCTCCAAACTATGGATGGTTTATAGACCTAATGTTGGTATGGTATGGTGAAAAAGTGGGTTATTGGATTTTCTAAACATACAATAGATCACAAGGCATTGAAGATGAAGGGTTCTTATGCCTTCTCCTTAAGAGTGGAAGGGATCTTATGCCCATGGATCACCCATAAGATCCGTGGGAATAAGATTTCTTATCATCTTAAAGAATAATCATAATATCCCTCCTCCTTTCAAAGAGAGAGGGATATTCATGGTGGCAACTAGGTACATAGATGCCGTGTATGATTAGTACATAGCCTAACCATATGGAAAATGGGTAAGTTGTAAAAGGTACATTTCAAATGAAATCACAAAAACAAATGAGGATTTGAAACGCCTCTTGGGATTAGGGTCTTTGCAGTTGGAAGGCACAGTTTTGTAGCTGGAAATGAAGGTCCAACTGGACATACCTATGGGATTGTCAGCACAGGACCATATATAAAAATTCTAAAATCCATATGCCCCCAAGTATTCAGATCTCAGACTAATGGATTTGGATTTGCTTCAAGATCTTGGAAGGTTACACAAGTGGTCCTGACATTCACTCATCCAAAGAAAAATTGGGTCATGAGCTTTGAAACTGAATATGATGAATCAATATGTGTCCATTGAAACATACAATGTGTTTGTAGCTCCAAAATCTCACAAATGATGATCATTGGGAAGACCGTGATGTCACAAGCTCAATCATATGACATGGATGCAAAGAAAATTCCATGGCTAGCCTCATCGATTAGCTTATACAAAAGACTTGGAGTGGCCTAACTACAATATCTTGCACATGGGAAATCAAAAGCGCAGTTCAAGAGTTGAGAAATTTGTCTGCTTTACTTAACAATTTAAACCAAGTGTGGGGAATTGGAAACCAACCTCTAACTGATCTCTTACAGCATCTGCAGCGGTGCTAAGTATGTGAACCTGCGAAAATATATTTCAGATCCTAGTTGAGTTATGTACTCTTCTGCAACTCCACCCACAAAACTGAAACGTGGATAGCAAATAGGTGGGGGACTACTAATAGCAAACCTCCTGGACCAATCATTATGATGGGCCAATTAGAAACACTGAGCCAGCAGGTAGATCATATTTATTACACTCTTTTCTGCAGGTGCACAGCGCTGCTGGGTCTTTTACCAGCCACGGCAACGTGCACAATCAAGCAGAGCCAAAACCATTTTCCAGAGCTAAACCGGCAAACGTTGATTTTCTTCATCCAATTTTAATGTGCAGGATCACGTACCGAGCACCATTGGAGATGCTCTTAAAGTGGAAACTTGTTATGTTGTTAGCATACAGAAAAACACACTGTGTCAGTGGTACTGAACTTGGAACAAGAAAACACTACTTCACTTGTCATATCTGCCCTTTGTGAGGTGAGGTGAGGCTTGGCTTGGCTTGATGGGGGTGACAGCAAATCTCAGGCTAATAGTAAGTAAGGTGTATACTTACATGGACTTATGCCATCTGTGAGTGGGGCTCTGTTCCCCACATTGAATTGGCTTCTAAATCTGCCACACAAGTGTTTAGTTCGACAGTCCACAGATCTGGTACAGAGCTTGCTATGAATTTCTGAGCCTCTCTGTCTTCAAATTTTGAACTTGGGTAGGTGTCTGAACATCATGTGTTTTGAAATCAATCATATGGTACTACTGTTGCCTGAAGATGAGTCAAACAAACAAACAGGATCTCTATCTCTCATTTAAAATGATATGGTTGCCTCTAGTGTTGTTGTTGGCAGGTTCAGTTTATTTGCAGGTCTTATAAGGTTCAGGCTCTAGGTTTGGTTTTGAAGTATCTGGATCTCAGAGGTTCAGAAAATCAAAGAAAATGGGATTTGAATCTGAACTTTGAAATTTCCCCTCTCTTTTGAAAATTGGCATTGGAACTTGAATGAGGGTTGTTATTATACTTGTAAAACAGTTTCAGATTGTTTGAAAGTATACATTCCAAGGCTTTTTAAAAATGCATCTCTCTCTCTCTCTCTCTCAGAAACAAGCCATCCCCCTTCCAAATGGTTAAGAAAAATGGGCTTAATGCCTCATTTCAATGAACATGTAAGGATTTTGTTTTCGTATTGCATTAACTCTTCAAATTTCTTTTGCATTATTAATATCTCACTCCTCATGAGTGTGGAGGGTAATGTAAATGGAACTGAACTGGTTCTTGACCTGGATCAAGCTCCAAATTTTGTGATCAAAGCTTTTGTAAGTCTAGAAAATCGTCCTTAAACCCTAAACCAGACAACATTAGTTTACCTAAACCTAGGCTCGGTGCTCCACCACAGGAGGCTTTCCAACTTGCAAGCAGTGTTGAGTGGGTATTTGATTTTGTGTAGGGTTTAGGGTTTGGGTATTACCAAAATAAGGGCCCAGCGAGGTGAAGCCAAGGCAAGCCTGGTTCCAGTAATGCCCGGAGCCAAGGTTGTTACACAACATTTAAAAAAAAAAGACGATTCTTAATTTTTCTTGTCATACCCAATGGCTATCCATTGGGGGTACCCACCAAGTATCACAATAAATGTTTTTAAATGATGGGGGGCATTTCTAAAAACAAAATACCCTTAGATGTGGGCATTCCAGTTTTTGGAACAGTTTTTACGAACCCCTTTTACACCGTAATTGAGAGCGTCAGTAGTAAGTGGGTATTTCAGAAAGCAAAATGTCTATAGAGGTAGGCATTTTTCTTCTCAAAATGCCCATCTTACTTTTTACTGTTACATACTTGGTAGGTACCTGGCTGGTACCTGCTGGGTATCATGGGTAAAAAAACAAATACTAAAAATGACATGTCAATTCTTACATCATGTAATGCCCCTTGGCCATGGGGGCTACCAGAATTGAGTCCAACTTGTTCAGGCCCTTATTCTGGTAATGCCCATGGCCTCAAGCATTAACCCTAAGCATAAGTTCTTTTGGGAGTGGTCAACACGGATGAATTCACTTGGGTAGATGCTAATGAATATTTGATATCTCAATGCATCAATGAGAACTTATCGCAAATGAAATTTTTTACAATGCCAATACAACTGTAAGACTTTCTGTTTTATGTGCTTTGTAATTTAAGAATTGGTAACATATTAACTTGTTCACATTGACAAGTACAGGGTTTGAATCAAACTTATCCCATTGTGACTAAAATAAAAATAAAAATATTCAATAAGAAAATGTTGTGAAATGTACATTATAAAAAGAAATTTTCACTTTTGGAACATTTAACTTGATACCCATTTGATACCCTTTTTGTGCAATTGAGTGAGGATTTACCTGGTTAAAGAATTGTTCCCTCCTCATCACATTTACAGACCCAAAACCCAGAGGTACTCAAATGGTAGGAGTCTGTCATCCATGGTCTCAAATCAAGAAAAGATCACAAGGGACCAAATGAGACAACGCTATGTGACAGACACCTGACTGCCCTTGCAAGTTGGTCAGTCCTTATGGTCAGTCCTTCCATGGGACTCTTTGAATTAGCAGAGTCCCAGATCTGCCTTGTTTTGTACTAGTACTGAAGACGTTAGCACGTGTATAGGAGGACTCCGTAAAGACCTAGCTTTTCCTTTTTTAATGTATGGGGAGGTCATTTTATATGACAAAAAAAAAAATTTGGTTTCTCGCATGAGCTTTACAAATATTGTAAAGCCCACTTCCCATGTTGTTGCTGCCACACTGTCATGCGGTGTGGTGGTCTTTATGTGTGCAAAAAAGCTCACAGCCTTAGGCTTGGGCTTTTTACCTACCACTTTATTTGAGATCACAAACTAACATGCTCAAGTCCTCAACAACTACCAAGGGGACCTTTCAAGTGCACTTTTCAAAAACCCATTGGTGTTAATGGAGCTATGGTAATAAGCAGCCTTTCATTTGCGCATGCAACTTTGTTGCAATCACAAGCATTGAAGAAGAGTGACCTTTCATGGACAAAATAACATGTCATGTGTGCATGTGGGTATTTGTACTTGGGCTATAACCATTGCTGTAGCAGAAATAGAGAGATCTTGTATCTCACAACTCCCTAGTGTTCAATTCCTCCTCCGTGCTGGTCAATTGACGAGCCCACCATTAGCTTCAGCTCTCTGCTGTTCCATTTTGAACTGGACTGTACAAGAAGCAGATGCCAAAACATTCAAAATCAAATTTCCAGTCCACTTGTATAGATTACACTAACCATCTCTCATACTAGCCATTGTTGGCTCAAACCACACCTTAGTACAAACCATGAAATCGAGAGGAAAAGTGTCTACAGAAACATTGGCCAATCTGTCACCCTCAACAACTCCTTGGAAACTTTTCTTGGAAGCAATACATTCTTTGGAAATTTTATTAAGTAAGCTGGGGGGTTACGTATTCATGCTTGTATTAATTAGTGACCAGGTGCACCCACATTTTTATTTTTAGTTTTAAATTCCTTTCCCAAGGAGCCAATTTGATGATTGGCCTATCACCAATATTTTTGCAACATTGTTTTCTTACTCACTCCAACAATTTTCACAACAAATAACATGAGTTCCATGGCTAAACTTAGCAATTGCAAGGCCTTTGATGCGAGCAACCAGAAATCTCTTGAAATACCCAATTGATCACTTTGTTTAGGCCCCTTGATTTCTAACTTTAATCCCAAAAAAATTTAAATTTAAATACCATTTGGATATGATTTCAAACGTCAATTTTGCAGATTTGCACATTAAAGATTCTAAGTTTGCAAGAGTCTCTACTAGATGCAGGAGGACCCAGGTAAGTTATGACAACTCCAGTTGAGCTTGTCCTTCTTGTCACTTCTTGCCACACTTGAATGTTCAATTGTGGCTCTCTTAATTGCCAAGTAGATCTACAACAATCATAGACTTAAAACAAAACTAATCAAGCTCATTGCCCAACAAGCCCTCCTCCAGTAGTTCTTCCATTTCTTGATCTCAAATGCAATGACATTGGTGGGATCAAAGGAGAGAGAGAGCGAAGTACCTATTTACAATGATCAGCTGCAAAGGTCTAGATTAGAACACAAGCACTGACTGACAAATCAATTTCCTTTTGGTTTTGGAGCCATTTTCAAAAGGTCAAGATCAGCAACCCAAATTTTTTGGAAATTTTTTTGTTGCAAATTCAATTTTTTTGTATGCATGGTTCAAGTATGGTTGCCAAAAACATACAAGAATTTTTTTTCCTTCCATATTTTTATAGAAAGAATTGTCTAAATTGACTTCTGGGTAATCACCACCTCACTCACATCACAAAATTGAACACACACACGTACACACACACACACACACATGCACACAAACATTTGAATGAGGCAGAGAAAGGATTCAAGGAATGAGCATTGAGCAGTTGGAGTTGAAAGATCTCTGCAACCTCTTAGAGGTAGGTGCTCCACCCACAAGATAATGATGACCCAAGGAGCTGGAATCAAATCTTTGATTGGTCGTCATAGGGATGATCACAGTGAATCCAGAAGCCAGAAAGGATTGTAGCTGCACAAGTCAAGAGACAGGTACCTATTCATCAATGAAGTTCAGTCTCTCATAACTCCAGTCTCCTTCAAAGACACCACCACCCAGCTAACAGACAACAAGAGTCATTAAAGCAATTTTTTTTAGCCTTCTGGACTGACTCTTGTTGATACACTCTCCCCCATCTAGTGCTTGCACCTCTCCCTCCCTCTTGTGTGTTGTAACCAGCTACTTCTATCAGCTACAATACATTGTACAGGAATCAAAGTCTGTATAATTCTCTACAGCTATGTATACAGGCTTTGATTCTTGTACTTGCCTTCTGATCAGAGCTCAGAAGCTCTTGCAAGCTGGACTCAATGGCCTGCAATTGCTCATACCCATGTTGCGTGGGTATTTGATTTTGGAGATACCATAGTACCTTGGCAGCTCTTGATCAAAACTGTCTGCTGTCCTTGAGGTTCTTGTAACTGGCAAGTTGGACTCAATTGCCTCTAGTCCCTTGTACAGGTGTTGGATGGGTATTGATTTTGTTGAGATAGCCTAGCAGTACCTTGGTAAGTTGGCAGCTTCAACACTAGTTATATTATTTTCAGGAATGTTGAAATTTTCAGAATTTTTTTTTTTTACCAAGGAACAGAATAAAATTGGAAGGAAAATTTTGAATTTTTTTGGGAATTTCATTTGTCAAAATTGAAATTCTCAAAATTAATTATGTGTCGAAGTTGCCAAGCTACTATGGTAATAATAGCCTCCAGATTTTGAAAAAAAACAATCAAAATTCTAAAGAATTGCCCCAGTCTGGTCTTCAGGAAGCTTGTGTTAAGCAGGTATGAGCTCAGGATCTAGCTCAAGCATATGTCTTGGTTCTTTTAAAAACACTTGCCCAAATAACAGTGGGGAGTTTGATGCAATTTGAAATAACTTGCAGGGGTTTGGTGCTATGTTGGCCGAGTATTTGATTTTTAATGAAAAGAACCCAATTTGGGTATTTTTATAAGTTAAATTAAAGAATCAAACTTTATGGGTCTAGGAAGTTAAGTAATTGCCCCAATCTTAGCTTTTCAAAACCAATTTTGGAGCTGAAGATTTTCTTTATGAAATTCCAGATCAGCCTCTTTGAACCCATTCCCATGAGAGTCCAGACCAGTGTTGGGTGGATATAACTTTTTTAATATCTGCCAATTCTAGTTATTTGGCTATTTGTTATCTGTCGGTTTTGATTATTTTTATTTTTATTTAAAAAATTCATTGTAATATCCTGCAAGGATATCATAAAAAAATAAAAATCTAATGCTGGATTTCAGTATGACCGGATATTCATCAACATTAATATCCATCAAATAGCCTAGCATTTCAGATAATAAAATAATTCTTTTTTTTAAAAGCATTTTACAAATTACAAGTCCAAAAGTTCATCTCAGTCAAATTCAGCTTCATATTGTTCTAATTCTTCCTCTAAAGCAAGATCGGCCTCAATCAACTCTATCAAACTAGAAGGTGAACTACAACCCATCCTAGGATCACTAGGCCAATTTTTATTAACAAAATAATCTTATCTAAATTATTTGGTAATAAGCGACATTTCCTCAAATTTGTAAAAATTCCAACCAATGAAAAAATTCTTTCAGTTTCTATTTGAGAACCAACAATGCCAAGAATTTGAAGAGCAAGAAATGCCGTGGTTAGAAATAAAGACTTGTGTTTCACCTACCACTCTAAAGGACATTTAATTTCCTTGACATCCACTTGAAACCTTATAAAGATCAACAACTCCGTATTCACCACCTCCTTTGTTGGCTCACTGGTTCTAGCAAACATTTCAAAAATGTCCAAGCTATTTTCTTCATCAATTTACCTATTTGCCATAGGTCCAAATTTTGCCATAAGGTGGAGGACATGGTAGCATCTCAAAAGCATAGGAAATAAGGATTGTTGGTCATAATCTTCCACAATGGAAACAACTTGCTTTCGTCCAATAAAAGATGAAACCAACCTCAAACTTTTAAATCTAGGGTCTAACATCAGGGACAACATGTTACGTGCTTTATTTCCTTCATACTTTTTTTGAAATGAAAGAAAAATATTTAAAATGCCACATATTTCTCTTCTAATGTTAGATGCAAGCAATGATAATTCATGGGCTACAACAAAAATAATCATCTCATCAATTAAATCTTGCAAATTAAATGAAATTCCAAATTCTTCTTTAAGTTTCAAGCTCATAATGATTGTTACATTCAAAACATCAAAAAGTAACCCATGCCCACAAGATTGGTTCAACACACAAGCACTTACAATTGAAGACAAACATCAACAATTATTTGAGATATGTGCCAAGTTAAAGCTGGAAAGACACATCTAGTAACCCTCATTGCAATTAATTGATTATAACATAGGACAATTGCTACCCTAAATTCTAATGCCTTATGAAATAAGATGATTTTACTTGCAAACCTACAAAAGTACATCAAGGATCAACAAAAAAATCTTACAATTAAAATAAATTAAAAACAATAAACTTGCAAAAATGGAACAAAAAATTAAATGTTTAAAAACCGAATTAACCTTGTTTCCACTAGAGTGTTTAGTTTCTTGGGTCTTAAACCAACTTCAATGCAAGCTTTGTTCCATTCTTGACGACCTTTATCAAATTTATTTGGCCAAGTAATGCATTTCTGCAAATCTACCTAGGTAGATTTAATAGACACATATTTCAAGTTCTTACAAACTTTGTGGCATATTGGCATGTTTTGGAAAAAACATGATCAAAACAAGTTCTTTGAATTTTTTTTTCTAAACCTAGAGTTTCACATTTAACAATAGACTTTAAAACATTGGTCAATGTATTTAAATTAAAACCTTCACCCTTCACATAATTATGATCTTATTTCTCAAACCATATGCATCTAAAAGTTCAATAAGATTTCTTGCCAATGTTTGTCCTGTAGTTTCAATAGCTTCAAACAAACCAAAAGTAACATGTTTTGGCTTCCAATCAAATCCCAAAAAATTCATGATTAAGACAAACACATCATGTGCACCCTTGGACATCCACAAATCAAAATTGGCAATAACACAATTATAATCACTTAGCAAAGGCAAAACATATGTTTCCTTAATGTTTCCACCAATTCAGGCAAAACAAGGTTTGAAAAGAATTTTCGAAAAAGGAATTGCACACAAGGACATAGTTGTAACACTAAATGTTGTAACCACACATTCTTCACAAATTGAAAAGGAAAATGATTTTTCATTATTAAAATTGCAAGATTTTCCACAAACATTTTTTGCTCCACATCATCCTTTTTGAACTGATCTTTTGAAGCAAAAAAATTTAATATGGAAGAATTGGAAATAAGAAACCTTTTTTTTGTAGATTGTTTCTCAACATTTTATTTCCCTTCATTATTAATTTATTCTTGAAACCTTTTATAAATTGTTGAATATATGCACCAAGATGTTTTTGCAAACATGTTATGCCACTTGTTTTATAATATCCTACTAAACCTTTCCTTAATTGTTTTTTTGAATTCATAAAAACAAGATGTTGAAAATGACACAATAAACAATGCAACATTTAAGGAACATCCAAATTTACTTTCAAATTATCATTAACATAATAAAAAGATTAACAAAGTGCATTTTTATTATGAGGGTGCGGTTTTTTTCTTTGAGTTTGCAATTGTTGCAAAATTTGTTTAATTTTCTTTTCATCAAATACTCCTAACATTCTATTTACTTCAGTTTGCAGACTTGGATTTTCTCTTCCCTTGATTAACTTCAATTTCATCATTTATGTATATTATATATATTTTAGTTTGCATTGTTTGATTTAAAAATTCATTTGACCTTTCCATCTTTCACAAATGTTTTACAAGGTTAAATGGTGGAATAACTAAAGAAACAAATATAAGGTTTTGTTGTGTGATGTGATGATAATGTTGTTACGCACAACTAAATATGAGGCAAAACATTTACAAGCAAGGAAAGATAAAAAATTGTAAAACAAGCAAAGATATGAAAGTGCAAAGCATTTACAAGTAAACAAAAAGAGAATATTGCTAAACAAGTAAGCAAAAATAAAATTGTTAAAAGTACAAGGGTTTATGTTTGTTTCCAAAATAATTTGTAACAAGTGCTACACCACAAACCAAAAACCAAAAAAATTAAAACAAAAAGGGAACAAAAGACATGAGATTTAAAAATAATGAAAATAAACAAAGGGAAAAATATTTACTGAAAAATACAAGTTTTCAATTATTGACTCCCAACCATTCCCAATTCTTGCAAGAAGGAATGCAAGGGGTTAGTACAAGATTTTTTAACAAATAACAACACACTAATAGTAGCAACACAAAGAGGAAAGTAATAGTGTGAAAAACCTTGCACTTGAAATAAAAGACCAGTTGAAGAAGAGAGCATTAGGGCGACAAGGAAAGCAGCAACATGAAGAAGAAAACAATAGGGTGAAAAGGAGAGCATCAAAGCGACGAGGAAAGTAACAACATGAAGAAGAAAATAGTAGGGTGAAAAGGAGAGCAGTAGTGCGAGCAACAGCGCAACACAAAGAGGAAAGCAACTTCATGACATGAAAAGGAGAACAACAATGTGATGTGAAGAAAGGAATAGAAGCGTGACACAAAAAAGAAAGCAACAATGCGACACAAAGAGGAGAGTAGTAGCGTGACATGAAGAGGAAAACAACAATGCAAAGAGGACAGCAACAACGTGGCACAAAAAGGAGAGTACTAGCACGACATGAAGAGGAGAACAATAGCGCAAGGTGAAGAGGAAAGCAATAGCGCGAATAGGAGAGCAACAAGGCGAAGAGGAAAGCAATAGCACAAATAGGAGAGCAACAGGGCGAAGAGGAGATAGCAGTTAGAAGAGGAAAACAACAATGTGAAGACGAGAGTAGAACGTGAGGAGAGGAAAGTAGAGCATGAGGAAAGGAGAATAAAGCGTGAGGAGAGGGAGAAAGCAAAAAGTGGGGTTTGAGTTGAGCTTGAGTCCCATTTTAAATTATATTTAAGGTTTTTTTTTTCTTTAGGTCTAATGGCAACACCGACAATAACTTTTTCCCTTGTAATGGCCTACATCAATGCCCACAACCCTTTTTTTTATTGTAACAGCCTACACTAATGCCCATAGTTTTGTTTTGAACCCCTTAACAACTTACACCCTAAACCTAAATCCCTCTCATATCCATATTTGGGCATGGATTTAATATCCACCCTGGATATCATATTTTCAAAATATATATATTTCATCCAGATATTATATGATCGGATATGATTATTTAGATATCCAAAGATAAGGATATCCCTTCGGATATCAACAATTTTGATATTCAGAGTATTTCAAAAGTGATATCCGGTCAGGATATCCAGATTTGCAGGATATCCACCCAACACTGGTCCAGACTCCATACAATTTTCTGAAATGTCCAGTGATTCCCGGTATCCAACTGTTTATGGGAAAATTTACAGTCCTTTGGGAATTGCAGAGAGCCTTAAATCACATTGGGTTTGCCTCAGACATTGATATGGCTGTGTTCACATTAATTAACAATTTGTTTCTTCTATTGCCAACTTAGTACATTTGTTAGTCCAGATTGAAGGTTCTGGGCATATGGGTTATCAGTCAACACATTGTATGCTCTCCCAGGCCATAGGATCCTGATCACTAGGAGCATGGGGAGGTGCTCCTCCTCAAGATACTAGAGTTATCCATAAAGTCACCCTGTCTTCACCCTGTATTTGGGCCTCCTTTCACCCCCTATCCCCTCTTTCAGTGGTATCAGCAAAGTAATCAAATTTATTAAATCTGGGTATGAAATGCTGGAACTCAGATTTTAATGCATACGGTTCCAGGTAAGTAAAGTAGTCCTATCGAGTAGCAGCAGTGAAAATATATTCAGCATCGGTAGAGGCGATCAGAAAAAAGGAAAGACAGGATGAAACTCAGTTTAAC
>Ga0209208_10004701_pt1 | contig 19249 bp, 19 predicted proteins | sample S1TSphfallax_3_FD_187694 | JGI IMG/M metagenome (GOLD analysis project Ga0209208, IMG submission 187694) | Host-associated microbial communities from peat moss isolated from Minnesota, USA - S1T2_Fd - Sphagnum fallax MG (SPAdes) (version 2) | ecosystem: Host-associated > Plants > Peat moss >... | reverse complement strand
CCAATGCAACAAGGCACCAGACCATCTGTAAAAGCAGTTCATATGCATCATATTTTTGAACGTTAGCAATTCAAGCCAGCTTTGCCAATGTAGAGTTCCTAAAGACCTGCTTTCTAGCAGTATCATCTCCAGAAGTTGATGATTCCTGCTTCCATGATTATCACGTTTCTCCATTTTTTGTTGCAAAAGCTGTGGACTCAAATTGTACTTAAGATTATTTCGCAGACAACACCACTAGAAGTACATGAACCGAGTAGACAAGAGTAGTACAGTACTACTCCAGGGAGGAACTACATCACATACCAATATGAGCTTGTGCTTGTTCGTAAAGTTGAGAAAATGCAGCATATTGATTCAAGATGATGAAGCGAGCACCAGGGCCGAAACTGGAATAAAAGAAATTATGCAAATGTTACAGTCGTGAATCAGAAATTATTGAGGAAATGATGATCTGGATTACCGTGGAGAAGTTACCGTTGAAGGTAACGTAGTCGTCACCATCCACACCTACAAGAGTTAGCGAATTTGCCAGAGCTACTTTGGAGTAAGGGTCCTTGCGGAGAAAGAGCTCGAAATTGTCAAACTGGGCACCCAATGGAGTAGTTCCGAAGGTGTAAGTAACACCACTGCCTGCATTTGCGAAGTTCACTCCGTGTGCTATTGATTGACCTGCTAAGAGACGATATGGCGGAGGAGTAGGAATCCCTAGCAAATAGGCTGCAAAATTGCCCCCGAAATTAGTTGTTGAAACACATCATGATGAGTTGATGTAATTGAGCACAAGATGGTTGCAAGCTGCAATTTTAGCAATAGATGAATCATTTGAATAAGCCTTCATCTTTGCACACACAAAGTGCAACTCTGAAACCTGCGCCCCCCATTACTACAGCTCCTTCACCTCCAAAATTGAGCAATTCAACCGAGCTGCACCATTAAAGATTTAGCAACATCTGAAACTTCTTGAAGCCATTTGGTTTCCAAGAAAAAAGATCGGATCTTGGGATTTGCTCGAATTACATACCGAGAAAATCAGTCAGAATTTTACCATCACCACAGCGACCAGTAGGATAATGAGGTCATGTAATGCCATATGGATACAACGAGCCGGGGCCTGAATATGGCCCAGTCTTCGGTAAATTTCCGGTGTCTACATATGAATCTCCAAACACGAACAACAGTTTTTGTAGATCTGAATGCGCACAAGCTGCAATGAACCACAAATTCAGCAGTACTCATGATGCTAGTAACAGAAAAACTGCGATGAAAACACTGGATTTCCGTAAGTGACTGACTAATCATGTGTTTATATACATACTGTACGAGGGCAGGCGCTTAGTTTGATGCTCAATATAAGTGATAATTAGGATCTAATCTGGGTCTAACCAGGAGCTGTACTAGAAGGGGACTAGTATGGCTGCTAAAATCATCCGATACTAATCTGTAATGACGAAAAGAATTCGAACAATGAATTTCATGATCATGGAATTGTAGTAAGTAGCAGATGATCTATAATTACAATATATACCTGGTGCACCGATCAGCAGTGATGCAGAGATAAGGAAACACAGTAGCACAGAGGTCAGCATATAATTCCCGCAAAGAAGAAGCTTGGCCATGGCTGCAAAACTAAAGGAGCGTATATATGTGAAGCTTGTACAACAATATACAAGAAATTTTTATATGTTTTCTAGTGCTAGTTCTCGACGGCTTGCACTCGTAGCCTCTCTAAACACTCTGCAGCTGTCAGGCGTTGTAAGTTAGCAGGCGAATCACTTGTCTCTTTCTTATGTTCACGAGAGGACTGATGAGACATATTTAAGCGGCTCGTAGGAGTGTTGGAGTTTCGGGTCCGGTTTTGTTGAGAGGATCCGATGCCAAGTATACAGAATCGACCATCGACGAAGCTTGTGGGGGATCGCCACCACTGCAGCTGCAGCTCTGCTGCAACCCACTTTGCAGCTTCCCATCCGACACATGTTCATTCTGATCGGAATCTCCCCCAGCTCACGTTTTTTTTTTCTCTTCTTCGTTCTGTTCTTCCTCATCCAGCTAAGAGGCAAGGGGGATTTCTTGCATGAACTGCGAAGCTGCAGAATTTTTTTCCCAGTTTCAGCAAAATTAGAAAAATAAAGCCCAAGAAGAAGCTCGATGATTTCTGACTCACCCTCTCAGCACTCTTTGAATTTCGGGTATCTTGCAGTTCTCGGCCGTCATTGATTTGTGTGCGGGTCGACCGCTATTGTATGATTACCGTTGCAACCTCGCAACTTCGACAAAACTTTTCGCCATTTGCTAAAATATTTTGTAAAAAGCACATTAAATCAGTCACAAATCGCCAAAAATTGACACAACTGTATACATTATGAAAGGGTGCTTAAGATTTTCGACTTTCATATTTTGAATATCTTGAAATTTGGTTAAATATACTTAAGGACGATTGCAACTTGAGCAACATCACAAAACTGAAAAACAAGCAATGCACATGTCTTTTGATTAAATAATTAATTGTTAAAATTTGATTTTGACAAATAAAATATTATAAAATGTTCAATATTTTCCTTCACAAAAATGTTGTTCTTTGGAATTTAATAAAATAATTTCAACATTTCAGAAAATCAGACCGTTAGTGTCAAAGCTTCCCAGGTACTATGGTATATAACTATTGTGTCATTTTGACTCCTTGATTCTAACTTACGTGCTGCTCAAGGCAAGCCAGTTTCATTCAAGTGGGATCCACAGTACTCTACGCTGAAGGCAGTCTTCTGAATAATTAGTCAAAATTTGGAGTTCTTGTTGTTTCAGTGTCAATTTGGTTCTTTGAAAAAAATTGAATCAAGTCTGGTTACAGTAAACTGGATTTGGTGCATGAGATTGGAAGTGACCATGTGACTAAAACATAGGGCTTTCACCCTTTTCAAAAAAGTGCTGCTTGTTTGCCTAGAAAATTGCAACGTGTGTTACAAAGGGCTTGAACAAAAATTCCAATGTGACATCAGAAACTTCGGTTTGATAGGCGAGATTGGGATAGGCAAGATTGGAAGTGACCACGTGACTAAAACATAGACCATGTGACTCAAGAATAGAACTTGATTTCATCCTTATCATAAAGCACTCCAACGATTTCTTTTCTTTCGATTTGAAAGCACCTCCTCGCAATGAAGATGCTTGAAGGGACCTTCTGCAATTCACATGCAAGCCTTTGGTCATTAAAGGAAACGGCCTTCCATACTTCATGCAGGGGAATGCCTGCTCCTGTGGTACTCCCCTAATTTTGGTGCCTATGTAGTATGTACCCTGCTGGCTACTGCCCTGGAGGCTCGGACCCTAAAATCAGGGGAGGCCCACAGGAGCTGGCCTTCCCTTGAACAAAAAGGCATGGATGACATGTTTCTGCGTGTAAAGCAAGGGCTGAAACAAGGTTCTGGTTGCAATGGAATGAGGTTCTGATTCCACATTTTAATTGTAGTGTCAGTTCCCCAAGATGATAAACTTGTGGTCCAGGTCCCTTATGATTGAAACTAGCCCTGACGTTGGAACTTGGAACTGATGAGCAGTGAGTGATTCCTTCATGTGCTCAAGACTTGATCCCATTCCCTTTTACACTACACAGCTTTGGGTCACCTAAATACACTTTTTTTAATAAACTAAAGTTGGCCCAAGACGTTGCTGTGAGTGGGTAAAGTTGGTTGGGAGATTGTGGAGACTAAGAGCATGCCCTGCTGACATCAGCTTCTATCAGTATTTAGCACATCCAAATCTCCAATGTGCAGTTTGGTTCATTTCACACCCCCACCCATAAACCTGGAAAAAATGACAGACTATTTAAATCTCATCATCTTGACGAATCATTATGATTGACCAAAAAAACAGTGTCAATTTCTACCACTGGTGCTCTTGCAGGGTCTGCTAGCATGCACCGGCCCGAAGGAATTTCATACTGTTTTAACTGCAAGACTTCATCCAAAACAACACCAGACATTTTACTGCTGCCAGCCCAGTGGGCATGCTATGAGACCTTAATATAAAAACTGTCTCATATTCTTGTGCCAGACTCATACTCTGCAGTTGCTGGGAAATATGAATATCTAGTAATAATTATCCACAAGCATCAGACTCTTATGCATGTTTCAGACACTGTTACAAACAATCTTGCTCCAGCATTTCCACACCACAAAAATCATCATTGTACACAGTTAGGTGGAATAATTCCTCAATCAAACCCCACTGATCCATAGAGCCCCTCTAGCTTTTTTTTAGTGTTAAGGGGGGATCAATTTGTTACAATAATTGAGATAATGCCCTCTGGACCCTCATAACAACCCTCCATATGTTTTTTGAATGCGGATTGTTAGATCTTGTACATCATAGTCATAAAAAATGAGGTGCTCATAATCACAACAGTTGAAACTCCATTGCAACAATCAGACTTCACACTGGGGAAGGCCCTGCCTTGGACCCACCCGCTGTTCCAGGGTGTACTGCCCTGACAACAGGGCCTTCCCTTCCAGACATCACTTGCTGAACCTGGAGAAATATTTCTCATGTTTTGGGACACACCCTATATTGAACTAGTGTTAAAATTGGTAGATGCACTTGCACATTGGTAGTTTGAATCATAACAGCAGAATCTGCAACTTTATTCAAGTCTATGCCATGCATCTATACAATTAAGGTGCACTAAGAACTCAACAACTAGCTATTGCATCATGTGTGTCAAAAACATCCTTTCAGAACTTTTTGATATGTTGCTCATATATATGATTATTATGTATATATACTGTTTCTGGTCCTTCTCTATGTGCAGAAAGAAGATGGAGGATCATACATTGATGGCTAGTTCTTTTATGCAGAGTAGTATCGTAGCAGTAGCTGAAGAGTTCCTAGAAGCTACTCATTGAGTTCAACGTTCACTGATGAACTGAAACTAAACTTACTGTAAAAAAAAGTTTAAAAGTGAATAAAAGTTTTACTTTCTCTAATTGTGATCTTGGTCAACTAAAGTAAGTCCAAGAAGACTATGTAGTCATTGAAGCTTGATTGTTGGCAGGCTTTGGTGAAGATGTTTGCAATTTGGTGCTCGAAAGAAACATAAGACATGTTGATTTCTCCTACAAGTCGTTTTCCCCAGAAAATGTGAAACTAAATGTTAATGTGCTTGGTGCATCTAGGAAACTCAGGATTATAGGCCAAGCAAATGTACCTTTGATTGTTCAGCAACAAAAGTGTGGGATTCAGTTGTGGATGTCCAAGACAATATAGAAGGCAATGTATCCAAACAACTTCTTTCGTTGCCACAAAGTTAACAATGTACTCAACTTCAATGGTTGACCAAACAATGCAAGTTTGGTTGTAGCTTCCTTAGCTCACTAGACCATTGTTCAAAAATAGCACGTAACTACTCCTTGAGTTCTTGTAGTCAAGGTTAGCAGCATAATTTGTATCACAGTAGGTAGGCAGTGAGAGAATGAGTCATACTAGAACTTTCAGAACATATGACAAGATGTGAAATACCCTTCTAGTATTTCAAGATACATTTGTCAGTAGCACAATGAGTTTTAATGGGCTGAGCAAAAAGCTTGGCTACATTAGACATAACATAAATGGGTCTAGCCATGTGCCAAAACTAGCAAATGCAAGGTTGCCCATTATTTCTTGATAAGGAAATGTAATGTCAACATCATCCACGTCAACCCTTAGGCTATTATGAGTATTGGGGTCCATAGGTACCAACATTGAGTTTGCATCTAAAAAACCAAACTTTTTGATGATGTGTTCAATGTAGACTTGTTGGTAAATGTACAAGAGATGATGAAAATGATCACCTTTAATTTGGAGACCAACATAATAATCTAGTTCATTTTTTCATATGTCAAAACTACTTGCAAGTGGTTTAATGGTGCAAGCAATGCAATTTGTGGAAATATTGCATGCAAGTCCATCATCTACAAATATGAACAGAATGAACTTGGGGGAGGATTGGTTCATATAGACAAATGGGTTAACAATAGTGGGAACAAGTCCTTGTTGCACCAAAAATCGTTAAACTTTTGGTTCTAGTCAGGAGAAGCTTGTTTTAATCCATAAACGGATTTTCAAAGCTTGTACACTTTATGTGGAAAAAAAAATCTTTAAACCCTTCTACTTGGTCCATGTATAGCTCCTCAGAGATGTCACCATAAGAAAATGATTTTTAGATTTTAAATTGCACCATGTGCATATCTTCCATGGCAATAATTGCTAAAATGGTTTGGATTGAGTCCAATCTTGCCATTGGAGCAAATATTTCTGCATGGTCCAAACTTTATGTTTGTGTGAAACCATGAGCTACAAGTCTAGCTTTGTAGTGATCCTTATTGCCATGTCATTTTAGCTTCAACTTGTAAACCCATTTACAGATGACGTTGGGAGATCCGAATGGTAGATGTAAAAGATCCCATGTGTCATTCTACAACGATTTCATTTCATCCTCCATAGCCATCTTCCATTTTCATGCTTGAGGAAAAATGATAACTTTTGAGTATCTAGTTAGTTCCATGAATGGATCAACATTAAAAGTATTGCATGGGTAAATCCAATCACCAAATTTGGAAGGAGGTTGTTGCATCCATGTTGGTGAAATGTTGATCAACATTGTAAATCTATCAATTTCCAGAGCATGTTCCAATTCAATCTTAAGATCCATAATGAGTTGATAATGTGAACATATTGGATGAAATTCAATTGGAATTTCCACCATGGGTGAAACATTTTGTTCGGGCTACTCCAAATACTCCAATTGTCCAATAGTTGATGGTGTTGTCATGTCATCGAAGGCAATAATGTTGGACTGTCTAGTAGAATTAATCAAAGATATTGACTGGTTCATGTGCTCATCAACCATGACATCTCTACTCACTATGATCCTTCATTGCATAACATCCCAAATTCGATAAGCTTTGCTTTCATAAAAATAACCCCTGAAGAGCCCAAGTTTACTTTTGGAATCCAACTTACCACACAAGCTTTTAGGAACATGGACATAATAGACACTTCCCAAAACTTTCATGTGTGCTATGAAAGGTTTTGTGTTAGTCCATGCTTTAAATGGAGTTTTTGGTGAACATGAGCTCTTCCATCAAATTAAAAAGTTAACTCCAAAACTGGAACCAGAGGTGCTTCTTAAAACCTGAAACCAAAAGTGACAAGTCCTTCCTTCCACATCGTTTTTGGTGCTTGCTTTTGTTGCTAGTTTTTTCCTTTTCAAACAAGTAAAGTTTGCATTGCTGTCTGTAACAAAGGTTCTTTAAATTAAAAGTGACAGCATATCCCACTAATGAACAATTTCCCCTGCATGCTATAACATATGTTCTTGTAAGTGATCAATGAAATTATCAGTCCAAGCAGTCTAATGAAAGATTCCACTTCACAAGTAAATGCATGGTTTAAAAGCCTTTAGCATTTTGTTGCATTGCTCATCACCCCTGGGTATTTTTTTTCTACCATCCCAGGTTGGTCTGCTGGCTGGCCACAGAGTGTTGAAGTAAATCTCTTGGCAAGCTTTTAACTTTCTGCAATGATCAAAATTTATGGCAAAACAAGGAAACCATTTATTGGACCTACAGTGAACTCCAAAGTGCATGTATGAAAAAATTGGTGACTTGACCAAACTTAAAGTTGAATATAGTGGCAAAAAGGATAAATTGATGGATAGAAAGGATGAATCAATGGATAGATTGTTCACAATAATGTAGTTCACTCTTTTGCAAAGTTCTGGCATGTGGCAACCTCCACAGCAGCACATCAGAGCACAAATCATACATGCATACACATGCACCTTGCATACAAATCCTTCCAACATGCTTTGATACTTCTTTCAGGAGTGGACAGGATGGATAGAGAGGCTGCTGTAACATGACTTCATCAGTAACACCACTTGCCATGGAGCAGGCATTTAGTCATGGCTAAGACAGAAGAACCTAACCAAACAGATCCACATCACCAGATTGTATTTCCTGCTGAGCATCTGCAGCTGACAATGTTGATAGTGCATGCATTTTGCACCACTTGCTGTTGCTGTCATGATGATGCCCACTGCACAGTTGCACACAGCTGGTAATGTAGTTCCTCATGACAAAGGTACCACAGTTTGGCTTCCCTCAGTTCCACTTGCTGGTTACTGACCTCCATCTTGCTGCTGGGATAAAATCTTCATAAATGAAGTTTGGGCGTCCCTTTTCTAACAATCAACACCTTTCCTGTCCTGTATTTTTTTTGCATTGAATTTTTCTACTTTTTTATCAGAATGTCTGAATGAGGTTTTCCAGTATACTAGTGCAGGTTCAGTTTGAAACACAATCAAGCCTTAGGAAGTTCAGAATATGTTTTATTGCTGGTGTGTTGAAAGTTCCACTCCCAAATTTTAAGTTTTCTGAAGCATGAACCGTATTCTTATTTCCCTTTTGTAATGCAGGTTAAATTCAGACACCCTTATGAACATCTTGAACAAATTGAGGGATCCTATGGTACAACACCTGCACTGATTTGGGATAGCAAAGGACACAATATAGTTAATGGACCAGTGGATACTCCTGTAGGGTCAAATAACCATTCACTGTTATTTCTTCCTTCACATTGAAATCCAACAAGGAAACCTATGGCCCTTATGGTGTTAGAGGCGATACACCTTTCAAGACTGATGTTGGGAAGATAGTTCGCATTTTTGGGTGGGCAGGGACATGTCTGGACCGTATTGGAGTGTTCATAAGGAGGCCTGAGGTTATTATTTAGTTACAGTGAATGGTTGATAGATCATGGCTCCAGCACAAATTTGCAATTCATATTAGGGTTTTTTAAGACTTGCAACCGCTATGGAAAAGATTCCAAGATCATTAGAGTTAAGAGACATCAGACCCTCTGTTTTGACCCTAGTTTTACCCTGTAATGTCTGTTTCATCTCCAATTTGAGTGTAGCCCAGAGGTGAGCAAACTGGGCTGATGTTCACAAGATTTGCAGGATTTTATTCTGACAATTTCTGAAGAATAGGAGCAGCAGAGAAGGCACAGGTGAAGGAAATCCAAAACTGAGGGGTGAGACCAATTGAGTTGGGGAAACCGTTTTGGTCTCCCCCTCCCCCCTCTCAGTTTTTTCCCCTGTGTCCTGTTCTCATCCTGGCTTCGGTTCTCAGCTGCAGTTTTGGCAAAACTGCAGATCAGTTCTTGAAATTTCTTTTTTTCAAAATTTCATACCCTGATTGGTTTTCAAATTATCATCAAAATAAGAACCACCGATTTTCAAACTGATTTTCAATCGGGTCGATTCTAACCTAAATGAGGTTTGAACCAAGATCTTTTCAAAGTAGACTTAAATATATAAAATCACTCTTAATCATAGGAAGTAAAGCACAACCATCAATGGCCACTATTTCAAACCATAAGTATAATCAATACCTTGCAGATTTAAATAGTGGTTTTAAAGTTAATACCATTTGACATGTCTCAACACCTCACAAGTTGCCAAATTATGCAAAATGCTTCAAAAAAGTCAAAACACACAAGTCTGCTGAATGGTGGAGTTACTTGCAATATGACCCTGAATGATGGGTTACTCTTTTGAAGTGATCACCTTGCAAAATTTGTACAAGTTCAAACTCCCCAGTTGGGTAGTACATCAATCTGTGTGCAATGACTGATGGTCACATGGTGGCAATACAAACTTTCATTTTTGTCTCTCTCCAAAGTCTCCCAGTCCAACTTCATTTTCAATAAATTCTAACTATCATGCTCTCACGACTTGCAACAGGCAACATGCATCAGATATTAAGAACTGGCAGTACATGTGGATGCCTAGACAATGCATCTTTTGATTTGATCACAGCACAATGCTCCATGGAACTTACAAACTGTCATGAAGACTTCTAGGACTGTGACTTAGCATAGGCTTTCAGTTTGTATTCACAGGGACAAAGCTAGTGAGCTCCACCAGTTTGGGATCCAGTCCTCTGAGAAATAGCAAAACCCTGAAGCTACTTGTGCAAAATGTGCTTCTTTGAATTTTTTTGTCTTTTGTGCTGCATCCCACCAGCAAAAGCCAGGGATTAGTCTCTTGTCAACAACTGTCCTCTATACCTGAGGTGCAGTCAAGCATTGGACTACAACCTATGGTTTTGCTCACATGTGTTTGCCACCACACAAGCACTCACAAGATCTGACCAAGCCATAACAACTGAGTCACATGGAGGTCCGACTGTGTTTCTAGGCATCTCTGCAAGAGAGGACCACATGCTACACAAAGATGTTACAATCCAGCAAAGCCACAACTAGGATAAGCTGAGACTTGAAGCTAATCAAAGTCACAAACAATACCTTATGTTTGTCAAGTGCCTCTGCATCAGTCCGATCTTTCCATGTACTCTTGCGCATTTTGATTGGCCTGTTCCCAACATACTTTCCTGCAGACAACACTCTCTTCAGGATTTTACAATTCAAAAATATCCAGCAAACCTCTCATGGTGCAATTTTAGACATTCAAATTCTACTCTGATTCAAGTAGCTGACATGCATTCACACAGAGCAGTGCTCACCATTCATCTCCTTCAAAGCTAGAGCCAGATCAGATGGATTTGCAAAGCTTACAAAGCCATAACCCTTTGTTTTCCCAGTGCGCTTATCACGAACAACCTACAGCCCAGAACCCCACCCTCTGAATAAGACCACCTCAGTCACCTTCACAAGCATGAAATGACATTTTAATACAATGGAACTACACATATACCAAACTAGTAAGCAAGGGGAAGACAGAAAGCACACTGCTTTGGTGAAGGACAAAAGAGGACATAAAGTACTGAGAACTTCTCCAGATTTATGATTTTACAATATAATGAACAGAATCAAGAGATGAGCTGATAATAAGGTTTTACTGACTCTAAATCTGACAACATACCAGCAGACAACAAAAAGAGGAAACCCAACAGCAAAGAGAGAAATCAAAACAAAACAAAAGGTGATGAGCAGATGGAACAACAGTGACAGCATGTTCAGAAACCTTCAATAGCAATGTACATCAAAGTGATCGCTGACTTCATCAGCTCTCAGCAGTGGGTGGAAAGGTCAGTGTTGTACATCATCTAACATACTGAGTTCCTGTCAAAAAACCAGTAAGTAATGGGAAGACACACCCAGGATGCTGGCTAGCTCAACAAGTAGAAGGGAAGGAGAAAGATGAGAAAAAGAAATAGAAAAGGGAAAAAGAGGAAGGAACAAAAAAGAAGGATGACAGAACTTTTAGGGCATGATCATTTCAGGACAATGTAGGCTTCAGAAAGCTTAGGTAAGATGCCCTTGAAATAATGATTTTCAAGATTCTAAAGGCAGAAACACCAAACAGAAAGTTTGATAGTAACCCTTTTCACTTCACAAGACTACTTTATCTCACAATTTGAGCTACAAAGCATTAAGAGCTTCTAAAATTACTATTGACAACTCCAAACAGAATGTTAAATATTGGAATTCAAATGTGGTATACGTATCATATTAATACCTTGCATTTTTTGCTAAGAACGCTTGTAGAAACTGTCAATGTTCAAGCTTTTTGCATATTTGCATATTGCTGAATCCAAGAAATTGCAAGAGAAGCCATCAAAGGGACACTCAGGCTCACAAAATGTTTAAGGTATATGCCACTGCTACTCCTTATCTTTCAAACAAACATATATGAGTTCAAGGGCTGACATCAAAACTGACAAAAAACTGAAACAATGGGACTCGATAAGAGACTGTATCAAAGACTTTATTCACAAGAACTTTCTTTTCTAGCTTTCAAATCTGGTAGGCTAATCCTTCTATAAAGAGTGGAGAAATCAAAAGACTAACAAAAAGGGAGAAAATTTGTAAACATTAATTGAGAAATTCAAGAATTTGATGATTTCAACTGCTCCAGAGGAGTCCTTCAGAACAAAACTATTCTGAGTAGGGAAATAAGCTTCCTGCAACTTGGCACCCACAGATCATTGACAACTGGCATTTAGCTTTATGAAAGGATCTTAACCACTTAGAAAATTCTCTGAGAGAAGTAGAATTGACTGCACTTATCAACCTAGTCTTTGTGAGATTCCTATGAAATTTCCAAGCTGCGCAAAGAAAGGAAGGCAACAGCAAAAGGCCACACTTTGTTTTATTATTAACAGAATTCAAAGAAAGAAGAGCAACATGATGGCTCTTATAGACAACCATAAAACCATTAATACATTTATGCATGTAGGTAATAACAAAAGAATGGTGGAATCTTACAAGAGTTTGAAACCAACACAAAGGAACCAAAGAGGAAACATTACCATGGCTAAGAGAAACAATTGACTTTTCAACTCAATATAACCAAGGATGATTTCACTCAGGATTCCATTCAACCCTTCAACAAAAGAGGATAGAAAGGACACCCAGATTCTAGCAATGCTGAGGATGGAACTGAATCAGTTCTGAATACAGAAAAGAAAGGGTGCCAGGAGCTCACTCGTGCCATGTTGAAAGAGGAGAAGCGGGCAAATGCTTTCGTCAGCACCTCATCATTCACCTCATTTCCCAAGTCGCCACAAAACAATCGGTGATCATCTGCTCAAATATTATGGATAAAACCCACCCAATAAGCATATGAATAAGTTTTTCAATTTGGAGAGGGAATCTATGCAAGAGATAAGACAGTTGTGTACCCAGAAAGGACCATCAGGTGCATTGGACATACTTTCTGGCCAATCAGCAAGAGTGGGGTCCTCCCAACTTTGACCCGCAGCTTTGCGAGGCACAGCTTTCTTCTTGGCCTCAGCCTTGTGTTCTCCATCTCCACTTGCCAATGCAGCCTTCACACTCTCAAGAGCCTCTGGTGTGATAGTTTGTGCATCTCGCTGAAAGAGCTGCTGTGCCTGCAATCATGTCACAAAAAAAACTCCACCCTGTTGATCAAAACTTTACACATAACCAGCCTTTTATTGCCATGTTCATTCATACTTCCAAATCAAAGAGGAGACCCATAGGGACAACTCCCTTCATGGAAGTGCTCCCCCTACCCCCTCAACTGGATTATATACAATGCTCCTACTATCAACTCTATGTGAGAGAGTTCATGCAGCAAGTTTACGTCTAAATTTGATAGTCAACAGGTTCAGCATCTGCCCTTTAACGTTCACATATAATGCTTCCTTCAGAGTGCCACCAGATGTACAATCACTACCCCCAAGAGACACTTTGAAAGACAAACAAAAGAAAAAGGACAAAAGGGTATATACTTGTTGCTGCTGGGGCAGAGCATGAACTTCAGTGGTTGCCGATTGCTGGTAGACTGTTGGATATGGATATTGCGATGTGGATACAGCTGCATTTGATTGCTGGGGCTGGGGCTGGGGCTGCTGCTGTTGATAGGATGCTTGAGCCTGCTGACTGTATTGCTGAGGTGGTGCCTGATACTGCTGTTGCTGTTGCTGAAGGTGAAAGGGAACAGGGAAATGGGATGCTGATGATACTGATGTGGGCCCAGAAGAGATCTGGGGAGGGGGTGGTGGGGCTGGTGTGTATGATGATGTTGGTGCTGCTGCGTAGGAGTACTGGGTGACAGGCCCTGATGTCAGAGCAGGAGAGCTTGGGGACACACTAGTAGAGTTATTAAGCCATGGCATGTGTGAGCCCAATTGAGGAGGAGGTGGCAAGGGACCAGAGGAAGGAGAGATTGCTGAGGGACTAGGTCTGGGAGGCAGCAGATGGACTGCTACAGGTGGAGAAGGAGGTGGAGGTGGTGGTGGAGGCGGTAGCTTGGGAGCTTGTAAAGGAGAAGGCTGCAAAGAGGGGCCAAGGAGTGAGCCATTTATCACAGACCCAGCTGTCTGCACAGCACCACAGGAAGAGATTTCCAACATATCAAACCCAAAGAGCCACTGATTCAAAAGCAATACTCTGTCTAATCCATCCAGCAGCGCAGAAAAAAGCACCTGGAAAATTCTGCTCGCTTCAGCGATTCAAACATTTGTCAAAAGAAGAACCTCCGAGACCGAATGTGACAAGCATAAACCCTCATGAGTATGGACAAATGTGAATGAGGAGAGCACGCTGTTTGTCACACTTGGGAGTACGGAGTGATGTGACAAGAAGGGAGGGCAAAACATATGGAACCAAAACTTCTGGGGGGAAAAAATGGAAAAGTACCGGGGTAGAAACGGAGTTGCTAGCAGTTGCAATTCCATATGGAGGCGGAGGAGGAGGAGGAGGAAGAGGAAGTTGAACCGGAGCCACAAGATGAGCAGACGGCAACAGCATGGACGAAGAAGGCTCGGATCCCAGCTCCTTCATCTCCTGTTCGAACCTCTCCAACTCGCTCATCAGGTTCGCCATCCCAGCAACTGCTGCTGCTGCTTCACCTTTCTTCTACAATTTTTCACACAAAGATTAGCATGAACCCCCCTCAAACCTCACTGAATCCTCACCCTAACAGCCATCTTCATTAAGCTAAATGCATACGCAACGCCCCGAAACACACAGACGAAAACCGGCACCAACAGCAACACTAAACCCTAAAGCAAGCTGCAAGCCAGGCGACCCACATCCCCGTGGGTTGTACCTTGTAACTTGTAACGCGACTAAACAGATTAGCAACTCAATTAGCTAAGTATCCAAAATTTCATCCAATTAGTGACCTCGATTAGCAGTGGTGTGACTGGATAGTAAGCAAATTTGTCAAATTAGTGAATTTACTAATTTGATTAGGGTGGTGCAATTAGTGTGTCTCAGAGGGAAGAAGACGGTGTTGTTCGAGCTTCGGTGAATGCGCTTGTGTTGTTTCCCGTGTGTCTGTGTGCGCGCTCGAGAGGGGGTGGGAGGCGATGGCGATCACAATGGCGGCCGCGCGTCGTCTGCTTCTTCCCTCATGCGGTGCCATGTCTCTGGATCTGTCTTTGAGCTTCTCCCGCTACATCTCTTCTGGTCTCAGGGAAGAGCGCGATACGTTTGGCCCTATCCACGTACCTGAAGACAGGTTCTTCCGTCGTCTCCTTTGCTCTTGTGCTCTCTCTCTCTCTCTCTCTCTCTCTCTATTCTGTCCTGTGTTTTTCTCCTCTGCAGCTGCAATGGCTGTGTAAGACTTTCAGGAAGGACCTAATTCGCGTATTCTGGCTCTATTTCGACTCTTGAACTTGATGGAATGTCTCATGGTTACACGAGGGGCTGCGATTTGCGAGTCTTTAGGTTATGATGATGTATGTGAGCTCTTGCAGAACCTCTTCAGCTGTTCAGAATGGAAACGCAGATCTGTGTAACTATAAAGATAGTCGAGGACTTGCATGCCATAATAGCCTTGTCATGGAAATCGGTGAACGAGTTCTCTCGATGTAGATGCCACAGTTGGATCAAGCAAGCATTTGTAACTACACCTTAATCATGGATCAGAATGCAGAACTTGTAGGCTCAGGAGACTGCTGAGAACCTTTCAATGCTGTGAAGCTCAAGAGCTTTCGCAGTGGTGTCTGTTTTAAACAGGGGCTTTCCCTTACTTAGCTAAATCTAGAAGAGCAATGGGAATGTGTGCAGATATTGGGGTGCCCAGACCCAGAGGTCACTTCAGAATTTTGAGATTGGAGGAGCACGGGAGCGGATGCCAGATCAAATTATTGAGGCCTTTGGCATCCTCAAAAAGTCTGCTGCAATTGTGTGCTCTGAAACTCTTTGGATATTTCAATGACGAGCAAATTTAAATTGCTTGTGGTGTGAAATACAATTATGTTGTGGTGTTTGGCAGGAGAAGCATTCAAACTGGTCTTCGTATCCCGGATCCTTTTATGTGGAATTGTGCAGATCACGACTATGTGTTTCACTTTTTCTTCAAGGTGTAATCAATTGTGAACTGCTGCTGTTGACATGATCCCAGGTGAATATGGAGTATGGCTTGGATAAAAAGATTGGCGAAGCCATAGTGAAAGCAGCACAAGAGGTGGCACATGGCAAGTTGAATGATCATTTCCCCCTGGTGATTTGGCAGACTGGCAGTGGCACTCAGACCAACATGAATGCTAATGAGGTCTGCAGCCTGTGTGAGGTCCCTCGTGTACATTTATTTCTTGTTTGACTTTGTAGGATCTATCTGGGGTTGCTTGCTTCTGAGATGTTGGTGATGAATTTTGTATCTATGTCTAGTAACTAATCTCTTGTGACTGGTAGCATTCCATGGTAAGTTTACCAGGTGGAATCATGGTGGATTGTTGCAAGAGAGTTTATTTGTTTGATCTTTTCCTACATTTGCATGTAACCTAAATTTGTTTGCTTGGTTACTAGTGACTTGCACTATAGTCACACTGCACATGTTATTGGGAGTTTTTGATGAACTAGTTCTCATCTGTTTTTTTTCACTCCCCTGTGGTTCTTTTCTCATGAACCTCACTCTTCACCTTCTTTTTATTCCTCCTCTCCAGCTCAGCTTCATTGGACAAACCCTTGAACTTCACCATTAAGTCATTTCATTTTCCTCTGATTGTGGATATGGAGTTGGATACTGGCACAGGTGTTGTATAGCAAGCTCACTAACAGCTGATTGCATGAGTGGGAATGATATAGTACCTCTCCTCATTCAATAGACTGCTACAGAGAGAAAGCTGAAGACAGACATCAGCTAACATTGGGTGAAAACATTTTATTGGTATGGGTGTCTTGTGTATCTTGTGTAAGGTTATAGCAAACCGGGCAGGTGTTATACTTGGGTTGAAAATGGGCAGCAAAGGTGTGCATCCAAATGACCACGTTAACATGAGCCAGTCTTCCAATGACACTTTTCCTACGGTGTGTTGCCATCCCCTTGTAGCCTTGCATGGAATTCAAGCCAATTGGATTTATACATGGTGCAACTTTATTTGTGAAGCCAAGCACTCATTGGAATGTGGTCCATTGTCCTGGGAAGTAGAGAATGTGCTTACTAGTGGTCACTGCCAATTTTTGTACTACAGGTAATGCATATAGCAGCAGCAATAGAGGCCAACACCAGGCTTTTGCCCAAACTGCATGGTCTTCACCAGGCTTTGGCGAAGAAGGTATGAGATCTTGCAGATCTTCAATGGATGCAGAATGTCTTGTATTTCTTTCAGGGATCTTGCTTTCTTTCTGCATAAGTGTGTGACTTATTGCATGGGTGCAAAATTGAATATGACAGCAAGAGGAGTTCAAGGACATTATAAAGATTGGTCGAACCCACACCCAGGATGCTGTTCCTCTGACTCTTGGGCAGGAGTTCAGTGGCTACACCACACAGGTACCATGGTATAGTTTACGTCTTCTTTAAATGCAGCGATTTTATTTTTTTTGGGTGGAAAATTCTAGAATCAAGGAGGATGCTGGTTTGAAAAGTGACCAAGTAGGGACTTTGCTGACTGTTGCTTCCAGGTGAGTTATGGCATCCAACGTATTGAGGCAACACTGCCACGAATGTATCAGGTATTTGATACTCTACTTCTTTGTGAATGATGGCTCTTCAAACTAGGGATGTAATTTACCATGTTTTCTGTTCTATGTTTGAAAAAAAAATTAGATTGATGCAATGTTTTTCCCCTGTGTTAACAGCTTGCACAAGGAGGGACAGCTGTGGGAACTGGTCTCAATACAAGGAAGGGGTATGGCAACAATATGTAGTATGGATACTGTTTCAAAACAAATACCAATAGAATGGCTGGTGGTTTTGTGTGGATATCTCACTTTCTCTTGTTCGAGCTTACCACATTTTATTGTATCTCCAGTTTGTGGAGCCGAAAGTTGCAATCCCAGTTGGTGCATATGGCAATTCTTAGTGATATTCGGCCTGATTTGTGCCCAGATATTTCTTTATCCATCCAGGAACATGTGGAAGCCACTCACATAAAATGAATGTGACAGTGCAGGTTTGATAAGAAGATTGCAGCTCAAGTGAGCAAGGAGACAGGCCTTCCATTTGTGACAGCACCTAACAAGTTTGAAGCACTGGTAATTGCTTGCCAAGCCTGTTTCAGTTTTAAGTCCACCAGGTTTTGACATAGGATAAAAAGTCAGGTTCTTTGACAAAGAGCTTTTCTGGTGTAGCTTCATGGAAAGATGAATCGCTGATGGACTCCAAGTGGTTGAGTGTATGGTGCTACAGGCAGCGCATGATGCTTTTGTGGAGTGTAGTGGGGCTCTTAATACTGTGGCTGCTTCATTGATGAAGATTGCAAATGATATCCGTTTTCTTGGAAGGTGATTGTTTGGGACTTTCCTTTAACCTCTGTAGCATATGTAAGTGGAGAGATTTATGAGGGTTAGTCCATTCAGCTGCATGATCTCATATGGATTTGACTGGTTGCAGTGGACCTCGATGTGGATTGGGTGAACTGAATCTTCCAGAAAATGAGCCTGGCAGCAGCATCATGCCTGTACTGCTCACTCTCCTTTCTTCTCATTGCTCACCAGCTACCAGATAGAATTGAAAACTGGGTGAAAGGCCCACAACTTCAACAGTACTATTTTGCTCATTATGGATGTGATGAATTTGATTTGCTGGAGGTACTGCAATGCTTGTAGCACCTGTGTCCAGAGCACTGTCCAGCTATATTCATAGCCTGGAGATACTTTGTTTGGGCAGCAGTTTGGTGATGCCTCCAGTTGTGGTCTCTTCGGCAGGGGAAGGTCAATCCAACACAATGCGAGGCATTGACAATGGTGTGTTGTCAGGTGACTTTCTATCAGTCTGTACTTTCCTCATGATGCATTAGAAGCTAAGAATGAGTTCTGTACTTTCCTCATGATGCATTTAAAGCTAAGAATGAGGTAAGAGAAGGACAACCATGTTGCAGAGTAGGCCATATGTCAGGATTTCTTACTGTATGGACAGTGGATGGTACACTGGTGCCTTGAGTGCTCATATGCATGTATTTTGTATGTTCCCACCTTATGATGTTCTCACCTTGTTTTCTGGCTAAGCAGATGTAGTTAACAGCATACACAAAGCTACTACTTTGGTGTACTATGCCTCTTGAGTGCTATTTAATGTTAGGGCTGAGTCTTCCGGATACTCCTGGAGATGCAACAGAAACTCAGGATGCAATATTTTTTTTTTAAAACTAATTCCCCAAGTTTTGAGCATGTTATTAAGTACTGATCTACATACCCACAGCTGGGAGCTGATGAAGTCAGTGGGGAGTAATGGCAGTTAGTCACTGCAATGGATGATGAAGATGATGTCTGATACTTTGTGACTGACACTCTCAATGATATGACCACGCGTATTCTTGTTGTGTTTGTTTTG
>Ga0209208_10004699_pt1 | contig 19253 bp, 13 predicted proteins | sample S1TSphfallax_3_FD_187694 | JGI IMG/M metagenome (GOLD analysis project Ga0209208, IMG submission 187694) | Host-associated microbial communities from peat moss isolated from Minnesota, USA - S1T2_Fd - Sphagnum fallax MG (SPAdes) (version 2) | ecosystem: Host-associated > Plants > Peat moss >... | reverse complement strand
AAATAATTAATAAATTTGAACCATTAGAAAAAACTAGTTTTTATAATTGTGTGTGTGTGGTTGATCCTACATTTGGCTTGGAATTTCTTAAAGAAATTTGTAATCGTTATGATTTAAAAGGGGAAGAAGGTGTGGAAATGACACTTGAGAAGTTGCAACTTTTAGCAACTTTTCTAGCTGACCCTACCCAAAAATCAAAGTGGCTTAAATGGTGGAATTCAAAATGATTATTTAAAAATAACTTGAAGATTTTTAACAAAGATGTTTCAAAAATAGATATACTTCACCTAGTGGTTACATAAGGCCATTTTTTGGGGGCATGTATGTTACACCACTGGTTGTTTGTTGTAATATTTGAAATGTTGGATGTTAATTAATCACTTGTATACTCATGAAAATGTATGTTTGGTTTGTAATAATTGAAAGTTGTAATGAAAAAAGATTTTTATTCATTACAAAGTGACCTTGGATTCAACATTCAACCCTTGATGCTTGGAATGAAACCTTAACCCTTGGTTGATTACATCAAGCATTGGAGGGCTAAGGTGTGGGAGACTTGTTTTTTCAAGGAGTTCAATTGTTTGATTAAATCAACTAATATCCAAAAGAATCGTGAATGGGAAAAACAATTTAGTTTTTTGAAATTTTTGAAACAAATTATGTACATGTGATTATTTCAAATAAATGAATTGGTAATTCAAATTGTACATTAAAAAATATTGATTCATTTGGGTGTGATTAATATTTTTTTGGATCACTTTTTGATGTTTATTGTGATTGATATTTGATTTCAAATTGCATGCAAATTATATTCGTATTGACCTAACTATCTCTTTTGGTTGTTTGTGAAGCAAGTATTTTAATTTCAAATTGTTACATGTTCATGTCATCGTGGGCTTGCCAAGATTGTACGTGAAAATAATCAATTTGAAATCATCATCAACAATGTACAATGACCTCATGGCAACCAATTGGGGTCATGTTCAATTGGAAATGCAAATGGTGTCTTAATTGTCACAAGAACAAGACACCTCTAAGTAAGTAAGTACTATGGAATGCTTTGAATTAAACTTTTCCAAGTCTATTTTGCCTTATGTGCCACCAACAAAAACAAAGCCAAGCTCCAACAAGAAGCCCAATGTTGCTTTTGGTTTACACCATGCCAAACACAAGGCAATCATTTTGGATGATGATACTTTGGAAAATTTTGAAGAACCTAACATTACTATTGGGCAATTTGATGTTGAAAAGCCTTCAACAAAGGAAACTAAGGTCACATGCACAACTACTATGACATTTGGGCTTGTAAGAACATTGGGAGGGAAAATTAAACCAACTTTAACCATTTCCATGGTCTCACCTTTAGAGACCAAATGCTTGATTTGAGAGTTGATAAATAATGTTTCCTTCATAGGCATGGTTGATATGAAAAAATAAACAAGAATGTGGCCACAATCCTTCCTAGGTTTGAAAACATTCATCAAACATGTGATAATTTGTTTTCAATTGTTTTTAGTTTTCATGACAATTATTACATCCATACATTTCTAAAATTGCACGGTGGTTTGTGTAAACAAGTGCTAGTTGTAAACATTACTTTCATGGTGCACAACATGATGAGGGTGCAATAAATCTTATCATTGTTAACCTCCTAGAAAGTTTGCATATTCTTGGCTTGTTTGCTCCAAGCCATGAAATATTTCATTGGAACATGGCCAACAAGTCTTTCTTGTTATCTTTTTGCACGTCTTTTTTGCATGATGATGGTGCATTGCTTGTTTTCTATCCAAATGATCCAAAATTGTTGAGACATATCAATGTATACCTTTTGCCCATGTTGCATTCATGTGATTATTTTATAATGCAAGATGGGAGATTTCATCCATGTTCTTGATTTCCAATTTGATCTTTAGTATTGTTTTACATTTAGACCATGGTGAACAATCTAGTCCTTCTTGTCCACTCCTTTCCCCTTGAAAACTTGCCATGATTTTCAATACCTTTCATGACGCAACCCCAAGTCCCAAACTAGGCCCAAGGTGGCCTATCTTCAAGAATGCGGAAGTTTGGGGACTTGAGGGTTTGCTCCTAGCACTCAGCACTAAGAGGGGTAGAGGGGCATGTTGAGGCTTCGGGATAGATTAGGAAAAGGGACAAACTACTTATTTACTCGGTCCTGCATCCAAAACCAACCACAAGTCGATTAGAATTCATTATGCACCCTTTTAGTGTTGGGACAAGCCACGGGCGACCTTGGACTCACTTGACTCACCACGGCCCGGATTCGGGGGAAGCCACCACCTTCCCCCATATAGTATTCTCTGCAGCTCTCCGCGGAGGCTACATCCGAATGGCACTTTTTCCCAGGACTCCCAAGGAGGAGTCTTGAAACTGTCCCGGGTTGGACTCCCGGGACTTTGGGCATCCATAACTTCTTGCTCAAACCTCCGATTTGGATGAGGTCTGAAGCAATCTTATAGCTCTCTTTGAGAGCTCTCCAACGCCATGTCGCACTCCTCCTGAAAACGTCAGAATTGGGTCGATTCCCGACTTTTAGTGATCGGGAGTCAAACTGCCAGTTTGATTCCCGGCCCTTCTTTTGCCCATAACTTGTGCTGCATATGTCCAAATGGTTCATGTGAGACCATTTTGGACATCTATACTTCGAGACCTTTTCCAACGGTATAAAGAAAACCTCAAGGCGAGGTGTTTTGCCCTCTGCTGTTGAGCTCTGAAGTTGCGGGAGTCCCGGAGGACTCCAAGTTTCCACTTTCGGAAGTATGGTCTCATCTTCACACTTGCCCAAAGTGGGGTTGCAACATTTCAAGTTGCTATTTGATGTGGATATGGCCAACTTTGAGGTTGACAGGTTGACATCACCATATATGATGTCATCTTCAATGACACTAATATGGAAACCCAAATATTGTGTCCCAATGGATTTCCTTAGTGTGGCTTGAAAGAGAAGGCTTACATTTTCCTATATACCTTCATATAATGTTGTTGCATTTATGGTGATTTTGTGGTTGACCTCACAATTGGGACATGTATTATTCAATTCAATTTTCAACATCTCCCTAGATTATGTTGTTTTGTTTGTGTTGTCATGCTTAAGTTTATGATTTTTCATTCATGCATGATTTCCAAGCATTTCCATTAAAACTTGCCAAAGTCTTAACAAACACATCCTTGTTATTGAGGGAGACACAAAGTTATTTGAATTTGCATTGAAGTCCATGGATGAAAATCACCTTCAATATATTCGTGATTTTACCCAATTTTGATGCACCCCCAAGCTCCTTGATGGACTCAACTGCAAGTCCAGAAGTGAAGATAACGGAAGGAATTGGGGCATACTCTTTGGTTCGTAGCATTTCGGGGGTAAAAGGGCATGCTGGAGTTCTAGGATCGGAACTAGGAAGATTGACAAACAATCAATTACTCACACAAACCTGCACAAACCAAACCACAAGTTGGTGACTACATAACTGGAACATTTTTGGTGCACGGATGAACCACGGGCAAACATGGACTCACAAGACTCACCATGGCTCGAAAAGCCACCACCTTCCCCTTTATAATACGATTTGTGCATGGCCAGGAGACCAACACCCAAATGTCATTTTGTCCCGGGACTCCCAAGTGGGAGTTCCGAAATTCCCAAAATTGGGACTCCCATGACTTTGGGGGCTCGTGATTTTGTGTGTAGACATCTAATTGAGGTGATGTTTAAAGAAAAGTTGTAGCCCTTATCAAAAGTTTTCCAACAGTATGTTGCACGCCAATTACACACAAGAAAATCAAAGCAATTTTTAACTTTTAATGGTCAAGAGTCAAATTAGCAATTTGACTCTTAGCCCCGCTTTTGGCCATAACTTGTGTTTTAATTGCCCAAATCGGTCATGCAAGCCCATTTTAAACATCTACGTTCCAAGAGCTTTATAATGATTTAAAAAACTCTCCAATCCAATGGGTTTTGACTCCTACAATTGCTTTTTGAAAATTTAGGAATCCATTGGGACTCCAACTCCCAAAGTGGGAGCTCACTTAGGAGTGTGGAGGTTCATTCCCTCACACTTTCGTACACTCCCGGGAGCATGAGATGTGACTCTCGAGCTTCCCTCTTGGCTCACACCTTCGTAAGCCCTTGCTTTGGTCGCGAACCCAAGGTTAAGGTTGTGACAAATTTTGTGTAGAAGTTATAAATGATTATGACCTTGATGATGATGATGACATGTTTGATATCCCACCTTATGGGCGTCAATATTTATTTCATAAATAATTATTTATGGGTTTTTTGTTTTCCAAATTTCCCACATTCCAAATTTTTGATTAATCTACACTAATGTTGTTTCAAAATCATGTTGTAATCAACACTTCCATGTTATAAAAATGATCACATTCTTCTTTCAATTTTTTTTCCTACATCCAAACCCCTTGGGTGCCCTTAATAGATTGTGGTGCTTTTAGTATTCAGAATTGTGAGTCCTCTTGCATGAAGGTCTCCACCATATTTTACACATGATGTTTTTTTTCAAAGTCCTTCCCAAAGTTCATGATTATTGGCTATGTTGACCAATTGGCTCACATGTATGCTATCCAATCAACTTCAACATTTGCAACACCATCAACATCACATACAAGTAAAATGGTATGCATTGTTACATAGACGGTGAGGCTTTTGAGTCCATAATTAGAACAAAGTTGGGAACATCATATTTTTATGTTTATAATGCTTACATTTTAAGCACTTCATAGAATTTTTTCTTGTGTTTGCTTTCATTGTCATGTTGATTATGTATTGATTCATTGGTCTTCCTCATCCATGTTTGTTGTTCATTTTCATTCACAATATTTACAAAACAAAATTGGTTGTTGATTACCAAATTTTGTTATATTTTGTTTTTATCCATTATGCATGAAAATTGGTGACGATCTTGAAAATTGAATGATCAAATGTTGTTGACAAATGTAATTAGTCCTTGCTTTTTATTCCAAATTTGTCATCCATCATATAGTTTCACACAATTTTATGCAATGAAACTAGATAAGTTTAATAGGTGATGAATGTAAGGAAAATTACACAATGAAATATTCTTATCCATACTAGTTTTTCCTTCTTTCAACTTGAAATGACTTGGATTTGTGTGATGGTAATGTTACACATTAATTATAGGTTCATCTCACATTATCCCAAATTTGACTTTGATTTTGTAGTTCTTTCAATATATTAGCCTACTTTCATCTACATTCATCCATGTTTATATAAATATGCAATACATACAAGAGAAATATAAATAATGTGTTCACAGATACTTTTGAAAACATTCAGGGCTGTAACGAATGAAAAATATAAGGATGATTATAACAATGTGTTAAGGATGATTATGTTTTTCATTCGTTACAGCCTTGAATGCTTGCATGGTGACTCCCCGTGCACTCTATGAAAGTGCACTCCGTAAAGACAACCTTCTCCCAACATACATACCAGCACCTACAGGTACCTCTTGAGAAGGCCTCTTAGGGGTCCGCCGCTCTTCGTAGGTCCTGGGAAATGTTAAATTTGGACTCAGAGACTCTGATTTTGTCAGAGGACCACATGTCTATAATCTTTAGAAGCTGCCCAAAAGATTTTTAGATTTTTTCCTTGGTACCAGTGTCGGTATTAGGTCACCGAAGGCCGGTATAGTAGCTACTTCTATTGATTAGCTATGAGACATGAATACTGTAATACATTTTCAGGTTTGGTGGTAATTAAATTATTTCTGGAAATGCTGAATTTTTAGAAATTATTTTTCAGAAATGCCAAACTTTAAGGAAATTACAAGAGAGGGAAAAACACAAAAATTGGCGAAAACCCAGGAGCTTCTTGCTCCAGGCCGGTTCACCATTGGAGAGAGCAAGTATCCAATCATTTACAACATTTCTCTATTCTATGATTTGGTGGAACATCATGTTTCTCCAATTTTGCAAAAAATTTAGCAATAAAAATTGTCATAAAAGGTCTCATTCCGTTAAAGATTCAAAGTATAGAAAACTGCGAAAGAAGCTCCATATATTTATTGCCGAAATTTCATAAATTATTTTTCTACTGTCAAAGTGGATTTTGAGAAATAAAATAATTATAAGAAAAGGTACTATGGTACAAAGAAAATATGTAGCCCGCCAAAGAACATACTCTCAACCGCCGGTTCTACAGGTTCTTTGAAATGCTTGCAAGAACCCAGAACCATTTTTTTCATTTTTTTAAAAAGATAACTGGCGACCGGAGGGGTTCTTTGATGTTGAATTTTTTCAACAACCGGAGCTTATAACGAAATATAAGAACAGCTCAACACCCCTAGTAGTTTTCATCTGGTATTCCATTAATGGGTTCTAAGAGGCATGAGTCTGATGGTCATCAAAGCTCAAGTACGTTATAAGCCTGCATGACTTAGCCTGCAGAAATCAATTAGCACTAATACCTGGGTGTTGTGCAGCAGTTATTACACCCATCAGCCTGTCACGAGCCTTCATTAAATGCTCGTTTAAAAGCATCCCCCCGCTTTATGGTGTTGGATGGCCTTTCCCCGCTCTGCACGCCAACCACCAAATCTTGCTGGGCAAAAATTTCTTACGTGGGAAAGTTTTAGTTCTTATTAATAAAATAAAACCAAAACCCTTTTTTCTTTAGTTCCTAGTTTCTTGCTCCTCTCATCTCCGGTCCTATCTGCAGCTTTTGCGAACACTGTTCTCCTACTACTCTAATTGAATAGCAGGTTCGACTAAAACAAAAAAGACATTATTTTTAGACATGCAGAAATTTTCAAAAAATAAATGTCTCTCTGAAATTGCTTTTGTGAAGGAAATTAAAGTATGTTTAATAATATTTCAAAATTAAATAATTAAATGACAGAGACCCTACTAACCTGGTAATCAATTACCTGTATCAGACTTCCTCCAGTCTTCCTCCAAAACGTTAGTTCTCCACTCCTCTCTTCCATCTAGCATCCTTCCTTCCATTACGGATGGACTTTTAAACTTTAAACGTCACGGCGGACCAATATGGTTCGCCACCTCACTGTTTCTCCTACCTACAATGTCGAAGGCTAAAAACTGCCACGCCTATGGTAAGGGGACATGTCATATCATCTTTTTCGCACGTATGATGTCCCGTTTGGATTTCTCGGCCCACGCTGGCAGGTTTTTTTTAGTCTAGGCAGCATCTAAGAACTCCACTTCCAAATTTTTCTCTTTGCCCGCGTTACAAAACTCAGAAACATGTGAGAGAGGTCAGCTCATACAAGGTATGCAAAACACAGCAGGCTGAGAACGGTCCCAAACAGTGATGATTTTTTTCTGCTCAAAAATAGATGAAATTTTTATGATTTTGTGTACAGTCACATTGGATAGTCAACTTTGACCATCCATTTTTTCCTCATCTCAACTCGGTTTTGCACAATATTTTTTTCACATCATTCATCATATAGATGCCTTCTGTCTACCTTAGAATTTTTACCATTTATAACATGGTATCTTGGTTGAATCCTCCAAAAACTTGTAGTTTTAAAAGCTGGCCAAAACTAAAAACTAAACTTTCAACATTGGGGATTTTCCATTTCTGAACCAAATCCTTTTTTTTAAAAAAACCTAAGGATTCAGCTTGAAATCCTCTACAACTCTGTCAAGTTGGATTTTTGAAATTCAAACAAAATCCATCGCTTTTTGGGCACATTTATGAGGGCTGGTCCGACTTTTGTATTGGGACTCTTTTGGTCAAATACCGGTTATGGGTTAACAGTCTCTGTCACTCTAATGCAGTGTTTTTCTTTTTTTCATTCACTTTTGGGAATCAGCCCAATAGCCACTTGTGCACTGGCGGCCAATAGCCGAAAGCTTGTAGGAACCCTAACTGGCCCCACTAACAAAAGAAAATTCTAAATGTGGCTATCTGTTAATTGGTGGGTTAAAGCACCTATGTGACCCCCACCCTAATTTTAGACATGAAAAATCTGGCTGTTATGGAATTGCACTTATAGTGCTTTTGGCCATTGTGTAATCACATTTAGAGTTTCTCCACAAGATGCAAAATTTTCTTATCTAAAATCTAGCAACTAGGTACGGTGTTTAGATTTTTGGGTGATTAGTCCAAATAAATTTGCAATATGGGGGGTGCTTGGACGGCAGTGAATGCGATGCACCGGCCCTAGCAGACTTACACGTATGGCTATTGTTTGTTGCAGATGACCCTTTAATGTCGGAGTCAAAGGTGAGATTACAACAACAGTTAGACACACTCCAACAGTTTTGTGTTGAACGTGAGCTTTACGATGAACGTGGAAAAAACAAAAGTCATGGTGTTCAATTCTGCTGACCCATGCCAAGAGTTTGTGTTTGAAGGTGACATTATTGAACGTGTGCAGACCTTCAAATACTTCGGGATCTTGCTCGTGACCACCTCGAACCTGAACAATGTAGTGGAGCATCTGGCAGCTGCCAATAGGCACTCGCTATTTACATTAAACCACCATTGTGCGAAGCTACATATTATGGGCATTAAGTTATATTATGACCTTTTCAACACGTTGGTGTGTTCCATAGTAAGTTATGCCTATGAGCTTTGGGTGGACTCCAAGAAAATAAAAGGTATTGAAGGTATTGAAGTAGTGTACTAAGGGTTCTTCAAGTCCTTGCTCGAAGCGTAAAAAACAACCTACACATCCATCGTGTTGGCAAAATTTAGCAAGTTCCCTTTTGAACATTTTCCATGGGGACAATTGTTGTTGTGCTATAATCGTGTGAGCACGCTTTCTAAGGACCGCATCTTGGGAAAGGCATGGGAAGCCCAACTCACTATGCTTGCTATGGGAAAGAAATGTTGGGCGGGATCCGTGAAAAAATGGCTACTCGAGAATCAGCCCCATGAGGTGGTAGGTTTTCTACCTTTGATTCAATCGCCGTTGGAAACTACGTTTCAACCTACAACAACCCGTGCACTACAGGCGAGGCCTACTCAACTGTCGCTGGGAATGGTTCCTAAGACAATGCACATACATGCGACCCCTCTAGTAGGGGTGAAAGGTTGGGTAGAGAGCCAAGTACTTTGGTGCAACGCACACAACGTACGGGTGGGAGCTCAAATGGCTGAGTTAATCACGCTACAGCTAGTGCAACCGATTGGTGCTAGATCTGCAGTGGGAGGCCCGACCAACCAAGAAGTTGGGGCCCCACCACCCCTTCCAAGTTTTCCCACACAATGTTGAGTGTAAAAAGGGTGAAGGATAATATGTGATAGGCTTTCATTGAAAAGCTCTTTACCAACTGTGAAATTGGGACCAGTGTGTAGATAAGAAACTTGCGCTTCAAGAGTATGTTGTACAAGAGTGAAAACTACTTGTGTGACATCAGTTGTGTTCAGCTATAGAAAGCTCTAGCCCGATTTCAGTATGGCAACACGCAACTTGAAGTAATGTTAGGTGCGTGAAAGGGTGTGCCATATGGAGAGAGGCTTTGTCAGGGTTATGACTTGGGGAAGGTAGACGATGAAGAACATTTGCTCCTTGTCTGTCCAAATACATAGAAAGTTAGGGAACGCTTTTGTTCAGCCTTAGCCCTCACCCACACTAGCATTCTTGTTGAGCTCATGCAAACTATGAACACGGTCGCCATGGCCAAGTTTGTGACATGTTGCTAATACCAAAGGACAATATGTCCTCCATGATTTGTCTTTCGTTTAATGGACTCTCTAGTCCCAAATGGATGTAAAATTGTAAATAGTAAACAATATCAAATAACTACACTTTGCAAAATCCAAAACAATCATACAATTATGTGAACATTGCAATATTAAACACCATTCATAAAGCATTCACATTCAACACCTAAACAAAAATTAAACAATTGAAGGGGAATTGAATCCTTGAAATTGACCTTTCCAACTTTAATTAACTTGCAAATCAAACCAAATTAGGCAACATATCATGCTAAATAATGCACATGAAGATGAAAAATTGTGGCCAAGGGAAAGAACATGCATCACATGATGCCACCATTGTGGAAACCAAAAGGTTTATCATTCAACCATTGGAACACCATAGATCATAAACAAAGCCAACAAGCCTTTGTTGTTAAAAAAAAAGGCAATGCACATATCACACACCCATAGATCTAAAGAAGTTGCTTTCCTAAAGAACCTCTATGGTCCCATGAGTAACATGTTCATTGCTCCTTAATCATCATAACTATAGTGATATTGTGCACCTCTAAATTGGTCATTGCACTTTTCATAAAGGGAACTTTTTGTAGTATAAAAACAATGCACACAACTTGGCAAATAGGTAGTGAACCTAGTTATGTGAAGTTTTGATTTCATATTTAGGCCAAAACACATAAACATATGTCATCCTTCACACTACCAACTACTTGCACCATATTCAAGTCAATAAGTTTTACATATCTTGGGAAGTTGGTAACCAATATATGAAATGTTGTCACAACTAAGCATCACATCTTGGTTAGGAAAAGGATTAATGACAAAAGGGGGGGGGGGCATGCATGTTGTTCCATTCAACTTCATTGATAATTTGAACATGCCATGTTGGTAATCAAAGTCATTGGCATCAAACAATTCAAGCACTTGAACCTCCTTATTCAAGCACAAGGTTTTGCCATAGGAAAAATCCACTTTCATAATCGTGAGGTGCTTGACAAACAACACATCACAATTTAATTGGAACCAATATTAAGGATACACAATTGCAAGGGCATCATGATGCCAAATTTGCTAAAAACCTAATTTTCAATTTATGAATGAATATTTTATGAAACACATGCCAAAGCACAAAAAGACAATAACTATATTACAATTCAAGAAACAATAATTGAAAAAAAAATTGCCATTAAAGGGGGGTGGTAACATAGGTGTGCATTAGTTTTTCACTAGTGCCTCAACTAGTAAAGATGTCATTTATCATAAGGACGCCATCTCAATGCAATACTTTAATGTGATTATTAACTAAAAACCTTAAGTCAAATTGCAAACTTTAGTATTAACATTTAGTGTTCACCACATTTGGATGCTTTCATGTGTGCACTCAAGCATATATTTGAAGGCCAAAATGTTTGCAATACCCTTGGGAGTTTAATCACAAAACATGTTATAAACATCATGAGCTTGACAAACCTTGATAGTTGTTGCAAGGTCACACATTAATTTGTCCCACAAATTTGGGCAAACTTAATGAAAACATGAACAAATTCTAGTTAGGGCAAAATGCATGCAAGTCCAAGCAAAATTTGCAAGTCTCACAATGGTCATAGTGGTCATGATTAAGTTTCACATGGTGATTTGTAGGGTTGTTCATAGCCATTTTCACCATGGTAATTTCATATTTTGCCATCAATATTTTAGTATGGCTCAACATTGAGATTGATTTAGTCTTCACATCATACATCATGGAAGATTATTTTTTTCTTTGTTTATATTTTATTTGTTAGTAAACTCAATGCTATTAATCTTAACAAGTTTTCATGTGGACTTCAAATGTCATTTAGGTGAGTCTACAAAGTACTTATGCAAGGTTTGCAACATATTTTCAAAACATTTCACCAAAGGTAAAGGTAATGAAAGTATGCATTGGTCACCAAATTTGTGTGATGGACCGTACATGGATCCCTATGGAATAAAATGTGCATAGTCATGATGGATCTAGTTTGTGACACCAAAGTTCAAACTTGCTGCCTTGAAAAATATTAAAACCATTTACCTTAAAATGTGTGCAAACAACCATCTACCTTTAGACACAACTCATACCATGGCAACTTCATGGTCCAAGATTCTTGAAAGGTTATATTTTGATCACAATTTCATTTCTTAAAACATTGGGTGGGGTGGTCAAATCTACTATAAGCCAAGAAAACAATTTCAAGTAGCACAACATTTTTAATGAAAAGGGTACATTCAACATATTTGGAAGTTCATGAAAGGTCAATGACAAAAGGCAAGAAAAAATATATTAGAGCTAAAAAGTTCAAAGTTCATTACTCTTGATCAACCTTTCTAAGTTATAACCAAATAAAAAAACACAATGGAAATAAAAGCTATCATTGAAGGCTTGAACATTGGCCTTGCAACCACACAATGGAAAATGTCACTAGTTCAAAACCTAGTGAGTATGCTTGTGCAAAATGATACTACTTTAAAAGGTTTTTTAGTCAAACAAACAAACAAGGAGGAATAGGAAGTTGACGAACTCATGAGCAAAATGAAGGAATGGTGCCAATTAAGGCTTTGTCTTTTTCATCAATGAGCCTTTTCAATGGTTACCATGTGGCCATTCGACAATTTTGGTGAATTGTAATAAACTTACTTGGCAATACCCATTAATAGCCTAAGTTGTGGGTGGCAAACTTAGAAGCCCATGTTGATTATCTTGCACTTTCAAAAAAAATCTTATGATTAAAATTTATGAAATTCCTACCTTATTTTGCTTCATATAAATAGACGACCTTTTTCTAGGTTAAAAATTGGGGTGAAAGCATATTTAATTAGACCAAAAAAATATTTTTTTATAGATAAAATCATTTATATTCACATGTTAGCATGAAAGTAACTTAAAAACTCCTATTATTGTAATACAAAACCTTGTATGCCTCTATTGAACTCATAAAAACATAAACCTAAAGTTTGAAAAAATTATGTAAATGCATGGAAATTATGTGAATGCATAGAATATATGTAAATTACATGTTTTCATAAAGTCTATGGAGTAAGATTGCATTTAAATTATTTTTTGATTAAAACATTGTATTAACATACTTGCATTTACTTTTTAAAAAGTCAACATTATAAAAAGTAAATTTCAACATACTTGCACATTATAATAACTTACTTGAACGCCTATTAGATATGTTTTTCTAAAATATTATAATATGGGATTGAAAATCATTTTAATTTTAATTTTCTAATTTAATCAAAGTACATTTTGGATATCAAATTTGGTTTTTGGGCCGTACAATCAATATTTTTACAAAAACGATGTAATGTAATATAATTTTAATAATAATACTAATTTTCATTATCCATGAGTATATTTATAATATACATTGGTATAATAGAATCAATGTCTCGTTTTGATAACACTAACTTTAAGGCTCCATTAATTACTAAAATAATAAACTTTAAAATAAAATAAATAAGGCCCATCTAGTTATGCTTGCCAACTTTCATGTGAATGTGATTACTATCAAAATTTTAATTTACCACACATTTATCACACCTTTGCTGAAAAAACTCATTTTTTTCTAGAAAAAAACTCAAATTAGTCACATGGTATCCAAACATAGTTCTAATTATGTGAAATGACATGGGTCAATATACCTTTAACTTTCACAAAGATTAAAAAATATTTAAATTTTTTTGGAGTATATTTGTGTTTTGAATACACAAGTACACTATATTCGTTTTCACAAATATATTATAATTTCCCATTCTATAAAGTGAAATGAAATAATTTATTTTATAATTTTTTACATAGGCTATATTATAACATAATATGCAAAAATATTGTGAAATTTTTTCAAGAATTTGAGGTGGGATACACTCAAACATGCACATCCTTGGAAAGTAGTATAATGTGACATCCCAAAGGGGGTCATTGTAATGTGCTTTCACCCCCAAAAGAATACAATAACTACCATTTGATTGTGCTTTCAACCATTAGTGATAAATCACCAAGAAACAAAAGTTGTTTTGATGTGATGAAAAACAATGACACTAAGTTTGGCAACCATGAACTAATGAATAGACTTGTGCTCAATTTTCAAAACAATTGGAAAAAAATTCTTAATGTATTTGGAAGGCACCTTATATATCCATGATTATATCATTCTTACAAAAGAGGAAGGATTTAAAACCTATTCTTTAAAAGTGGGACAAATTTTACACCTATATACATATAAACAAAAGTAGGCGTAAAAACCTTCCCCTTCTAACACCTTGTGATCTATGTATGTTTTAGTTCATGATAACCTTTGCTTCACGTTTAACTATTAGTAAAACCTATGTGTGGGGGACATTCCCAAAATGTGGAGTTGGAATCGACTATGGCCTTCTCCTTGGCTCCTTATTTTGACAATGGTTCCACCTTGGGGCTTTACCTTACAAATTTAAGGTCATTAATTCATAATTACTAACAATGTTGGGTGACTTTTTTAACAAACCTTAGTTCAAATTATGAAAAAACTTAAATGTGTGAGAACATCTCCACCTATGGCCCTAAACATAAGTACCACATGACCATGACCATGGGCAAAATGCTAGCCTTGACTTGTTGAAGCTAGTTCAAGCAAACTCAAACCCCAACAATTCCTTGTGGTTTTTTTCAAGCTTGCACATTCATATTGCCAAAATCATTGTGCACTATGCAACACTTCCAAGTTGTTTAACAACACAAATCTCATTGCCCTTGCAATGACCTTTGAAACTTCATGCCACCTTTAATATTGTAGCTTTCTAGTGGTGCCCAATGATGTGATATGAAGAAACACATTGTAGATCAACAACAATTCATGATGAAGTAATTTCACACATCGTGATTGACATTTCATTCATTTCAATGTAAGGTACAATTGAACTTTGAAAACTAGGCAAATTTGTGAGCAACTTTGAGACTATTATTGAATTTGAATGCTTCCATCAACATAATTTGAATGTAAGTTCAAATGAAAACATGATAATTGTCTATGAAAACTAGCCTAACTTTTCATTTGCAAAATCAAAATAAAGGTTTTGGATATAACATATGTTAAATTTTTGGCTAGGTCTATTTGTGTTCGTGTTTTGGTTGACAAAGCAATGTCAACAAGGCTTGATTGTTTTCATTTTGAAGCAATGTAAATTCACCACATTACTACATTCAATGTTATAGTAGAGGATTTAATCAATGTAGGAGTGGAAACACGAATAGGTTAAGTGTGTGGGTGTGAATGTTTGGTGTCCATGTTTGGTCTACTTCACTTTTAATTTTTTGTGCAATGACACATGCTCATGGAAGTACTTAAGTTGCTCCTAAAAACATAAAAATAAGTACTTATGCACATCATATATTTTTGTTGTAATTAAGGGCAATGTGAACAACACCAAAACACACTAATTGTTGAAGCTTTTCATTTTCATGAAGGTGGTAGTAGTTATTTCAGTTATCACTTTGATTCCAACACCTTCAATATATAAGCTTGCATGCATTTTTTCTTTTTTTGGTCTTCCTTTGCAAACTTCATCCCATTCAATTGTTTAAGTGAAATTGCTTCACTTGTTGCCTTCCCATCACTTTTGTCAACCATTTCCCTATGTGAGGATTGCAAAATTAGTTTTTTATGTTCCATGGGCATCACAAGCTTTTTGTTATTGTTTTCCCATCATCCCCCTTGTAGAATGTCTATTAGTATTAATTCCAACAATGAATAAAATAGAAGGATGGATTCTGTGTGTTTTTTTTGTAAATGTCAAACACATGTTTTGTAAATGCACCCTCTTGTGACATTTTTTATTCATTAAACACAACAACAAACCCATAAATTGCAATGAATTTGTTCACATTATGCTTAATATTACTTCCTTTCATTTCTAAACTCCTTGTGATTTTAATCTTTGTACCCTTTTAATTGAAATTATATAAGGCACTTATAGGTTTGTAAAGTGGTAATAGGGGTAAACGAACCTTTTAATTATTGATTTTGCAATGGAATGCAAGCCTAAGACACACTCCCTAGCTCCCACACAAAAGAAAGGTGTGAAAAATCTAGTTGAAACTAGGAGAAATTTAAATAAATGATTTCAAAGAAAAGTCAAATTACACACAAAAAAAAAAGAAGACAATTATTACATCAAAGTCCATATGTGAATGTTATGAACTTACATCAAGGGTTCGAATCTTTTGAGAAAATCAAATTATCAATTTGACTAGCTTGCATTCATTTAACCATAACTTTTGTTTCAAATCTCTAAATGGAAAATGTGACCCAAATTAATACATCTACTTTTCAAATTTTAATTTTCAACAATTTAAATTAAAAATATTTGGACAAGGTTTAGTCCCCCAAAACTTGTTCCAAAAATTTATGACACTATACACTCCCATCTCCTAGCAATGCACCCTTGGGTTTATCAAATGATATTGAAGATATTGATATTTATAATAGAATGCAAACCTTAACATTAGAAGAAATCTTGTATTTTGCAACCATCCAATTTGTGAATATATGCAACTAATTATCATTTGCAACTATGTTTTATCATTTTTACAATTATTCACCATCCTTTTCAATCTTTTTTTTTTGCAACTATGGTATGATTAGTTTGTAACTACTAGGTTTTCCACCTATCCATGTCAATTAACTTTTTGAAATTAAAAGGTTGATTATCCTTTGTTTTCTTTTTAATTATAAGGAATTGATGTTAATACGTCCATGTTGATTAAATTTTAATTGTTCTCCAAATGGAAAAATGAAAAATTTCAATATATATATATTCAAAACCTTTCCAACAATGTAAAGAAAGCCCAATATATGTGGACAAGGTTTGTCATCTAAAATCTTGTCCCAAAAATTTGGAACGCATGTAGGACTTAACTCCTAAATTGGGAAACCATTTGGAAGTGTTGGGATTTAATCTCCCACACTTGTGGAAATGAGTTTAAGTCTTAAAACATCCTTTCAACATGTTTCCTTTCTCATGCAAGTTAGTATTGATTATGAACTCAAAATAAATATCATGACACCCAAAGTGGGAATCCAATTTTAAATGTTTGGAGTCATTTTCCCACACATTAAGGAATGTACTTAAGTCTTGTGACATTGTTTGTTCATTCCCCTTGTCATGCTTTAACCTTAGTTATAAGCTCAAAGCTAGGGTTGCAACCAATGTTGGTTTAATATCATCTTATTTTGATTCCAACTAGTATCAATATTGACACTATAAAAAATTGATATTAATTTAGTATTGTATTGAATATTTTTTATTTTTCTGATACCAACTTGGTATTGGTATTAAGTTCAATATTGATTTTGAGTTGGTACATGGTTGGTATATCTTGGTACATAAACTAATTTGGGATCTGTGTTGCTTTGCACTACGAGTGCCGATGATTAAATTATTTTGTGTGGACATAATAGTTTTGTTGTAATCAATTTTTTCTTTTCAAAAAATATTTTTTTGTAAATTTCATTAAATGTCATTTGTTTCCATTAATATTTCCTTACATTCTTGATTTGCTAGGAAAAATGCCAATGAAAGTATGATTCATTAGTACAAATAGACAAAATATTAAAAACATTGAAGGGTGTAAGACAAACAAGATACAAACAAAAAAAAACATTGAAAAGGTGAAAGACACCCAACAAAATATAAATAGAAAAAATTTAAATTTTTTTTTAATGGAATTTGATTTAGAAAAAATTATAATCCGAAATGATTTTGAAATTGTCATAGTGATGATCACCAAAATCTCATCCTACATAAACTAGTTCCAATGAAACTTGTCATTAGAATATAAGACTAATATGAAACTAATATTGCATGAAATTCCCCTTAGCTAATATTAATATCAAGTTGTTACTAGATTTAGGTCATACTAGATTGTTTAGTATTTGATACCAATGTTCATAGCATTATTAATATTAATGTTTGACTTTATATACCATATCAACATTAGTTGCGACAACATACTCTCATAATGAGATTGGTTTTTAACCATTGCCTACAACAAGATCTTCTAACATGTTTATGAAATTCTAATATGATTGTTATTTTTTGTTAGATGAAAAAATCTTCCTTTTTAACAAAATCTTTCCCTTTTGCCTGTTACTACCATGTCATCACTTGTCACCATGCTTGTATATTATAACAATGCAATGAATGTCATTGTGTTGAACAAGATGTAGCCAAAGTCTTGAACCTGCTTTTCCATCTATGGCAATGGGAAGGAAAAATATGGCCTTATATATGAAACCTTTTATGGTTCAAGAACAATATTAAGGTAACATCAAATCTTAATATCCTTTTGACACACTTCAATTTCTTCACAAGGGTATATGCAAGGGTCTTAAAAACTTTAATAATATCCACATAACACTTCAATAAAAATTGCCCTATAAACAAATGTTGTTGAAGAGTTTGTAGGTCACAGGCCAACTATGTCATTTGTAATATGTTTGTGTTCCACTACACTCCTAATGTGCTCACCAATATTGTTTACACATTACCTAATTTTGAATTTAACTATGAATTTAAAAAATTGATTGCAAATTTGCCAAAATCACCTCCCCACCAAATGGTATGGCAATTTTGTTTCCCCCCTTCACCCTACTTTTATTAAATGTTTTAAACTTTAAAATAATTAATGATGCACCCCCAAACTCCTAGATGGACTCAATTGCGAGTCCAAAAGTGAAGACAACAAAAAAATAAGGAGTTGGGGCGTGTTCCCTAGTTCGTAACACTTTGAGGGTAAAAGGGCATGTTGGAGCTTTGGGATGTGACTAGGAAGATTGATAAGCATTTCAATCACTTACATGGACCTGCACAAACCAAACGACAAGTTGGTGAGTGCATATTTGAATCACTTTGATGCACGGATGAGCCACGAATAAACATGGACTCACAAGACTCATCATAGACCGGACTTGGGGGAAGCCACCACCTTCCCCCTTATAGTATACTCTGTGCTTGGCCATAGGACTAACACCCAAATGTCATTTTGTCTCGAAAATTCCCACAATTGTGACTTTTGCAACTTTGGGGGCTCATAACTTTGCATGCAAACCTTCGATGGAGATGACGTTTAAAGAAAATTTATAGCCTTTGTTGAGAGCTTTCCAACGGTATGTCACATGCCAACTTTAGTGGTCAGGAGTCAAATTGGCAATTTGACTCCCGACCGTTCTTTTGGCCATAACTTGTGTTTTAAGTGTCCAAATGGTCACACGAGCCCATTTTAGACATTTATGTTCCAAAAAAATTTCCATGATATAAAGAACTCCTCAATCCAATAGGTTTTGACCTTTGTAATTGCTCTTTGAATCTATTATATAATTACAACATGGTGTGTGTGTGTGTGTGTCTGTCCGTCTTTTACTTATTTCTTTTTCTTTAACGTCATTTCGCTTTCATTACCTCTCTGGCGTAATCCCATTGGCTCCCGTTCCCTGTGGAGTGTTTTGGGGGCTGGGAGAAGGGAGAGCCCGGTGAAGCACGGGGCGGAGGGGGCCAACAGGGG
>Ga0209208_10004698_pt1 | contig 19253 bp, 21 predicted proteins | sample S1TSphfallax_3_FD_187694 | JGI IMG/M metagenome (GOLD analysis project Ga0209208, IMG submission 187694) | Host-associated microbial communities from peat moss isolated from Minnesota, USA - S1T2_Fd - Sphagnum fallax MG (SPAdes) (version 2) | ecosystem: Host-associated > Plants > Peat moss >... | reverse complement strand
TTTATAATGTTTTCATGATCTAGTTTAAAGACACTTCTATAGAGGTTCAAAATATAAGCATTTTTCTTATTTAAAAACATGTTAGATTTTGATGACACAATAATTGGGACTTGAGAAAATATACATAAACCTTTATATTTCAAAGTGGATGGTGTGTTCAATGGAGTGTTATAGATCTTTTGGTGTTCAATTTTTTTGCTTCAATCTTTCTGTTTGTTGAATGTCTCACCAAGTTGACTCAATTTATAGCATAAAACACAAATGAAAAAAATGAAAATATTTAAAATAGTATTTGTAAATACCATAACCTTTCAAATGAGAATATTGTAATCATGTTTTTCTTTTTCTTTTTTAAATCTTATAAAAAGGTGGACATTGTGATTAGGCAATTGATTATACATCAAAGGTATTATTTCATATTTAATTTGCACTTGAAATTTATATATCTATTTGTAGATGATTGACTCAAGAAAAATTGATTTAGAACCCCAAAAATTAAACCACCCCTTTCAAAAAGTAAAGATGAATTATCATCCATAATGAAAGACAACATTTGATATGGCAAGCCATGGTACCTACATGTATATCATCAATGAACAATTTCAAAATACCTTCACATGCAACAATCTTTGATGGTCAAGACAAAAAATTTCACTTTTGTCAACCAATTAAACACAACCTAGATTTAATCAAAAGACTTGGATCATGGGAGGTAAATGTGATGAAGTTCATATAAAAGGATAACCATGGACTTTTAGCAATGTGAGTGGTTGTAATAAACCATTTGGTTGATGGTGTGGTGCTTTTGCTCGAGCACATGTGCTACAAATGTAAATGAATTCTTTCACAAATTTTGACATTTGTGACCACCGAAAGTTCCTTGATATAAGTTCAATGGTCTTATTAACTTGTGGATAAAACATCATAACTTTGCTTGGAAAACATGTAATCATGCTTGCATTGTTGGGATGTAAAGAAATGATGCACTCCTACCTTGTGCAAGTATACCAAATCTTTCAAAAATTACTACTGATACCTTGAAAGGCACCTTGTGGTGGCTCTTTCAAGGTATCAATAGTAATATTTCAAAATGACAACAATGGAAGAAAAAAAGAACCTAGGGATGTTCCTTAGCTCTACATGCTAAACCCAGGGGGATGTGTGAGAGTTTTGGGATAGGACAAGGACAAACCACATATATGTTATACTGAAATGGGTGAAACCAAAAGGTTTGCTTCAAACATATAAAATGGCTTGTGCCATTGGCCCAAATGTGAACTTGTTACTAAATTTATTTTTATTTTTCAAATCATTTTTTTAATTTAACTGAATTTTTAATTTAATATTGAGTGAATGCACAATCAAATGTCTCAATATCAGCAAAAATTACACTCCCTATAAGTCAATACAATATTTTTTAATATGATTCAAATGGACATGGTTGTTAAGTTTTTAAATATTATTATTCTAATCTTTGAATAATACATCTTCAATCACATACAAACCTTTCCAAATCTATGTGAAAACTTGTATTTAATGTAGTTGATGTCATTTTTAAATTTGGAAGTTCTAAAAGGAAAACCCACAAAGTCTAAAAGAATAATGACCCATGTAAAGCTTTCGAAAACATATGTTTTTGGGACAAAGAAATTGAAAAAAAAATTAAAAAATTTGCACCTCATATGAACTTATGAAAATATGGTCAAATTTTAACCATTCAAAAGTCCCTAACTATTCATTGGTTAAAGTTTTCAAAAAAAGATTTTTCATATGAATTTACCATCTTGTATTGCATCATATATTGAATCCCAATAATAAATTTGGAATGAGAATCAATATTATTTTTTCTATTTTGTGATGGTCCAATTAAATGATCAGTCCATACTTTTCAACTTTAGAAGTTCATTACTACTAACAAATGATTTTTTTAATCAATAAATAACCACACAATTCTCTTCATAATGAAATTGTTAGTCTAAATCCAAGTCTCAATTTATAGATCTAAAAATATATTAATCACCATATGCATTTGAATAAAGGGTACCAAAGAAAAAAACATCATTTTGTCACAATAGTGAAACCTTCGATTATGCATCTACCTTATTATAACAAAGAATACTCAAAATTCAATACTTCTCACACCTTAGGTCTAAAAATTATAAAATCACCGTCATAAAATCACATTCATCAAGGGTTTTCCAAAAAATACCAAAAATGCACCCCAAGTTTTTTTTAGATGTTTAACTTTGATTTCATTGAATTTTCAATGACAAATTTGTTCAATATATCAACAAATTGAACAAATGTGGGTGTAGTCATGGTAACACATACTACAATAAGTGTAACCAATACTTGATGTTCCATGTTATTGAAATGTAATTTAATTTCATGTTGAAATTATTTCTTATATAATAACATTCATAATATATCATGGGAACTTTTGAATAGATTTGAAATTAATCAAATGAATAGAAAATATGAAAAAACACTAATAAAACATTATATAATTCGTACTTTTCAATAGTAAAAAGACATGTTTAATAACTTGAATTTTTATCTAAATTGCATATTTTTGACAAAGTTTTAATGCAAACCTTATCAAAGTACTATTTTTTTTTTAAATATCATGATTTTAAAAGATTTTTTCTAAAAAACTTTATGAAACATTTCAACAATAAAACAATTCAAAAAATAATTCAAAAAGCAATCCCAAAGGGGCAGGTGTGGCTCATATGATCCCGTTTGCACCCAAGTGTAAACATTACAAAACCACCTTGGTGCAACCCTATGCATCAAAAACTTTCTAACAATACCAAAAGAGTGTGGTGAAAGCCACTCCTAGCATAACCAAGAGTGTGGTGAAGGCCACTCCTAACATTACCAAGAGTGTGGTGAAGGCCACTCCGATGGGAAATCTTAGGGTGACAAACAAAAAACATTCAACCTACCTTAAAAGATAGATATGAGGAGCCACGGCCAAGTAAGTGCCATACGAAAACCATATTTTGTTGTAATTTTGATTTCATCTCGGCTTTATAAATTTGAAGTAAAAAATCACATCAGCTGTAAAATAAAAACTAAGTAGTCTTGAGTAAAAACTAATTCATTATAATATTTAAGACAAAAGAACAATTACATGGCATAATGTACAGTAAGTAAAACAATCCACACAGCAAAAGATCTGGCATAATGTCCAGTAAGTAGAACAATTCACACAGCAAAAGATCCGGCATAATGTGCAGTAAGTAAAACAATACACACAGCAAAAGATCTGGCATAATGTCCAGTAAGTGAAACATTACACACAGCAAAAGATCTGGCATAATGTGCAGTAACTAAAACAATTCACACAGTAAAAGATCTGGCATAATGTGCAGTAAGTAAGACCTGGCATAATGAGCAGTAAAAACCTGGCGGAATGCACACTAGCTATCAGTTTCTAGCGGCAAATGTGCAGTCTGATGGCAGGGTGTGTAGGAGTGTGTAATCTCCATAAAAGCGCATTTTAGTGGCTGCCCCTACTATACTCCATTACTTTTTATGGCTTGTTGTTGCGACGGCGTCTCCTTGCTCCTGAAGGCGCCTCTTCTGTGGTCAAAACGATGGTTGTTGTTCATGGTTTCTAGCTTTCTGCAACGAGAGGACGGCCGGGAGCGGACGGATCGATCGAGGGAGGGAGGGAAGGGAAGCAGGAGGAGGAATTGTCAGCTGCAGTAGCAAATATGGGAGAGGAAAAGAAGAGTTTTGATCTCAAGGAAGTGGCACAGCATAAGGCGCAAGATGACTGCTGGATGGTCATCCATGGCAAGGTAAAAAAGCTTTTCAAGTATGTGGGATCGATCGGTTTTTCTTCTTCTTCCTTTTGAGGCCTCATGGCACAAGCATACCTTAGAGGATGACTGGTGGATTGTTGTTGAAGTCTTTTTTGGTTTGTTGAGATCCTGCAGAAACTGAATAGGTCCATGTTCATCTTGCACATGAAAGTGGGGGTTCAAACTTGAAACCACCATAATGTAGCAAAGCTTGGAATCACTGACTCAACCCAGTGATTCATAGAGTAACAACCTAGAAGACACTGGGTGCAAAGAATTGTGCAAAGCTGCAGTTGTTTTAGGGTTCGAACATGAGGTTGGCAGTATCTTTATTAAGGGGTGAGGAGACACTGAGTCATGCTCGTTGGCAGATAACAGGATCGTTTTATCTTTTTCATCTTGAAGATCCTAGTGTACCAACCCTTCCTAGTGCTCTTTCTTGGTCATTCAGGGTTTTGAGAGAGATTCCTCTTAGCTGCTCAAGGCGGTTGTGAACGAATAGGGTTTTAAGCTGGCTGAGTGGCTAGAACCATGTAAAATCTTAACCATGACAATTGAGGGATGCATAATAGGACTCCTGTGTCAATCGGCTGATATCTGAAGCTTGGAAATGAGAGGCCCTGTAATTGAACAGGCACTCTTCATGAGGGACATAGCATTCAGTCTTCTTCTTCTTCTTCTTCTTCTTTCATTGTTCTTTCCTTGTGTCTTCAGGTGTTAAAACCTTTCCATTTAATTGTTTATTACATTTGGGATTGTGAGCTGGTGACATTGTCATCACACATGAGCTCTGCATTCTTTAAGATTTCATCTTTGACTGTGGTAACAGGTGTATGATGTTACCAAGTTCTTGGACGACCATCCTGGAGGTGATGAGGTTCTGTTACAGACTGCAGGTACAGTAACAAACTCTTGCAATTTAGATCTCTGTTGCATTCACTCACTGTAGTAGATGGTGATCTGTGTCTGCAGAACTACCATCACTTTGATGGCCCAGATCTGATTGGTGTAATGGTGAGAAAAGCATTCAACAGACAGTTTTTGATTTGCACATATTTCCCTTGTATCTTCAACCATTCTCTAGAAGCATTCTCAGCCAAAAGATGCAGGAGTTAACATGAATTGTATGCCTCATCTGGATTCCAGATTTTTCAGATTCTGCTAAATTTGCAATATCCAATAGTCACTGTTATATTTGTTAAACTCTTTGTGGCTCAAACACAAAGCTTGCCATTTCTGCATAACTTAAATGGCAAGTTTGAGTAGTCTTCTGATGAGAAAAGGTTACTTTTCAAAGTTTCTGTTAAATCAATCCAGAGCTTTGCTTTAAAAAGAGAAAGATGTCTGTTTCATGTTTCTGCCTTTGGGATATTTCAAAATGATCATTTCAGGGGCTTCTCAATTAGAGGTGGGGAGCTCCTCGAATCCCACTTTGTCCTCAAAAGATCATCCTCACTTGTTTTTGTTTCTATCTTCAATTTCATGTTCAATAACATGCATGTTACCATTGAAAGTTTTTTGAACATGTCTGTGACTGTTGCTTTTGCTCAATCTTGGTTTTGTTTTTGTTTCCTCTTTTCTTTAGGGTTGGGTTTTGTCTCTTTCCAGTTTGCTGATGTTTTTCTCAGATCTGAAATGTCCACAACCCTTTATCTGGTCATCTCTCAATTCTGTTCATGTTGACTTAAAATCATGAGTAGTGGAGAAGTTCTTGGTACTTATGAAGATAGATTCAAATTCTTCAACCATTCAAGAGTTCTTTTGTTGATACAAAAGCTTAATCCATGCTCATATCCCTTCTTACAGGAACAGATGCTACAGATGAATTTGACGATGCAGGCCACAGTGACAATGCAAAGGTACAAATGGAAGATTTCTATTTGGGAGACTGCCAAGAGTTATTGAAGACCGAGGACAAAGATGTCAGTGCAAAGGATCATATTCTTAATGCTACAGAGTCAACAACAGAGTCTGTAGGTATTCTTAGTAAGTTTTTGCAGTTTTTGATTCCCCTTGCGCTTTTTGGAATTGCAGTTGCCATCAGAAGGTATGGGAATGAGGGTGAAAATGTAGCCTAATGCAAGGCAACTTTCATTAAGAGTTGGAACAGTCACACTAGGACTAAAACAATTAGTTCTGGTATATCTGTTTACCTGTAAATATTCTTGATGCTGATATGGATCACAAACTAGTTAGTAGGCTTAGCCAAGGTTGCTGTTTCATCATCTTGTCCAGAATGGGTGTGCTGTCAGCAGCATATCTTCAATGATGGAAATAAAGAGCATTGCAAGCTTCAAGAACATGGTGTTCGGAGAAAGCCATGACCTCAACTTTTAGCCATAAACAGTAATTAAGTTGTATATCCACATGTTGTAATGAGCACCATCAAGTATATTTTCCACTGGGTTGAAAAAGCTAGAAGCTTGCTAAGATCTTGGAAAAATACTATTTCTCAAAGATTCTCAAAAGATGCAACAATTATTTCCTGCAGACCATCTGCTCTGGTGTACAAGGAATAACTATTGATGGTCAAACAGCAATGTGAATAGAATCTGAAATTTAGTGCCAACACAAAGGCCCTAGACCACTGACATGGTCAGCCATTTATAGGCTCATTAAGAAGCTGAATGAGTGATATCAACTGGGAGGGATTGTGCAAGAAGCAGAAAACTCATCTGAGATAGCATGCCATTTACAAATCTCCATCAACTTGTACCACAGGAGTTCAGAAATGCTCCTCTACAAGGTAGGTGTGTGCACACAGTTGGCAAGCAGTAACAAACCATGCACTATCAGAGCATGGAAAATCTAGCAAACTCCTCATCTGCCTGCAGGGATTCAAAAGAAATGGATAAACTACCCTAACAAGTTTTGCCTGCAGAGAGGCCACAACAACTGAATTGTTCTTTGTACAGATCTCTTGTAGCATACTACATTTGCATGGCTTCTGCATGATATGTCTCCAACTCTGCATCCAAGTCTTCTGCACTCTTCTCTTCAGCCTGCACTCTTCCCTGTGATCGACCAGCACCCCGACCTCGGCCCCGGCCTCGAAAGTTGCGGCTGCTACCTCGCCTGCCCCCTGACCCGTGACCTTGAGTTCCCCCACTGCACACATTTCACTCTCATCAGTAGTGGATAAGAGATGTAAAAAACTGAGTTCCACTACAATCATAACATGTAGCAGCTATATCCCCATCCAACTAGACAATAACCCACAATTTATCACTGGCCTATTTTAAGTCTAGTTCAAAGACATACCCCACTAGAACAACACGTCGTGCATTAGAGTTGGGCCTAGCTCCATTTGCAGCTTGCACCACTAACCCAGCTCCTCCTGCTACTGCCAGGTCTCTTCCTGGTATATTACTTGGAATGGTTCCAATGAGCTCAATTTGCATGGGCTTCCCATCAAGCTGCACAGTGTTGTACCGCTTCATTGCAGCAACAGCCTCAGTTTTTCTTGCAAAGACCACTTCTGCAGTTCCCTGAGTATCCAGCCCCACCCAACACAAACATAAATTCCTGAAACTTACAGTTTGCATACTAAATGGCAGATACAAATGATTCCCACTGGATAGATAGAACCATACCAAATGGCAGCATAAGCTAGTGGAGGCCAACACAATGATTATATAAGAAAAGATATGAAGCAGAGCAGACAGGGTTAAGCAGGCAGATGCAGATCTATGAAATTGCAGTTTTACAGTATTTCAGATTTCAGAGAGAGAAATATACACAACAATTTGGAGGTAACATGACAATGAGACCAGTTGTAACCTTATGAGAGTCACTCACAACATGTCAGACCATCACCTTCATCACAAATAGCAGTGATAAGCTGCCATGACTACCCACTAAAGCAGACAAATGCAGCATAAATAAAACAAGTGCTACAATCCACCTGGAACCTGAGAATTCACCTTTGAGCGACCACTGCGGTCATAGTGAATGGAGCATCGCTTCAACTCACCAACTTCTGCAAAGAGCTCCTGCTTGCAAGCACAAAAAACATCCCCATGTTAGATCTGCAATCAAAAAAACTCACTTCAAGCAACACAAAAGATGGAAAACACAAAACTACAGGCAACATCACAACAGAAACCATTAAAATTTATAACATAAGATTGCATCAAATGGTATGATGCTCATAGGATGGAGACTGCTAACACAAACAGGAACTTGCCTTCAAATCCTCATTTGACACTCCATAATCAAGATTAGAGATGTAAAGCTTTGAGCCTGTTTCAAGACTCAGGGGCTTGAGCATGTTGTTCGGGACCATGTCCTCATACATATTGTGTTGCTGCCATTGTCCAATGATCGGCTGCTGAAGAAACTGTTCCAGATATTGACCAAAAAAACCACAAGGATACAGAGATGGACAACACCATGCAACTGTCAGCAGCAGAATCATCTGTTCTTCTACACTAGCAAACAGAAACTATCGTGTGTGTGTATATGGTATGTAGACCTAAATCTAACACAAGTGCAATCATCCCCTGAGCAAAAAGGGTCCTATATAACTCATGCTGATGCAGAAGAGGAGAGCCACATCCTGGGGACTTGTAGATATGGATACCTCCTCCCAGGATGGGTGCCGTTGTCACAGCAGAGACAGAGAAGATGATCAACAACCATATGGGGAGTGTTTGTGTGTGTGTGTGTGTCTGTTTAAGCGCGGAGTGATTTCTTTCATCAAAGACGGAATGACCTCAGCAGAGTAAAAAGCCGAAGATGGATTTGGAACTACAACACAGTGTCAAACACAAAAGCAGCCCTGCCTGTGAAGCACGTCCACATTTATCATCATCATCATCTCCCTCCCCCTCCCCTCCCATGGCACAGATCTCCAAACCCCATGCTTTTGCATCATCCACTAAAAACCAAACCCCAATCTGTTGGTGCGCCAGTGCCTTGAGAAGAAGGTAATAAATCGCGCATCATCATCATCATCATCATCATCATCTTCTCACTTTATGAACGCAAAGAAGAAGAACTCAAACAAAGGGATTGAAGAAGCAGCATCCTCAGAAGTTTTGCAATCTGGGTTTTTGCATTGCAGCTACCATTCCCTTTTCTTTTGTGTGTCTATTGATCAGGCTTTTTTTTTTCTTCTTTTTTTTCCTTTTTGCAACGCTATGAGATGATGATGCTACACACGCTGTCTGGCATAGCCATAAAAGTGCTTATGGACGAAGGGGGATGCCTGCTTGCTTGCCTTGGCTGCTGTGGAGTAAGGGTTGTGGCCAGAATGAAGAGTTCGCTTCATCTGTCTGCGAACAGGCCCAGTCGCTGCTTTGGGGCCACTGCCATAGCCTCCAGTAGTAGCAGTAGAAGTATTGAAGCTCCCCCTGCTGCGGGGGGCCCTTCTACCGCCTCCTCTTCCTCCTCCTCCTCCTCCCCTTCGTCCCACTTGCTTGTTGGTCTTGATCATGTCATCAAGTGACATATCCAGTGCACTCGTCATGATGATTCCCTGCTGCTCACCGCTAGAAATTTTTCTTGACTGCTTCCTTCTCGCTTGTTGGCAGACGAAACCCTCGAAACCCTTGAAACACTCGAAGGAAGAAAGAGGAAACTAGCCACAGCAGAGCCGTCAAAGCTGCACTAGGTCTACGCTTTGCTTGCTTGCTTTACTTGTACACGGTTGGAGAAATACAGCAGTTGCGGAGCAAGGGAACTTACAACCGTCAACAGTAGTGCAGCAAGGGCACGAGCCAAAAGAAGAACGCCACAGAAAGCGTGTTGACGACAACGAGCACCACCACAAAATTCTTTCTTCACGAGAAGGTGCAAAACACACGAGAGAACACAGAAGAAGAAGAAGATCCTCCAATCGATACCACCACCAGCAAGCAGTCGTCACACGCTCCCACAAACACCAGTCGAGGAAGTCGTCGTCTTGAAAGGAGGAAGAAAAAGGACAGATGTAACAGAGGAAGACACCACAAGGCAGGGAGGAGGAGCACCACAAAGGAGACGATGGCCGCCAATACCGATGCAACAACTATCGCAAACAACCCTTGGAGAGCAAGATATCCAGAACCGCAGACTAGTGCGTACAAGCTCCAGATGGTGGGAGCGGTGCAGACAACGGAAGACGAAGAAGAAGCGGGAGGTACAGAGCTTTCAAAGGAACGCGCAAAAGAGGAAATAGCCGGCAGGGTCGTCAACAAAAAAACCCTTACACCAGCAGCCTCCTTCAAGTTGGGTTGCGTCTCCTCCTCAAGAATCAAAGCCGCTTCCTGAATCCGCGTCCCATCTATCCACGTATGTATACCCATTTGCTGGTGTTCCATGGATGCATCCATGATGCTGCAATCATCCTGTGACCGTTCTCCACACCCAGCGAGCTCGAGAACGAACGCTTTTGGCGCTCCTGATTTGCTGCTGCTGCTGCAGCAACGGATGATGCGTCTATCTTCTTTTACTCGCCGCATGCATGTATGGACCATCATGTGTTTGGATGCCATGGGAAGTAGTGATAGGAGGATGAGGAAGAGTGGAGCATAAGGAATGGGAGAAAAAAAGAGAAGAAGAGGCGAGAGAGAGATTCTCGAGTGGGCGGAACGGCGCGCTGTTTGCTGCTAGTAAGAGGCATGGCAAGGGTTCCACTCCTCCTTGTTGCTGCGTCTTGGTGTGTGTTGCTCCGCCCACCCACCCACATATAGATCTTCTTCTAGGAGGAGGGGGAAGGATTCCGCAGCTGTTTGTCACGGCAACCATGACCAGCAGCTTACTGGATAGGTCACAGAACAATTTCATGGGGAGCAACAGGCTGCTGCCGGGACGAAGAAGCGGAGGAGGAGGAAGAAGAGGCGGCGGCATCAGAAGGTTTGGGTTCCGAAGAGGAGGAGGCCTCCTCAATTATACCGGAGGAGGCTATGGAGGAGCCATGCAAATGACAGGACCCATACACACGCAGATGAAGCGCCCCACTGCTCGCCGATATTCCTTCGCATCAGCCAAGGCAAGAAAGCAGCAATCCTCCTTTCTGCCTATGCCACAATGGGTGTGTAGCATCTCAGTCCATTGGGTTGAGAAACTGGGCTGATAGAAAGCTGCTGCCGCGGCAGCTGTTGTGAACCCTAGGGTTTCTGAGACTTCCAACCTCTGTGTTTTTTCTTGAGTTTTATGTTCTTGATCACTGCGACATGGAAAAATTCATTGTTGGAGGGAGGCACTACTACTGGACTGCTGCACCAACAAATCCGGGTTTGCAATTTTGTGGATGCAAAATGGGGGAACATCTTTGCACATCTTTGGAGATTTTGTGGGGACGTGCCAGCTCTTGTGTTTTGACACCTGCCTGTATGTATTGTAGTTCATCTTCTTCTTCTTCTTCTTCGACTGCATGCACTGTCAAGAGGGTCCCAACCCCATCTTTGATGATGGAAATCAATCTCCACATTTCAGACACAATTTCCATATGCTCAATGGTGGTTGTGCTGTCACACATTCTGGGAGGAGGTATCCATATCTAAAGATGCTCCAGGATGTGGCTCTCTTCTTCATCTTCCTCTTCTTCTTCTGCTGCTGCTGCTGCATCACTTGCTGCTCCTGTCAGATGTGTGTGCACCTACCTTGTATGTGCAATTGTCCTGCTAGTTGGTTGGATGTTGTATAAAAAACTCTGCTGACTCTTGATCTTCGTGTGCATTTTTTTGTGCATCCTTGTTTTATCCAAATCTGCAATAGTTCCTTCAGCAGCAGCCTGCTACCATTCCAAAATGGCAACCAGGGATTTACCAGCATGTGAGGAATATGGTTCCTGCTACAATCAAGACCCTGGGAATTGAAACAGGGACGAAGCTTTACGTCTCGAATCTTGACTATGGAGTATCAACATATGATCTTAAGGCAAGTCATTGCAACTTTGTTCCTTACACATTGCTTAGTATGTGGCATGCAACTTGTCCTCTTGAAGTCATGTCATATACACACTTTCATTTGTGTTTTGCTCATTCAGATCATCCTGCAAAAACACCTTATCTAAAACATAGTACCTGACCAAAAAAAGTTATGTCTTTGTCTGAGGGAGTTGAGTCTGAAGAAGACAAGTTGTGTTGTGTTTGGAAACAGGAACTCTTTGCAGAAGTTGGTAATTTGAAGCGATGCTCCATTCATTATGATGGCAATGGTCGCTCAAAGGTGAGATTTCAGTTGGGAGGTGTGTCATAGCTCTTGGATGTATATCTCGTATTGCAGCTCCACACTGATAGACCTAGAAATTGGATATCTTCCACAGTGCTACCATTGGTTGTGACCTATGTTTTTGGTCAATTACTAACTAGCATCTGCCAGTCCTGAACAAGTTTGGAGGTTTGTGGCTGGGGATGACTGGACAATCAGGGCACAGCTGAGGTTGTCTTTGCAATGAAAGCTGATGCCATTGCTGCAATGAAGCAGTACAACGCAGTCCCACTCGATGGGAGACCCATGCATATTGAGCTTATCGGAACCAATCTCAGTACTTCTGCTGTTCAAGCAACAGTACCACTGGCAAGACAAACTGGACTGGTAGTTCAAGCTGGAGCAAGGCCCACTCCTAGTGCCCAACGCATTGTTGTGATGGGGTATATCTCTATACCCAGCTTGGACAAATTGGTTCAGTTATGGGTTGTCAAGCATCATCTTTGCTAGTTTAGGTTAAGCAACTGAATAGGATGGTTTTGGAGGGGTTCTAGAAAAACAAAGCAAAGGAGACTTATTCCTTGAGTTCTATTGCAAATGCTAATGAATTGGAATGTCTTCAGTGCTGGATCCCAGGGGCATGGATACTCTAGGGGTTTCCGACATGGCAGTGCCTTTCGAGGGCGTGGTAGAGGTCGGTTGGCTGATCATGGACACAGGAGGGTGCCTCTAGAAGAGAAGAGTGCTGAAGACTTGGATGCAGAGTTGGAGACTTACCGTGCAGAAGCCATGCAAATTTAGTGAGGTAGAAATAGTCATCTCAATTAGTAGTCCCAGCAGGAGGGCACACTGTTGAATAGATATGTAGCTTTTCTGGCAAGACTGTCTGTCTGCAAATGCCTGTGGTGGAGTTGTATTGATGTTGAGCAAAATAACATCCTTAGAGCATTTTAAAGGCAGAAGCGCACAACCATGCTGGCAAAATTAGACATTATCCAGGTTTGGAACAGGCAATGTACACTCAGTTAACAGCCAACAGTAAATGCAGAAGCTGATGATGTTAGCAATATCATTTTGAACAGATTCAATGAAGCTGCACATCCCAGCAGGAAATACCCCAACGTGGAAAACTCTCTCAAGTTGAGCTCCTGAATGATTGGTGATTTCTAGTGGATGGTGAAATCTAGACCCTGCTGAATTGGGATCTACTTACAAGCACTCTGTCCATTTGCTTCGCTCACTTCATTTGCAATTTGCTATGCTTGCTGCATGTAAGCAGTATGGTTTTTTTTGTTGGTTGCTACTCGACTTTGTGGTGCATGCACTTAAAAGTTTGTGAAACCCATCTGATTTTGCTGCTCTGGGATCTTCTTGATGACAGAACTTGTACATGTCAATTTTGTAGTCTAATAACAATTTCGTTTTGCACATGCCAAACTTATTTGCAAGTCAAAGCCTGTTAGCAAAGCAATTCCTTCATGAAAGTTCAAAAAGTGGCGCAAGGATTTCAAATCATTTGAAGCTAGACACGTGTCATGGCAATATAGTTCCAATTGGATGAAAATATTCAAATGGTTCTGCTGAGCTATGCCTTGATCACAAAGGGTTGTAGGAATTACTAACTCTGTGTCTTTCTTATGTTAGTGTCAAGGTCCTTGCCTTCTGGGCATGAATCCTTCAATGAACTAGGCTAGTACAACATATTGTTGGATTTTTTGTTGTCAAGGGCATTGATGTATTTGTGAATATATATTATTATATTGACATATGCCCGATGAAATAGAGGCTGCCTCTAATCCATGAAAATCTTCATTACTAAACTTTGGCTTCACATTACTACATGCTACTGTTGACAATCAATTGATGGAAAAATGGATTGATTTTGAGAAAATTAAATTCCATTGAATGAAGATATTGAACAACATTTCATGTAACTTGAAAAGAAGTGAGATTTAAACACAATTGAATCATAAATCAATTCAAATTCAATTGAAAAGAAACAGGATGCAAATTGATGAAAAAGGTATTGAAAATGTATTCATGAAATATGGTGTTGAAAAAACAAACTCCAAAAACAGAGAGATCTGAAAGGACTTCTTTTCACTCCTCTTGGGAATTGGCTAAACAAATTTCAGTTTGGAATGTCATCCAAAAGGACGACTTATGAAACCTAAAGTTCTCTACCTAAACCAAACCAGCTCTGATAAATCACTAGAATTTGGTTTTATTATGGTTCATCGTAGGGTACAAAATCTAGGTTCAGATTGCTGTCTTGGATGCCAAAATCACACCTCCTCGTGAACTAATTGAAAACCCATTCTTAAAGCCTAAAGGCAAGGGAAGTGTCAATACTCAATACCACTTCTACTACCCATTCCTCTACCTCTTGCTAATGTCATGTAAATTGACCACAATGGAAACAAAGTGAAATTACTTCTTGCAAAGTTTGCTGGATGGACTTGTGCAAGCTCACAAGACATTGCCAAAACTCCAATTTCTTTTGTCAATTGCCTCCTACCAACACTACATTATTGCAGCAGATGATCCATGGAAAGATGAATCTGCTACTGTCTTTTGGCAACAGCAAGTATATATATATCACTGTGACCATGTTGAGAATCAATTCGGGCACTTGGGTCATACACATCCAACACATGGCTTCCTTGAAACTAAAGCATGAAACCCCATACACACAAAACTGAAAGGAAGTTTCACCATTTTTGAAGTTAGGGAATATACCCCAGATCCCTCCTGCCATCTCCACCTATTGTGCTAAACACACTTGGTGATGTCAGCAGTGCCAGACACCCACTGCACAGAGTCAAAATTGTTTAAAACGCATTGTGAACAGTCCTGCACATTTGTGGATCTGTGAGACCATCATCATTCAAGCAAAAGAAACAAGATGATTTGAAGGCACAGGCTAAACAGCAATTTGAGACGCATGCTGGATGGGCCTACAATCAGCAGTGTTCAATCTGCAAAACAGTATTGCTGACCTCAGTATTCTGAGGTGGACTGTTACAGCACTACGTACTCTCTACCATCCTGTCTGAACATGTCAAAAGAGATCTTATCACTATCAAGAATGAGGGACTGGAACTGCAACCTTAGGTTTAGGGAGCTTAACACTGTTGGTACTAATAAGGTAGTACTAGCAACCCTGTTTTCAAACCTGTAACCCTCTCACCCCTAGTGAGCTCGAGGGTGTTCAAAGTATTCTGTAAAAGGTAGGGGCACTTATATAGGAGACATAGCTTGCACAATAGGTGCAACATAGGACAACAGCAGCAATCCAACCCTGAAAGGTACTGCAAGAATGAAGCAGCTCACCCATAGAAATGACTTAGTTGATCACTTTAGACCCCTAATTAAATGTTAACAGAGGGCACTTATTTTCATCATTATCATTTTCTCCCATTCTGGGAGACAGAAGCTGCTAGGAGGGCAGCCCCAATGCCTGATCCATCTTTGGAAAGCTCCACAACCACATCTTTTGATGCATCACCGAGGAGCTCAACAACAGCCGCCTGCATGTAAGCTCTGAACTTGCTGTATCTCTCATACAGCCCACCATCCATGGCAACCACTGTTTTTCCACACTCTGAGGCAACAGGGCTCCCCACTTCCTCGCAACCATTTACATGGTTTTGTTCTGAGGCAGCCTTCCACTTACTGTGGGTTCCATCCCTACCAATCTTTTTCAAAATGCCAACAATACCAGCTGCAGCCAGGCGTGCACCACGCTCTGCAACAGTATCACAGACTTCATACACAATCTTGCGCACAGCTAGTGAAGTGTTTTCAATCTGCACACCCACATGCACAAATGAAGTTCATCACAAAACATTCTTCACTATGTTCTCATAATGGCAGATTTCAAATGTGATAGCTATCAGAATGTCTAGAATGAAGAAGAGACTACAGGTACTGTAGAATACAAAAAGAAGAGGTTGCATACCCCATATACATCCCTCAGGACATTTCCCACCACTTTTAGGTCACTGGACTCATCGGCATGCATTTTAGACATGTCTGGTGTACTGCAAGAAACAGTGGGCCAGCTGAATCAGTTTCAACAATGCCACAAACTTGCAAGAGGCTGGTGCAATAACAGATCATCATAATGTGACATTCACAGGATACAGGGGGTTGAAAGACAAGATTCACTTGAACAACAGCCTATTAAGAGTGTCTGGGTCCACTCTCAGAAATCTCCAGAGCTGGCTCTCCATCTCATAACTTTGAGAAACAAACTCCTCCAGAGGACATATGACTGTGAAATGTACCCTAAGGAGAAAGCTTCCAGCATTTTGCGTGGCACATTAGGCCCAAATAAAGCTGCCTCTTGTGCCATCTTCAACAGGACCCTTCGTACAACATCACCCAGGTACATTCCAGATATCATTTTTTCAAAACCCTGCCAACCCAGCACACTTTATTTCAGTCTCTAATCCTGGCAACCCAAAGTAGAAACAGCTCTACAAATGAAGATTCAGGCGTCACTCTACCTGTTCACCAGGATTCATAGTCTCATTGTCAAGAGCCTCATCAGCTTGTGTTCGAGGCAAATGAGATGACCAAAAGTTGCCCCACTCCATATTTATAACCTGTCACAGCATAATACAGTAATATCCATCAAAATGTGTGTGTTTTTGTATACAACAGAAAGAAAATGCCTTTACTCAAAATATAAACAAACCCTTGAACTCCCTCTGTATAGTGCTGTAACCCCTGCTGCTCAAATTTCCATTGCAAAATGGAATGTCACTGGACATATCATACTTGTGTCCCTCAAAAAAAATCCTGTTGCAATTGGAAAGAACTGGTTTGCACACATAAACACTCCAATGACAATCTTCAAAACTTTACACTAAGAATAACCAACAGCAGAGAAATGGGGAACCCCCAGAATCTGCAAAACAAGATAAGAAAGCAAATGCCAAGGAGTGGGTCAACAAGATGTAACCATCTGGCCAGATTTGGGAAGCACGTTGCCACACTTGGAGATCGCCTGAGCACGCTCCACATACGCAGCATTTGTGCCAGTTCCCAAAATGACAGCAATCATGACATCCTCATTCCAATACCGCCCTCCCGCCAAAGTTCCTACTGTGTCATTGACCTGGAGTGTGGAATCAAACCCTCATCTTTTTTAGGCACTCAACTTCTATATCACCATGTTGCAAAATAATTTCAAAATACTTTTCCAATCATTCTGTAGAACATCAACTGGAGCATACACTCATGTTTGTCAAACCTGAAAACAATTGTGACCAAATCACTCATGTTGTTGAACATATTGCAATAAACTGATCCAAGACAGAAATAAATACCAATGCAGCAATCCTCATTTCATGGCCTCTTTTCCGAATGCATGTTTGCAAGGCTGCCACCACATCTTGGCCAATCTGGAAGTACACATTTTTTGCAATGGAATGTTACTTTCAGTACATAAGAAATGTGGATGTTGCCAGAGTGAGCATGCTACCCCCAACTAACTTTGTTTGCATAACACAGGTATGAGCAATAGAAAATGACATACAAAAAGGCAAGCAAGCAAGCTCTCAATTATGTCAGGGACAGGATGCTCAAAAGTATGCATATGAATTGCTTGAGGCAACAAAAGGGCCTGGGAGAAGAAGACACAATCAAAAGCTCATCTCAAGGCAGTTCCCAAGTTTCCACATAAAAACAGACGAACGTCAGAACAGCAGGCGTTATTACCGCATCAACCACTTTGAAGCCTTTGGTCCAGTTCAGCAAAGTCCCTGAATTGAGTGCAGTCTGTTGCACAGGAAATGAGAAGGTGAAACCTATCTCCCGTGATTGACCAGCAACAGGTCGAAATCCATCACCTTCCCTTGCCACAAAGCTAGAGAGTTCCTTTGCAATAAAATCAAACAGCTCCTGGCTGCTTCCAATCATGAGTTCAGGTGGAATTGCAACCTCCTCATACTCTTGCTTAATCACCCTCCCTTGTTTCCCACCCAACTGAACTCGCAGCACCCGGAAGTTGGTCCCACCCAGGTCCACAGCATAGTAAAGACCTTTCTCATCTCTGCCCAGACCCCCCAAATAGCAGTATTATATTATTATTCCAAGTTCTCAAGGCATAAATCTGGATAAAATCTCCAGAAACAAAACAGCCCTCATGATGGCAATCGGATATGTCATGCATAGAGATTCATAATTCTGATTACCATCCACAATCGCAGCTCCTCAATCATGTCAGAAAAAATGTATTGTGCATCCATGACATATTTTATTTCTGCCATTTTCCTGAGACACTTGCAGCCAATGGACAGACGGTGCTCTATAAAGATAACAGATTGTGCACCCATTGGAGTGAAGATGGACAACTACTATCAGCATCTCTCTTAATTGAGAAGAAGCTCAACTATAAATTGATCCTAGAGGAAATCCATCTATCTGTTAACTAGTCATCTCCACTCTCAAAACCTGTAAAACATTATCCTCCCTCAACAAAGAACACCTGATCAGATCTGACATCTTAGCAAGATGTGTTGTATGTTGTGGATTGCTAAAACTATAGCAGGGGATCAGAATTACTATGAAGCTCAAACCCTAAACTTGCCCCAAAACACAGTTATCTGACACTCTTTCTGGGTGTTCGTTCGCCTTCATTAAAGAAACACAGGTGTGATCCAAAATGAGAATAAATGGAAGATGGCACGCTGTAATTTGCCAAGCAAACTCCCTGGTAGTGATTTGCTTGGCATTGCACATGCAAGGCAAAATCCCGAAATGGGTAGCAAGGATTGATCGATTCCAGATGAAAGTTTTGGTCCAAGTTCTTGGATCACCGCATTGCACACACATACATGAATTGGAAATTTCACATTGCAAAGAGAAGGAAAAAAGAAAAAAAAAGAAGCAAGCTTAGATCGGGTCTGGTTTCTTTGAAGGGTTTTGCTGCCACCATGCATGCATACATACATACATACCCATGAGGCAAGCGATCCACGAAGGTAGGCAACATCTTCAACCTGCTACCGCCTTCGGACACAAGGCCAGCGTGCATTTCCACAGCCATGGCATCCACAACCTGTCGCAACCGCGGCAACGGCGTGGAACACGCCTCCTGAAACTCCTGCAGCACATTGCGTGCATGACGCCGCTGCGATCGCACACGCATACGTGAAGACACCACCACAGCTGCCGCCGCACATGCTGCCGCTGCACACACAATGGCTACTCCCGCCACCACCACCACCACCGCCTTCCCCATCCCCCCCGCTTGCACCACAAACAAACAAACAAACAAACCCTCCCCCAATCCCC
>Ga0209208_10004697_pt1 | contig 19255 bp, 14 predicted proteins | sample S1TSphfallax_3_FD_187694 | JGI IMG/M metagenome (GOLD analysis project Ga0209208, IMG submission 187694) | Host-associated microbial communities from peat moss isolated from Minnesota, USA - S1T2_Fd - Sphagnum fallax MG (SPAdes) (version 2) | ecosystem: Host-associated > Plants > Peat moss >... | reverse complement strand
GAGCATGAATCTTATGATCCATTGATGACACTTGCTTCAAGATCAATCATCAAACGCAATCCTTTATGATCCGCTTCCCCCAACCCAAGATCACCCTAGTTATTCAATCATCCAGTTTGTGATATGCGCCAAAGGTTTCCCAAGCCTGGAGGCTGGATCTGATCAGCACAGGATTACGGCCTGCAAACACTGTTGAGAATAGAATGGAAGAGCAGTTGGGGTCAAGGAATCTTCTTGCATAAATCATTGTCTAGTACATAGCCAGTTCAGGACAGTTCAGGGAATTATGGCATGGAGCTCGGGTTCTCTGCCCTCGGTTCTCAGATCATAATTCCTGACAGCGGGGCCCTCCCCTGTAGGTAAAGCCCAACCTTGAAGTCGAGAAAACGACAACAGAGAGACGAATCGACCAAATTTCATAACCAATTCTTGACACTTGTGAGATATTCATAGCACGGAAAGAGATATGTCTTGTCGACCCGAAGAATCCGAACAAGCATTTGAGAAACAACTTGAGTATCCACTTCTTTTTTAAGGGAACGAGATCAGAGCTGCCAGGAAACATTACCAATAGTCGAGAGTTTTAAAGAATTCATCAAATCACTCTTGTGATTCGCTGCAACAAAATTCCAACACCTCGAGCAAAGCAGCAGTAATGGCTAGATTTCTCGAGGAAGACTGAGAATCCTAATTTCTCTTGAACTGTGGACACGAAGTACATCACCGAATCTTGGTCTATCTAACCTGTGAAATGGTTCTGTACCAGGTTTTTTGTGTCTGTGTGAACCTTTGAGTATTAGTTGGACTGGTGTACAACTTCAGGCAGTCATTGTGGTAAGAACATCATGAACTGTGTATCAGTCTACAGTGTATGAATTCGCTATGCTGTTTCTAATCATCTTATTCTGCACAGGATGTCATGTGAAAGACGAAAATCTGGGGCCGAGTACGGCTCCGGAGGACGAATATGGCAGCTACGTTGTGGTGGATATGATCATGCTTTTGATTATAGTACCATATGGCAACTGTGCGATTGGAGATGACCAGTGATGTTGCCTGACGGTGGTGTCACAACAAGAGTACATCGCGTGTGCACCCAAAACGAGAAGGACTCGTACCTCCCTATCTTCAGTTTCGCTTTGACATCAACACGAGCTTGGAGAGAGATGTGGTTTTGACTGATTTGAGACTGCAGCAATGTGCTCACTGATGACTGCACTGGAACACTCTGCGCCTTCACCTCCGCTACCAGAAGGGTGATGTTCTGATGCCCAGCAAAGAACGCTGGCACTTGCGTTTTTCCAATTTGTGTCCCGCTGATTGAAATATAGACGGTGATCACCTCGTAATAAATGCTGATCTTCCTGTTGGGATTTGTCGTCTGAACGCTGAGAATTACATCGGCATTCACCGTAGCTGCTGCTGAAGCTTGATTCTGCGTCGCCGGTTGTATAACTTGCAATGTAGGAATCTGGGCACTTTCTAGGGTGAATTGAGGAGAATGAGGGTGCAGGACTAACCAGATTATCAAAGCCGCTATGCCCACAGCTAGGACAAAAATCACCAGAAGCAAGCACAGGAACAGGCAAAAGAAGACACAACAGCTCCGCCCACACCTGACACGTCGAGGTTTTTTATCCTTCACCAGTGGAGCCTGAAGAATACCCCCGTTCTTCATGACTATTAAATCTTGAATATAACTAAGAACAGCTAGCAGAGCACAGCAGATCAAAACCGTGTGATCGAGCTAGGACTAGAGATCGAGATCATGTCCACCCTCGGACGAAATCCAATTCAAAAGCTGCACACTAAAATAAAACACAAGAAGGAGACAATCGTAGTGCAACTACTGGAGACTGTTGTATCACCAAGCAGCTGTCTAAGTACGAATCCAGAAAGACGAGAAAACGGTTTAAAACAACGCGGGTAAGACCGAGCGAGGCCATAAACATAGATAAATTCGCAAGGAATTCGTTCGAAAAATGAGTCACGGAACATGGGTCCCATATGAATCTTTTCAGAAACTGACGATCGGCAGCTGTGACAGTGACCATGTTTATCCTTAAATACATATGATCCAGCTAGATTCTGTTGAACGTTGGATTGGTACCAAGCACGCTTTCTCCGACGTTTACGCCGCTCCAGGTCCTCCCTTGGTTTGTATTCAAGGAAAATCCAGCTCCTATTTCGAGCTTCTGGCTCCCAAGTTGCTGAGTTTTGGGGGTCCTAGCTTCTTTTTTGCAGGAATTCCCTACGGCTGTGCATTGTCTTTATTTCCATAGCATCCCGCCGGAAAGATAAATGTAAAGAACTGGTAGAAGTTTTCTTGTGTATGTGGAGGGCGCAATACCTTACCCTCAGTAAAATTTCTACCTCAGCAGCGGATGGCACAATCTTATACTAAAGGTTCCTCCTCTCCTGTCAAATGAAATATAAGCCTTCTGTTTCTAAAGAAATTTTTTACCAATCCTTTAAAGTTGGGTAAGGACCTCGAACAGGTGTATCGTGGGAACTTGGATCCAGTGCTGGGTCGCTCTCAACTCCCCTACCTTGTCCAGGGCCCTCATTCTCAGAACAGCCCCATTCTTCAAGGTCCATAACTGACTGAAGGGAGTGTCTTGCTAATGTAGCAGCGCATTATTGGGCAAAAACCCTAGTTATATGTAAATGTACCTCGCACGCCCCAACTATTCATGGTAATCAACAAGAGCACAGGAACCTGTACACTCTAGTGAGTTACTTCGTGCTTACTCTACACAAAATGGTTAATTGGCTCTTCCCTTCCAAGGGAGAGATGACAATGTAGTTTTCATTTGGTCCCACATTTTGAGGAACAATCAATCACCAGGTGTTATAACGTGTTCATGTGAACTATGAGTTCATTTGTTTGGGAGTTCATGGAACATTTCCTATCTTAACTGTTGCTGGTTTAAACTTCGCAATAACGTGCAGAGCCAGCCACTACCCAATGAGCTCAAGTACATTAATGGAGGGGCAGAACAAACAAAACCCACTTGTCAGCTCCTCATAAGCAACTATACAAAGCAGACCTTTAAGAGAAATTCCTTGGAAAAAGGACAGTTCTCCCTCCTTTTTAGTAGGTTGAGCTTTGAAGCAACTTCTCTCTAAATGCTGTTTAAAGTTTTGAAGCTTGGAAGACATACATACTCCCCTCTAATTCTTGATGCAAAAGACTTCTTCATTTTGCACCCGGGGATACCATTCTTTGCAGGAAAGATGGCACAATAGAGATATCCACAAAGTATGGAAAACACAACGCCAGTATCCCTGTTCGATCATAAAGGGGGTGAGATTTTTCAAAAACCTTGAAAGAAAATACATTGGGCATTGGGCTTAAAGGATGACTGAAACTCAGATTAGCACCAAATTTGAGTTTCACCCTGATTACTTTCGACCAATCCCTGCTATTACTGAGTGTATTGTAATTACAAAATTTCTTGAACCTCCTGCATTTAATCTTCAGTTTCCACATTTTGTACCCATATTTAATAAATTTTCATTACTTTGCAAACAACAGTGCTTAGAGGTTGAAAGAAAGGCCCAAAAGGGGGTCATTTTACAGATATCTCTAATGTTCTAGTTTTATATAAAAAATGGGCTGTGACTTAAATCACAGCACAAATTTTAGCTTGGGATTTTATTAATTCATGGGTTGAAATCCATGAGTCCAGAACTTAGGAACAAGGACCTTTGGGACATCCAAACTTTCAGAGCTGACATCAATCAAATGTCATCCAGAAATTTGTCAAGTTACTGGTGTGCCCAGTGCCTGTTGGATAAGGTTGGTGTTTTGAAGAAACAACAAACAAATTATTGAGAGCTCAAAAAGAGTAAATTATTGTTGAATGTGGTGTAACCGAAAGCTCTGTTGACTACCTCATAGAAGTCCACAATAATGTAGGACCCAAACTGTGAAATATAAAGTATAAACTGCCAGACACAAGTTAGTTGGAAATGGAGCCTCACCACCTCCACCACAACAATACAACATCATGATTAGGAAATTATTTTTTCAAGTGGGTCAAAAGTCAGGAACCAAAATATGAACGTGCAAGGTTGTTGACACTTACACATTACTACACTAAATCTATTCTGCTCCAATCTGTGCACTTTGACTATACAATACTAGGGGAGGACACCAACAAAGCCAAGTGAAAACTCCATCCAATTGCAAACACAGATTGCAAGGAAGGAGATTTGTTATAAGGTCTGTGCATCATTGAACTATTGTTATAGTACTATTTCTCTGTCTTCTAAAGTCCTTACTATTTATAGCTAGATTAAAAATTAGCATGTCATTATGGCACTCTTCAAGCCTGATTAGGACATTTTGTCACCCTACCCGACAAGTCTTATAGTACATGATTGCTTGCATTTCTGTTGTCCATACATGGACCCCAACACCCAGGACCAGTAGACCCCTGTAGCAATGTTGCCCTTAAACCCTTTATACAATACACCTCATAGAACACATATTACTCAGTCAGACGAGCAGGTGCACGCAACACCATGTAAATAGACTACACTGAGCAGAATTTTCTTTTTAAGGTTCTTGAAATTTTGAGCAGGTGGCTTCAATTAAGCTAAATTTTGTGCATATTTGGTAATATTTAAATGTTTAACAGTGCAATCTATGGCAATCGAAAGCTTCAACAAATTGAAAATTGGCTATGTGCAAGAGAAATATTTCATAAAAATTGACGAAATGTCCAATGTTATAGTAGCAAAATCTAGTGCTAATTACAAAATGAAAGTAGGACATATAGTTTTTAAACCTCTGAACTATGCACCTAATTGGCGATGCACTTAATTTGGCCATGAAAAAATCTTAAGATAGTATGTGATCACTATTGTGTGTGGTCTTGAGGCTTAATCATTGTTAGTGATTCTATCACAATCCAAGCCAATAACACATAAGACATTGGATAGTGACACACCCACAAACAACACTAACATACACATTACTAATTACACACAAAACACACACACATACAATACAAACACATATCCTAATGGACCCAAGTTCCAAACTTCCAACATACAAGACCTAAAAACAATGGACACACATGGAAACAAAAATACACAATTTGAGTAGAGATTCAAGAGTCAAAACACAACCAAAGAATTAATGAATCAACACAACTTAGAACTTAGAAGCAAATAAAGTCTAGACTAATAGACTCTAGAGGTAGACACAAACAAACAGAAGAAAACACAAGCAAAGAGAGGTAAATTGAAGCAAACTAAGTCAGACACTAAACGAAGGCAAACAAAAGTAAACAAAAACAAAGACAAATTAACAAAAGCAGACAAAGGTAAACACTAGAAAAAAACAATCAAAAGCAAAGAGAGGCAAATAAAAGTATATAGAGGTAAACAAAAGCAAATAAAGGTAGACAAAAACAAAAACATGCAAATAGAAGTAAGTAAAAATAAACAAATAGGGGTAGAGAGAAAGAAACATAGAATCAAAGGAAAAAAAACAAGAAGATAAAGCTTGACATTAGATGAAAACTTGAGAGCAACATTGACACACAAAAAAAAAAAACCATTAAGCAACTATGGCAATTTTTAAATCCTAACTTCTAAATGATAGAATGACCCAACTTCAAACATTAAATGTCACCATTGAGAATAAGAGATAATGGCCCACTGATGATGGGATTGGAACAACAAACCCCACCCAAATCCCATAGTGGAGTCTAATCCAATGTTTGTTTAGGCTTTTGCTCCTTCCAATTTTCAAAACATGTGTCATATGAGAAAATATTCAAATTGAAAAAAGTTTTTAAATACATTCTCACAACAATATTCAAGTGTTCATTGAGGTGGTTCCTCAATTTAGATTTCATGAAAGAAAGGCTAGAAAATGTTTGCTCACATTCCACTAACCCCAACACTTGTACAATTGCAATTTTTGACAATTTGAAAAAAATTGGGGGAAAAATGTTGTAAAATGTGGGAAACTTCCAAAATTTGCCAAAATTGAGTTAATGGATTAACATGAAATGGTGTCTCCTTAACAACAACAACATTAGATTGCATAATGATCTTTAAAATACTAAACTACATGTTAAAAACACTTACAAATATAATTATTATGTAAATCTTATCTGCAACAAAAGGTAAACCTGTCTTTAAAGTTTTGACAAGTTCCAACGACTTCTTGGAACAATAATGCACCTTAATCAACAATAGATATTGATTGAAATTCTCCTTAGCATCACCTTGAAACCAATATTGCAAATAACAAATGCCCATAACATTCATCAAATGGGATGTTGGAAACCTTATAATCAACTCACAAATGATATATTTTGTTGCAATTGCGAGGAATGTCACAAGCTCACAAAATCAAAGATATAAAATCAATTTAAAAAACAACAAAACCACACTTCAATGGATAAATAAATAAATAAGCAACACAAAAACATAATACACAAGGAGAATGGGAGACAAACAACCTAAGCATGATCATTTTACATCCTCCACTAGATTAATGAAAACCTCTTAGGTCACCTGAACCTTCTCATTGGAGGCATTTACACATGTAGCCCAAAATGTGTAACTTGGTGAATCAAAGGCCAAATACTCATTGTTCGAGGTATTAAGGTCTAGTGAACTTATTTTCTACTTCAAATGCACATTGCTATGATTGCAAGCAATCAAGCTTTATAAGTCTTTGAAAATATCATAAACATATTTTGTTGTCAAATCCACATAGTGAAAATAAAACTAACCCTCGCAGATCTTTATGGCTATAACATAATCGCATACAAAAACATCTTTCTTCTATGCAAACTTGATCAATGCATGGATAGTTTCCGACATGGGCAACAAACAATAAAGAGAGATGTGAAGGTTTATGTCACAAAGAAGCTCAAAGTTGACTTTGGTAAACATGATTGATGGACTATCTTCAAGCATCTTTGGCAATAATGGCATATACATTTTCACCACCCATTTTGCTAGATTGAACATGCTATCCAACATGTTTTAACATTCCATAAAATATGCAACCCTATTATAATATCTAGCCTTTTTATAATAAGTGCAAAATTGTAGCAAATTGTTACCAATTTTTACCCCGCTCCCCTTTAACCCCTCCTTGAACTTGTTCAACAATTGTGAGGTGGTTCTTCTTAAAATAAACAACCTCATTCTTTGCATGATTGCAATTTATATTGACATACCATTCTCCTTGTTTCTTGCCCAAGTGTGGCATATTTCAAACTACCCTTGTTTTCCCCCACATGATTTTGAAAAGTGTTAGCCTTGGGCCCTAGGATCACATCCTTGTCCTTCACAAATGAACATACCAAACATTTCATACAATGAACTACTAGAAGAAATCCCCAAAATGCAACCATTGCATTTATAACATGTAACTAATTGTAACTTACAACCAACTTTAATTATTTTGCAATTGTTTTGCACCTTTGACCATTCTTGCAACTATGCTACAACTACATTTGCAACTAATGACTTTTTCATCCATGATGATGCCCATATGTCCCATTAGTTGCTAAGGGAACCAAACTTAATCACACTACTAGGGTGTCAAGATAGCCCTTAATGGTATACATAGGTGTATTAGCTAGGAAGCTTTGGAAAAGTATGTGTACTTTTGCTAAATTTTATTAAAGGTATAATGGTTTATGTTTCTATCGGTGTATTTATAAACTTGTATTTAGTTTTTATTTAAGCAAATTAACTACCTACCTACCTACCTATATTTTTTTTTACCTACCTAACCTAGCTTATCAATTTATCTACTTATATGTTTACCTACCTTTCAACCTTACATTACCTACCTGCTAAACATAAGCTACCTTTTCATTAGTTAATTACAATTATTTTAATTAATTGATAATTAATAGTTCATTTTAGTATTTATAATTAATATTTCATTATTATTCAATATATTAGTTTTTTTTTTCTATATGAACTATTAATCAGTTATTTATAACTAATTCATTAGTCAATTGTTGGTTAGTTAATAATTATTAATTAGTCAAAAAAAAAAATTATTCAAGAAATTTTAATCAATAAATTTTAAGAATTTATATATATATATAATTTACTCGTCGATATTTTCTTGTTCATGAAATTATTATTTAATAACTCATATCTAATAAATTGGTTAATTAATTAATATTTATTTAATACTTTAATCTTTCATGTTTTAATTTCTGAACTATTAATTAATAATGTATAACTATTATGTTAGTTGGTTATTTAATTATTTATTATTTAACTATTTAATTATTTAATTATTATTTAAATCAATTTTATAACTGATAAGTTAGTTAGTTATTATTTACATACTAATTATTAATTTTTAATATTTTAGTTATTCATTTTAAATTTAGAAAATATTAACAATAAATTATAAGTAATAATTTGGTTAACTAGTTATTATTTCAGTCATTTATTTTTCTATGTATGGATTATGAATTAATAATATATCATTAAATGAATTAGTCAATTGATTATTATATAAGTATTAGTTAATAACTATTTAGCTTATTAAAAATGTTAGTTAGTTACATATATACTTAATTATATAATTTACAAATTAAAAAAGAGGATAAAAGATATGAAAAACTTTTTAGTTGCAATTTAGTTTGCAAGTCGCAACTTCAATTTCTATCCAATATGTTTTGTCCTCCACTTCCATTTTGAGAACTATAAAATGAGGAAGCTTTGTCCTACACTTTCAAATTAAAAATACATGTCAATTGGGATGATCCAATCAAAAGAGTTTAACATTTTAAGGAGTTTAACCCTAAAGGTTAAACCCAAAAGCTTTTCAAAATATTTACCTTCCTACCTACTTACTAACCTACCTACCTAGTCCCACCTACCCACCTAAATATTGATTTTAATTTATTTTTTCCAAAATTCAAAAATGCCACATGACATATTAGTATTATGCCATGTGTCACCATTAAAAATAAACAATGAAGATCCATCGTCTATTTTTTAAATAAATTTTTTAAAACCTTTTTCATTTACCACATGTCATTATGTAAGTTGTTGATTTATATGATAACATATAGATGGCATACAAGAGTATACGGATGGTGAAGTATTTTGTTGACCATTGACTTCATCCACACTTGCAACTAATGTCTTATGCAACTTGTTTAATGCAGCTAAACAATTTTTAGTAGTAAATGTCTTTTGGAGCTAAAATATAGTTATAAATGCTAGTTTTTTTTTCAAGTTTTCTTCTAATAAATGTCTCTAGTTTCATTTCTCAATATTTTTGCCTATGGGAATTGAGTAGCCCATAGATCTCAACACTTTTGTGATATGTCATAGTTCTTTTCAAGTTTTTAAAATGGAGGCAGTTTTAATTCCTCCTCATATGTATTAACATGGATCTTTGAAAAATCTGCCATAGACACAACATAAGTGGGCAATCCACTAGCAGAAACAAATTGCATCACAAGATTACTATGATTGAAATTTGAATTTGAATCAACCTTGTTGCCACTTGAACTTGTTGTAGAAAATGGAATGGGTTTAGGTTTAGTAAGGAGTAGAAGAGGACAAGTGTCGTCATGATTCTTGCTAGACTTAAAGAAGTTAGACAACAAAAAAAAAATTGTGTTTTTTCCACATGTGTCATTCAAGCCTTTCAAATCAAATATATATATATATACACACACACAAAAAGAAACAAAGGGAGGTTGAAAAACATAAACAAAGCAAATATGTGAACTATTGATTCATGTGCATTGTGTGTTATGAAACTCCAACCTCCAAAGTTCTATCAAAAGCAAAGCATGTTGCCACACTACAAAATATCCCTTATTTTCACAGCTCCCAATCAATTGTTTTCTTAGACTTAATTGTGCAAAATGAATGTTAAATGTGCATTCTTCAACAAAGTTAAATAATGCACAAGTATGGAAAGAAGCACCACAAATGTGTAAAACAAAATGTAAATTGAGCTTGGCAAAAACTTGGATTTGGATTGTGCACAATAGATTCCTTTTGTCTAAACCCTAAACTAAAAACATGCCAAACCCTAAAGCAAGCATGTGATGTAATGTACACTAACCAATAATAAAGCTTGAACAAAATTCAATCAAGAAAAGAAGCTTGGATTTGAATTTTGGATTATGTTTGATCCTAATTCCATTTGTTTAGAATTTAAACCTTAACCTAGAACCTACCAAACCTTAACCCTTATTAAACCCTCAAAAAAACATGTGATGCATTATTTCATTGACCAAAAACAAAGCTTAAACAAAGTTTAAATCAAGAACATAACTTTGATTAAACTTAAATATGTAAAGCTTCAAGTTTGTAACCCTAAAGCAAGCATGTGACACAATGCATTACAAAAACAAAATCAACTAGGAGGGAAGGAGTGAACGAATGAAAGAGAGTGCATTAGCGCCTTCATTTCACCTTTAAGTAGTTGCATTAAAAACCCATACTTATAAGTTATTATTTTCCCCAAATTGTAGCCCTCTAAACATTTGATTCTAAAGCCCACTAATTATACTCAAGTCACAACTCACAAGATGGAGTGTGAAGCGACAAAAGCACTTCCAAGTTGCAACAATGAGTGCTCACTACACTTAGTATACTACTAACTTTTTAATGTACGAGACCTAGGAGTCGGACTTATCACTATGCAATGTGTGGCAATGATGCCATGCAACCTATCGAAACTTGTTGGTGATAACCCTAGATCCAACAGTGATGTTCATAACAATTAACCTAGATCCAATGGTCATGTTCTTAGCAATTAGCCTAAATCCAACAGCAATTTCCTAACAATTAACCTAGATCCAATGGCTCTACTAGTGCAAATGTGACAATAGGGATATTGTATGACATGATTACTATAGGTGAAAGGCCTTATGAGCTATGCATGAAATGGCAAGCAATCTTTGTCCTTCTACCACAATATGGCAATTTTCTTTTTGTTTTAAAAAAAAATCCTTTAATGAATTTTGCAAGTCATTTTTGTCCATCACTTTTTGGCGATGTTTCACCAAGAAAAAATGGGCTAGCACTAAGGGCTCATATATAATCAAATACATAGCAAAGGCAAGATTCAACATGCACTTTGAATTATGTACAATCCATTTACCCCAAAAGCTTTATTACTAGGATTGAAAAAGGTGATCACACAAGGATTGATACTCTAATCTAACTATAAACACTCAACATTTGTGATCAACATCACAACTATGATCCTTGCATAAGCAATTTTCCATAAATCCTTAGTAAAATACATTGAGTCCCTTGCATGCACAATTCAATGAATTATATCCACCTTATTCCACCTTCTCATGTATCTTCTTTTCCCATCATCATAGAAGTTAGTGATCTTTTCATTTTTCACTTCTTAATTCTCTTCACCTTTTTTAGAAGAATAAAAACCCATTCCAAAACATTGAGTGTAGTTGGAAGGCACCATACTTAGCATAACCTTTCATCCATGAAGGCCAAGTGTTTTCAAAAATGTAATGATTGCTTAAAAATTTGTAGCATGTCTTTATGCTGAATAAAGCCCTTAGCAATGGGTTTACCAAATTCAGGCCTACATTCAACTCTACCTCGGATGGGGCCTTATTCCATTAAGGAATTAGGCTTTAACCTACATTTCATACCTTCTTCATATTTCTTGCCTATCCTAAAGCGATCAAAGAAATTTCCTAGTGTATTTAAAGGTCACCTTGTATTTGTGTGTACTCCCAAAATATATATATATATATATCTTAGGCCTACTACCTAAAGGGAAATTACACCTACTTTGAGGCATAAGATCCCTCCCACTTTTAAGGAGTAGGTGTAAGAATAAGAACACATGCACATGATCTAAATTTGGAAAACCTTTCATGAAATTTGACAATGTAATTTATTATTGTCATATTGGATGTGTTGTTTCATCTGCCAATGTAAACACAAGATTGATGTGTGAAGACTAAAAGTGAGTTTTCTTATGGAATTGAAAACATTCTCTAAACAACCAATCTAAGTTTAGTTAGAACATAAAGCATTATATATGTGACTAAAAGTTGTAAGATATGATCTACATATTTGGACATGTAGTTGAAAGAAAATATATATAAATAATGAATTACAACTATGTTTAAAAACATTCCATAAATTTTTCTTTTTTATCAATAATTGACATGATAAATCAATTAAATTTTTATTTGTATTTGCAACCAAAAGTGTTTTACACAAGTTGCCATAAGTAAATTGGTTTTCTTAAGTTGTTGTGTGAATTATTTTGATTGTTAGTAAAGATTAAGAAACAAAAAAAATATCTTCTAGTCCCCAAAGGTTTTTTCCTTGCAATCATTTCTACAAAGCTTGCAATAACAAATTAAGAATGGATTTTAGATTTTTTTCTTATCTTCTTATTAAAAGTTTTCAATCACAAATAAAAATGTAATTTTTATTCTTATAGTATTTTGTCCCACATTAAAACTTTTTCTTTCCTTTTGATCACTTCTACAAAGGTTTTGGTAAAATTTTACATTTATTTTTCTTTTTATTCAATTTTTAAATATATTTTAAATCACAAAAAAAATCTATGTTTTAATATTTCAAAATCAATTGTATGCACAACTTCCAATGTATGGGTCCAAGCATGGTATTAGACCAAAAAATAGGACTACTTAAAATCCTTTCTAAAAATCACATTTTTTTACAAAAACACAAGAAAGTAAATTGGAAAAAAATAATTTTTCATTTTGAAAACATCTATGCCTCCATTGGGTTTATGGCAAGTTGAGTATAAAATTTGAAGAACTTTAATCTTATAAAAGTGGGTAAAGCTAAAGGGAGATAAGATGGAAAAAACTAGAAGGAAATGGAGATGACAAAAAACCAAAGAGCAAATGAAATGGCCATAAAGGTGGAGGCGTCTTGTGTAGGTACACAAACATTATAAGGAAGAAAGTTAAGGAGAGAAAAACATGGCCACAAGACAAAAAATAAAGGCAAATTGTTTGTTCTTCTATCCCAATGAACTAACATAATCTACTTCTAACTACCTAATTCTTCCTCTCCAAAAACAAACAAGCTACTACTACCTTCTAAATGCATTCATAAGGACGATAACTAGTTGATCATTTTTGGGACTTGGAGTGGAAGTAGGCCTAGCACCTAACACCCACCATATTAGGAGGACTTATTAAGTTATGCTAAAAATAATGAACCAAAAAATTTAGGTATTGAGATAATGTAACCTACACACAAAAAGGATGGTTGTTTTTCCTTTGATGAAATTTGAAATTTTGTATATACATCAAAGATTTATAAAATTGATTTTCAACTTTGTTGCAAGTATTCAATTTTTTATTTATTTCCTTTCAATTGCTAGGTTTTATTTTTGCCATTTATTCAGTCAAATAAATTGGATGTGCAATGCATGTTCATACACAAGAAGGAAGCAAACAAATTTCCTTTCAATACCCCCCTTAAATTGATACGCAACAAATATATTAGACAATGATTTTTATTTGGTGAGTGAAAGGCATCTCAATTCTAATGTTTTCTATACCCAAAGGCCTATGAAGGTGTAATGGGTTTGAAATTAGCATGCTTCCAAATATGATTGAAAGTGAAACACCAATATTCAACCAATATTCATTGAACCACAGCTTATGGGTCACCTATTGTTAGTTCTATTATGTAATTATGTAGTGCATCTCAAAATATTTGTGACCAAAATCATGTCGTTACTTTTAATAATCCAAATTATTATTATTATTATTTTTCTAGTGATCAAATTGAGGTCGCTAAACTACAACTAGAATGTGGACAAATCGACCAAAAAATATTAAGCATTGAGATGGGAATCGAAATATTTTTTTCAATGGAAATTTAATTTAGGTCATGAGATTGCGATGGACAAGTTGACCAAAAAATCTTGGCCATTGAGATGGCAACCAAAATCAAGTCACTAATTTTAACGGTTAAAAAAAAACTTCAATTTTTTATTTTTTATTGGTGATCAAATTTAGGTCACAAGATTACAACTAAGGTGTGGATAAATCAATCAATCAGAAAGTCTTGGCCATTGAGATGGCGATTGAAATCAAGTCGCTAATTTGAACGATCCCATTTTTTTTTGTTAGCAATCAAATTTAGGTCATGGGACAACAACCAAGGTGTGGATAGGTCAATCAAAAAATCTTGGTCATTGATATGGCAAATGAGTTAGGTTGCTAGTTTTAACAATCCAAATATTTTATTTTAATTTGTATTTTAATTTTTATTGATGGCGACCAAATTTAGGTCACAAAATTGTGACTAGGCTACGGATAGGTCAATTGAAAAACCTTGGACGTTGAAAGGGCAACCGAAATCAAGTCACTAGTTTTAATGGTCCAATTTTATTTATTTTATTTTTCCATTAACAACTGAATTAAATCGCAAAACTATGACTAGGGTGTGGACAAGTCGACCAGAAAATCTCGGTTGTCAAGATGGCAACTAAAATTAAATCACTACTTTTAATGGTCCAAATATTTTATTTCAATTTTATTTCAATTTTATTTCAAATGTTTTTCATTAGCAATTGCATTTAGGTCGCGGGACTATGACCAGGGTGTGGACAAGTTGACCAAAAAATCTTGTCTATTGAAATGGCGACAAAATCAAGTCGTTATTTTTAACACTCTAGATTTTTTATTTTTAAAAAATTTTGGATGGTGATTGAATTTAGGTCATGGGACTATGACTAGGCTATGGACAAAGCAACCAAAAGATCTTAACCATTCAAATGATGACCAAAATCAAGTCACTATTTTTTAACGGTTTAGATTTTGTTTCAGTTATTTTTAGTGTTTGCAACTAAATTTAAATCATTGGACTACAACAATGGTGTTGACAAGTTGATTATAAAACTTTAGCCCTAGAGGTGGTGATTAATTAATCTAGCCGTCTTTTATACAACCCATTAAAAACTTTGATTCTATACCATTTCTTGGGCATAAACATTCCATTTACTATCTTTGACTTTGCCTTGTAACATAATAAATTTTCATCTCTATATGTTGTTCTTTGTATTCTTTCACTTTCTCTTTTTGCTTCATCTTCACCTTGAGTGGTCAACAAATGGTTTTCCTACAAGTGATGTGCAATTCATGTGTTTATATCGTACAACACGAGGTAAGTTCTTCTAATTTTCATCTTTTACAATGTTGTCATCTACTATTGTTGCCCAAAAAGGTAGAAAAGTTGTTGGTGTTGATGATTTGGACGAGTTTTCTTGATGTGGCTTTTGAAGGGATGGTGTTGAATCAATATGGCACATTTTGATCACATAACCAAAAAAACCATGGATGATCTAGGTTATGCTATTTCTATTGTGAGTTACTAAATCAAGTAGGCTTGATTGTGATCACCTTATGACTTAAGTCCCCCCACATTCAAATGCATAAAAATGTGCTCCAAAAAGGGTTATATGTCAAGGTTGAGAATTTTGAAATTGAAGTTAAGTATCAAAAGGGGTTTGAAAAATGGGACATGCTAATTATTCTTATGGTGGAATCCACCATTATTCTGTCATCCATTACAACATTTGAACCTACTTTGATTCCAATGTTTTTCCATTCTAATTTTATCAAAGAATTTAAATCCAGGTCATTACAATCCAAGTTTCCCACTGCTACTATTGTTATCATTGTTCATTACAATAAGAGATGGCGAGAGCAAGCATGAAAAACAAATGATTGCCGATGGTGAAGGTGAATTCAATCAAGATGTTCTTGTTCTTGGCAATCAATTCAAGATAAAATACGACCAATTGGTTGAAGCCAAAAACTATGGTCGATGTGCTATGGTGTTGGTGAAAAATGTGACAACAACAATAATTAGCGACCGGTTTCTTTGAGCATAGCCTTATATTATATTGTCCAAAATGCTTAGTGATAGTGTGAACATGATTATTTCAACTCCACACCAAATTAACAAACCACCAACCTCTTGTGAAAGAGGTAATTTATCCTTGTTATTTTTTTAAATCCATTTTGAAGAATGTATCTTTCTTTTACCATTGCTTCATTAATGATTTTTTTTTGCTTTTAGGTTGTTGGAATATAATCTATATTCAATTTAGCACCCCTTCCTTTGCGAAAATTGCGCAAAATGTCATGTGCCAAATATTGTTGTTGTAATTACGAATGGCAATGTGCATTGTAATGTGTGTGGTATGAAAACAACCATCAAGAAGGCTAATTTCTTATGAGTTTCAATTATGCCAAGAATTGGAGATCATGTTCTTTTTACCATTGAGGGAAAATGGTTGGAAGTTGTGGGTATGTTGAAAGTTGATTTCCTTGTTTAGCCACATCCAAAACAAGTTCAATTTTTAATTAAGACCAATTTATGAAATAAATTTCAGTTGATTCCTTCTCAATTTGTCAATTTTGAGGAGCACATTGAGCCTCCATCTAATTTGGCCTCTTTTTTTCCATCATCAAATTTTCTAATTGATGTGAAACCCACATCAACAAAACGAAAACTTGATTTTGATGTTCACAAACCTAATCCAAAAATAACAAAGTTGTGATTTTAATAGTTAGTTTTGATTTTTCATGGTTATTTAAAATTCCAAGAGCTAAGTTTTGATTCTCTAGAATTTTCATAGTTGTCTAGATTTCCAAATGTTAAGTTTTAAGTTCTCTGGAATTTTCATAATTATGTAGAGTTTCAAGAGTTAAATTTAGATCCCTCTAGAATTTTCATAGTTTTTTGGGAATCCAATAGTTAAGTTTTAAATTTTTTAGAATTTTCATAGTCATTTATAATTTTGATTTTAGATGCCAATGATGCTTATGATTTGAAACATTTAAATATCCGCAAAATATCAATATCCACAATTTTTTTTAAACATTTCAATATCTACAAAATATCAATATCCATAATTTTCTTTTTAAGCCTTTCAATATCTACAAAATATCAAGATCCACAATTTTTGAACATTTGACTATCTACAAAATATTAACATACACATTTCTTAGTGCAAAATCACAATATTTACAAAATTATGTGATGAAAAAAACTTGAAAACATTTCATCTTGAATTTGGTGTGTTGTTTTCATTTCCAATTTATCTTTCACCTAATTTTAAAGGTGATTTTGATCGTCCACACCTTGATCATAGTCTAATGACCTAAACCTCGCCAACACAAAAACCCAAAAAAAAACTAAAAAGAATCTAGATTATCATTATACAATATATAATTAAATTAAAATTAGATCTTTAAAAAACAACGACCTGATTTTGGTTGCCATTTTAATGGCCAAGAACTTTTGGTCAACTTGTCCACACCTTGTTACATCTTATCATAATTAAAAATGATTAGCATGCAATCATTTAATGATGTTTTGTCTTCGAGTAATTTTCATTTAGTTTCAACATATAAATATGATGTTGATAATTATCTATTTGATTCCATATTTTATTTATTGAAGTGTTCATTAACATCCCTTCAAATAAAACAAAATAGCATGCAATATTTAAAACAATGTTTGACGTTAAATACACAAAAAACACAAGAATGCTGCCTTAGGGAATTGAACCCAACTTTTCTATATAATTTACATCATGACAAAGTTTCCAATGAATACTAATACATTGACAAAAAATGTCTCAAAGCGCTACCATTGGTGGCTTATGGGGGGATTTTACAACAATTTTTTGGATACCAAAATATTTACAATGACCAATCTATGTTTGGAATAAAGATTCAAATAGAATTGTGTAAGTGTGGAGTAGATTGCCAAATGGACACTTTACACATTGCTTAGAGTAATCAATTTAACCAATTGAATATACATGTGATGTTAAAAATATTCAATTGCAATTTGAGACACAACAGTTTAAATCATTTATAAATTTGGATGATTACCCAATGCTCTCAAAACCAATTAAACAAGTGCAAACACTTGCCAAAAAAATACATTTTCATTGGAATGATGACTTGGATTGTGTTTTGATAAAACTTTTGGAAACTTATTCAAATACACCGCTAGAATGCATTGTCCAATTATTTAATTCATCATGTAATACCAATGTTACTAAAAGTCAAGTACATAATCATATTCAATACATGAGGGGGGAAAAAAACAACTAAAGGAAAATTTTGTTAATTATGTTAGTTTAGCAATTCCAATGTCCATATCCAATAACATCCCAATAACTTCAATATAACTGAAAACAATCTTTCAATAATTAAAGATTTACCAATAATTGAGAATATATTAATGATTGAGAATATTCCAATGGTTGAGAATGTCCCACCAACCTGAACCGAATGGTGTGCTCCCAACTAATTTGTGGTGCATCATTGAGACTCAAGGAGTTGCAGTCTATCTCAGAGGCTCTTGAATCAAGTATCCCTGCAGCACAGAGCAGTGCCACTGCAATCCACTAACAGGCAGTGGGAGTAGAACCAGTGTGCAATTGATTACTTATAGCCATGGCTTGCATAGAAAGTTCTGTAAATGTAGGCTTCACACAATTATTGAATAGGAGTCTCTTATGTGATGCTAGGTAAATATATCACATATTTAATATAACCATCTTCATTTTTGTGGGATAAAGATGGATGTGTCATGTCTCATGGCAACACATTGGAAGAAGTAAAGAAAGAACAAGGAGAAGGTTCAGTGCTGCACTGATGTGATGCCAGGTTGTTTCCAGGAAGCATGTCAGAGTTTCAAAAGAGTGTAGAGTGGAGTTATATCTCAAATAGTATGGTTCCAAAGAATGGGTTTAGTAAAACTCTGCCCAATCCCTGTAGGGAAACAGATGTAAGTAGATTGAGAAAATAACTGGACTCTCAGCCAGATAGATGCAATTACGGGCACAAGGTTGCAGTTCACATCAGCAAAACTTGATCTCAGCTGGGCCATTTTGTCCAGATCTTTTAAATCCTCACCAAAATCACAAGGTTCTCTGGTTCCTCTATAGAGGTTCACTGGAGACAGGAGTCAACTGGTCACTTCTCACTGCATATCACTTCCACTTCCTTCGGCAAACTTTACTTAATAATTTGGTACCCTGAAGAGAAGAAGGTGGACTAACTCGTATGTTGCAATGCACATAGATCCCGACATGAGGGCTGGTCCAACTCCCTATGTTGATACCTACCTTCACATGTATTCTACCTAGCAATGCAATATTGCTGCTTTTAATATCCGTCTGCAGTGCAGTTCCCTCACCATCCGTGAGCTGAGCATT
>Ga0209208_10004696_pt1 | contig 19267 bp, 8 predicted proteins | sample S1TSphfallax_3_FD_187694 | JGI IMG/M metagenome (GOLD analysis project Ga0209208, IMG submission 187694) | Host-associated microbial communities from peat moss isolated from Minnesota, USA - S1T2_Fd - Sphagnum fallax MG (SPAdes) (version 2) | ecosystem: Host-associated > Plants > Peat moss >... | reverse complement strand
CCATCAATGCCAGCCGCCATCCCCAATCTCACACACATCACACAGCTCAGAAGCAAGACAACCATGCATTTCCATGCAACAATGATGGGGCGCCGTCACAACAAGTCGGTTGATGCAATTATGTCTAAAACCCAGGGTTAGATCGGATTGCAAACTAGCTAGACAACCTCCTTTCACATTACATTGGGCGGTCACAAATCGACACCATTTGGAGGTGAGTAGACCATCTTGCTTTCAAGCCCCCCTACTCTTGTTCATATGTTGTCTCTTGTGTTGGTGATGGTGTTATTGTGCTACTAATCACTATTGTGCCCTGGTTATGGTCTTGTTCCCCCAAGTCCATATTTCATGTGTGCAAGGTGCAACAACTAAAATTCAAGGCAAAAAAACAACATCATATCAAACTGTGCTAGGATGGCAACAACAATACCAATAGATTAAATTGTGAGAAAACAACAACAACATCAACACATCAAATTGTGGTAGGATAACAATAGTAGTAACAAATCAAATTGTGGTAGCAAGGCAACAACAATGATAGATCAAATTGTGGGATCCCCCTTCACTTTGCAATCATCCACCAATTGTTGCATACCAAAGACAATAAACTTGAAGCCAAAACTTAACAAAATTTAAGTAATGAATAATGAACTATAATAGCAAAAGGGTTGCATGAAAATTCGCTTGGCTTGTTAAATTTAGTTAGAATATGGAGGAAGCATGGAGCTTCTAAAACCTTCATAAATTTGAATCCCCCCATTTTCCCAACCACATATCATACAATGTGGCTTTGTGGGGGCAAACCAATTAGAGAATTAAAGTTAGATCCAATAGAATGGGAATGGTGGAAACAAGGCTTTTTTAAACCCTTCAAATTTTTATACTATGCACCCAATCAAGGTTATGAAATAGGCATGTAGGCTCATGTGTTCAACTTAAAAATATACATACCTTATTTGCTAGATAGTGAATTCAATTTAAACAAGGGTCCAAGTTATACTTTAACCTTTGGCATCCATGGTTACCTCGGAAAATATCAACAATGTTGTGGTTAATCTTGGTGGAAGGGCTCCTAGTTGGAGCACGGAGGATTCAAATTGGTATGTTAAGGGAATGCACAACTGTTGTTAATCAAGGATGTTAAAATTTTAGAATATATGTTTTGGAGTTGTAATAAATTAACAAATGTGTGGAACAAGTTTCAGGGCTTAAAATATGCAACTAACCTACCTCAAAAATTCCTCACAAGGAATCAATTGCTATAGGTAAATCTTAGTCCTTAGAACATCATGATAGTTAAAGCAAGCCCCCTCGTTCATCAAACAACAAAACCTATAATTATAAACTCCATAAGAATTAGCAACCTTATTTTGGCATAAGTGGTGTCAAAGGTTTGAAGAAAAATAATTTCACATTGGCATCATATTTTTCTAAATGTTGGCAATTAACAGCAAATATTGACATGGAAACTTGAATGGAACTTCATTAACACCCCTTATCCTTGCAAAATTGAAGACAAAGGAAAATCAACTTACCACCATGGGGTGTGATCATAATCAAATGAACCAATAATGATGAAGGACTTAAGGACTATAGTATTTTTTATGGTCATTTTCATTTTATCATATATAGAAAGGACTTTTGAGATGAAACATTTTGCAATATGTTATTAAAAATACATATAAAATTTTCAATACATCACCATTTTTGTATTAAAATCTCATGAATAACTATTTTTTTTTAAAATGAATAAATTTTACCAAATTCTACATTTCGTTTTTAAAAATTATCTTAATTTCAAATCATATGAAAATATGTTTATTATTTATTGTTTTATTTTATTTTCTCATAAACTACAACTTTGTTTTAGATGTCATGTACACTACACCCCATTACATGTGACAAAGGACTCTTGAAATTAAAAAATTATGTTCAATATATTTTTAATTTTTTATATCTTAAAATTTCACAACTTTCAAATTGTGAGTGTTTTTTGAATGCGAAAAATCAATTAACATCATCTCAAAAAAAAAATTCATCAAAATTCCTTTATAAAGAAAGTCCTTTACTTAGTAACTTACAAAATGGATTATTTTTTATGCAACTATTGTTCAAGTTCAAAGGTCCATTATTAAAACCAAAACCCAAAAAAATAATATTGAATTTTTATTTTGAATTCTTCAACATTCATATGAGTCATTTAGCACTACATTTCATGATTAACATGGCATTAAAGTGGCACCACAAAAATATATTTAACAAAATTACAATTTTTATAGAGTTTTGGTGTTTGCCTGACATGTTTTTTAGCTTGTTTGATTGTGACTACACCCCATGTGGACTTAAGATAATGTGTTTGCTTAGAACAACAACAAAATTATAAGGTGGAATTTCAACCCATTAGCAACATTCTTGCCTAAAAAACATATCCTTTCCAAATGATAAGAAAATCTACCCTACCTTAACATAGAGTAATAGAAGAATGCTAGGAGTCAAGCATCCCTACAAAGAGTTATAGAAAACCTCTTCAAAGAGGTGAATGCAAATGTTAATGAAAATATTTGAAACCCGCTTCATTATCAAACTTTTCAAGCTGAAAGCCAAAAGTTGATTTATACAAAGATGAAAAGGTATAAACACTATAAGGTGGACCAAAAGTGGTGGATCAAAGTCCCTTTTGAAAGTCCTTATCCTCTGGATTTTGACTACACTTTAAGCTCCATAAATTGGTTCAAGCCTCAAATTGATTCAAATGATGTTAAAATTAAATTATTTCTCATATCTAAAATTGGGCCACCATTTTAAACTACTTCTTACATATTTTCATTAAAGATTAGTATTAAAGTAAAATTTAAAAATAATTTAAAAATGTTGCCAAGTTTTACAAAAGTTTTAAATTGAATATGATTCAACATTTTCTTAAATATGAAAATTTTAACTTCATTTTTTGACCTTAAGTGCTATCAAACTTTAAAGTGTTATATGTCAAAGTTTCAAAAACATTGGGTAAACACATTGTGAAATAAAAAGTCCATATTCAATTTTGGGGGGATTGGCACAATCCATATAAAGTCCTTCTAGGATGGACCTTTCATTATTTTGTTGTGATTTTTTCATTGTTGAAATGTTTCATGTGTTACCTTCACATAAATGAATCCCTTTCTATGACATCCAATAATAAGTAAAATTCTATGCAATAATGATGAAAACCTACCTTAGTGTTAGTCCATTTCAAGCAATGTAATTTGCAACTACTTGAAAGTCAACTCAATGTGCACCTCCAAACTACAAACAAAACACCATTAACAATCTACTGGCATGCCCAATCTTAAAGGCTCGGACTTAACACACACAAATGGGATACATCACCTCAAATGGGAAATTGTTCCACAAGTTTTGCTTCATGATTCCCCTACTAATCTTCTCAACATCTTTGGGCATACCTTTAGTTAGGTCTCCTCGTCAATTTTGTTTGACTTCTCTTTTTCATGCTTGGCTTTCTTTGGCTTTTCACCGGGTTGTATTTTGTCTTTGTTTTAACCATGGTAGTGTCTTTCTAGGAGAATATCACATGGATGAGATAGGATAGCAATTTCACAAGGATTGCACCACAAGAATGGGGGACATAAAATGAATATTTGGTGACTTCATCAATGTACTTTGTTCACCATCCTTTTATTTATTTCAATGTGGCAACAAAACAATTAATCAAGAGTCTAAACAATTGTCAAGTGGGATATTGTACATGGGGGAAATGCATTTGAATTTAAAGGGAAATTTGTCAATGACATTATGGAAAAGCTAGAAAGCTCTTAAAAATGGTGTAAGACATATAACTATTTTTTCTTTGTGGTCCTAGGTGGCTTTTGTGCTATGGATTACAATTGTTTATAGAACTAGGTGAAAGCACAATAAAGTGTAACACTTTTAAGCACATGTGGAAGCTTGTAATTGTTCAAATTAACACTATGGAGGTAGTGTGAAAGCATGTACCTTGAATCACACAAGTCATTTTACAAGTTATCATTAGAAATTTATTATAAAAAAATTTCAATCCTAATTTACCTTATGGATAATTTAAATTTGAAAGATGAGATTGTAAACTATTATTTTCGTTAAATAAATGCATAATAAGAGAAAAATCTAAGTACATATAAAAATTTGATCATCAAAATCCATCCCAAAAATGTTCCTTAGTATTGATGTTACCACATCATATTACCGTTGAGTTCTTTATTCATTAAAAAACATTATATGAAGGTGCATGGAGTCCATATTCATTTATTATGAATTGTTACAAGTTTTTGGGTGTTCCTTGAAAACTCCATTATGTTATGAATATTCAAAAACTATACATAAAATTCTTACAATGTGATTATATTAAATTTAATACTATAGTGTTAGCCTTTTATCATTTTCATTGATTATATATAATCACATGGCCAATTACAAATCCCAAAATCTTGCAAAAATTGCTTTGTGACAACATTTTATGGATAATGGAGCATGCTTTCACCCAACCACCTTAAATAACAAAAATCGCCCAATTTTGGACAAATGTGTGTTGTGCATATATAATAAATTTTGTTGGGCAAAATTGTCATGTTTGCAATTTGCTATTTTGGTTTTGGCCCTCAACATCTCTACAAGTGAAAGTATGGCAAAAGTTGGGACATCCCAAGTTTGGATGATTTAATGATCAATTTGGGTCATCAATGATGACAACACAATGACATGCATCTTTTTATCACAATTAGTCACAAAATTGTGTCATCTTTTTTCACCCTCCAAATAATTGGTTGAAATAGGAGATTTTCTACCTAGGTAGGTTTTCTAGATCATGCAAGTTTCCTTTTACAATTTCTCTTACAAAAAAATGAGTAAATTTTCCTTCATGATCATGTGAGTAGCTAGCTCATTAAGTAGATTAGCAATCTATATGAAAACGTGAAAATAAGGCAAGCCAATATGAAGCTCTAAAGTGTTGCACCTTGCAGAGGAAATATTTTAAAACATTGAATCATGATTAAATAATCCAAAAAACACCGAACTTTGGGCCCTAATTTCACCCTCAAAATCTTAATTTTATCTCCAATTAGAGTGAAATTGGAATGAAAATTTAAAATGGTCTTCAGGTACCAGTTAGTGACACAGAGTATCACTTGAAAATTTTGGTTCTAAGATTTTTTTAAAAATGAAAAACATACCTAAAAAAGTGCAGTGAAACTTTAATCCATTTTTAAAAAAAAATTATTATGATTATTATTTCATGATCTATAGTTGTCTAAAATGATATTGTCATATGAGTAGTGATATTATTCAATGAAATAAATTATGATGATTTTCAACACTTCACTACCATATTTTCAAAAATCCTCAAATAAAAATAGACCTATTATTATTACCTAGCAGGGGCCAAAATCCCTTAAAGCTACTATACTCTATAATGAATCTAAACACAATATCCTTGCCTTGGTAGCCCAAGGCCAATAAATATTTTACCTATTTCTTTGGGTAGAGCTACTATATGTGCTACTAATGTTTGGCATTAAATAATTCTCAAAAAATTTGGTGGAGAGAAAGAAAAATAAAATTAATGGTGTTTACTAGAATCTTTGAGGATCAAACACTAGTGCCACTAGTTTGCTGGTACAAATGTGAGTTTTAAACTTGTCACATTTGTACTTATTGTTGATATTTTCATATGGTTTTCAATAATTCATCATTATATTTTTGTCAATGTCAAATTTAATTTAAATTAATATAAATTTCATGGACATGAAACTATATATGTTAATTTCTTTTTTCATATCCATCTTGGTGGATAGGGAAAAAAAAGTGAGATAGTTATAAAATGAAAGCAATTATTAAGAAAGGTGAAAGATAGCTATTAATAAATAAATAAATAAATAACAAAGTAATTATTAAGAAAGAAACGAAATAGTTAGACTTGAAAATGAGGTAGTTGTTTAATTTATTTATTTTTGGAATGATTGGTCCATGGGCGACAATATGAAGGAATCCAAAAAATCCCCCCCCCTCCCCAATATATCAACTCTAATTACTCGTCACTGAAATTTGTAAAAAATCAATATGGGACTATCAAGTCTCTTTTTTTTTAAAGTAAATAAATATTTGAAAATAATTCTCAAAAGGTTTGGTTGAGAGAAAAAAATAAATAAAATAACAATTTTTACAATTAGGAACTGTACAATCTCTATTTTCCAAAATAAATAAATATTTGAATTATCAATTGCAAGTAGGGGCTTTTTTTTACTTCAATATTTTTTTATATCTAAAATTTGGTAATTTTATCCAAAAAATTAAAAAAATTTTCGAATGTACAATTACAAATATCCAAATTTAATTTTCCTATTTTTTTTGTTAAAAAACAATTTCATGAGGGAAAAAAAAAACATAAACAATGGGACTAGTAGGTTAGAAATTTAGGAACTAGTGAATTTGGTTACAGCCTTGGTGCCCTCGGAGACGGCATGTTTGGCAAGCTCTCCAGGCAAGATCAGTCGAACAGCAGTCTGGATCTCACGGGAGGTAATGGTAGGTTTCTTGTTATATCGAGCAAGCTTTGCAGCTTCTTGGGCAAGCTTTTCAAAGATGTCATTGATGAATGAGTTCATAATTCCCATGGCCTTTGATGATATTCCCGTGTCAGGATGCACCTACAAAATGACCACCAGATCAATCACAGTTATAAAAAATAAAAAATCATGTGCCTTCTTAAAGTGGTTTTTTAATATATAAATTATTTATTTTAAATTTAAACTTTTTTTGATGTCTAAAATTTTGCGAACTTTAACAAAATTTCAAATTGCAAATCTAGTTTGGAATTTAGATTAGGAAAAAAAAAAATCTCAAACTTTTCCCAATTCCTTTGTTGAAAAATGAGAAATTTTCATCAGAAATAAAAACACTGGTGCCTGCAGCAGGCTCTTCTTCTTCTTCTTTGTTCAATCATAAGAAACTTTTGTTTGAATTCCTTGTGAGACCATCAAGAAGAACTTGAATTCCCCCTATAATGCAAAACATGTATGAAATGGTTTGTTTGGGAAAATACAACATGATTCCTCAGTTTTCACAATGGGAAAAATAGAATATAAAACATTGAAATATTGGTCCCACAATTGAACCCTTGGAGAGCTAAATTCCCTTATGTTTTGTGAATTCAACTTCAATTTATCGGAGGTTTTTCATTCTTCTTGTTTAATCCATCATAAGAAACTTGTTTAGGATTTCCTTGTGGAACCATTAATGAGAAATTGAATTTCCCCCATAAGAATACACAAACATGTATGAAATGGTTTGTTTGATTGACAATGGGGTTATACAATGGTTCCTCTCTTTCACAATGGGTACAATTAGAACAAAAGATTTGAAACATATGGGTGCCACAATTCAAGAACCCCAAGTTGGAGAGCTGTTAAATTGAATTCCCTATGTTTTGTTTATTTTCATCCTCAGAGGTCTCCACTATTCTCCCTACAAAGGAAGGAAATGCTAAAAAAAATAAAAAAAATTCTTGTGAATGTTGTGTGAGGTGCATGGCCAAAACATGATTCATTCCATGGGCAGCAACATGGTAGTGGCAAATCACTTGGGTCTCTACTACAACCCCCAATTTAGAAGCATTGATCCTTCAATGGGGTGCACAGAAATTACGCTTAAAAAACCATCAAGAACAAGATGTGAGAGAATCCCTCTCAAATCAATGTAGAGATATGAGAGGGATTTTCTGCACTGTAAATTATTTGCAAATTTTTCAAGTATGTTGTTAAAAGCATGCAATTATTTCCCTTGCAGTGTGATGAAGCAAAAGGAAATTATCATTACATATGTGAGTTGATGAATCAAGACAAAGGTGCTTGTGCTGTTAAGGAGTGTACCTGTTTGAGGACTTTGTATATGTAGATTTTGTAGGTTTCTATGCCTCTTTTGGCTTTCCTGCTCGCCTTGGAGCTTTTAGAGCTACCCTCTGAAGCCAACTTCTTTTCAGCCTTCAGTGGCCTGCCCGGTTTCTTCAGAGCCTTACTCTTCCCTCCTTTCGGCTCCATTTCCTTTGGTGCCGGTGGACCCATATATATGAATATAGATCCTCACCTGCACCACCCCGGCCTTGTTGTTGCAAGGACGGCAGCAATCTCTCTTCTCCCACTTTTCTTCCTGTAAAGCTCACAATGTGATGTTCTCTCTCTCTCTCTCTCTCTCTCTCTCTCTGCTTGTCCCTAACCCAGTCTGCTGATAAATAAAAGACAAAGAACACAGATGCGTGAATTGTGTCCTGGCTGCAGTCTCGGTGTGGCCAAGAGAGAGAGAGAGAGAAAAATAAAAGACAAAGAACCTTTCTCCAAATCGGAAATGCACAACAATCACAAGAGAAATACAAACAGATCAGACCACATAAAAATCACATGAAATAAAATAAAAAAGGACTAATATTCTTCCACTAGAAGATGGTCGAAGAATGATCGATCACCTTGATAAGATATTTTATAAACCTATATAATACTGTCGAGGACCAGATCAAGCAGCCTCTGATCTGCAAAGGGTAGTAGAATTAGTGTACAAACTCCACTCAAAGACGACGAGAAGAAACTTCCAAGAGCAAACAAAAGAGAAAACAAAATCAAAGAAAACAGCAGCAGCAGCAGCAAATGTGAAGAAAGAAAGGAAGAAAGAAAGAAAGAAGACGGTGAAGTTTCAGATTTGTAACTTACACTTTGCAACCCACTTTTCATAAGCTAGGTAGGTAGGTAGGTACTACTAAGTAGGTAGGTAATTAGGGAGGGCACTTGATGCCAACTAGGTTGGTGAATGCATGTGGATGGTTAGTAGTTAGTACCCGTGTAAGTGGTTACTAAGTATGTAGGTACCTAGGCTGACCCGGTTTTCATAAGGTAGGTAAGTAGGTTAAGTATTAGTATGTAGGTAGGTAATTGGGATGACCTGCTTTCATAAGGAAGGTAGGTAGGTAGGTAGGTACTCCTATGTAGGTAGGTAATTAGGGAGGGCACTTGGTGGCAACTAGGATGGTGAATCCATGTGGATGGTTAGTAGTTGGTACTGGTGTAAGTGGTTAACTATGTATGTAGGTTAACTAGGATGGCATTTGGTGCTTACTAGGTTGGTAGACACATGCGGATGGTTAGTACCCATGTAAGTGGTTACTTTGGAGGTAGGTAGCTCGGTAACGGCACCTAGTGGTGGCAACTAGGTAGGTAGGTAAGTAGGTAGGTAGGTAGGTAGATGCATGCGGATGGTTAGCACCCATGTTGAGCGGTTATCAGAAATGGAACCCGATGAGGAATGGTTCTCACAGATATAGAGCCATGAGCTTCAAGGAAATCAAATAACCTGGTCAATTATATAACTGTGGTTCACAACAATCTGAGAACCGGATCCAGGATAGATTGACAGAATTCCTCTTCAAACATGGGAACCTGCCTAATAACCTATTTCAAAACTGTGAACTCTTTGCCGGTTATTTCATGAAAACCACTAGTTCTTGGAGGCTTTTTTTTAAAAAAAGAACCGGAGGTTCTTTGATTCTGGAAATTTTTAAAAATGCCAGAACTAGACAGAGGATCTTTGATTTCTGAGAATTATAAAAACTGGAACCGGCGGTTATTAAAATAAAAATCAGATAACCATCTAACTCTAGTTAGCATAAGTGTAAGTTGTTAGTATGTATGTAGGCAGATAGATAAGGCACTTGGTGGCTACTACTACTACTACTACTACTATGTAGGCCCGTAGGTAGATGGTTAGTACCAGAGTTGTGCGGGTATTTGATTTTGTGAATAACCTCAGGTCCTGGTTTGTTTTTTGAAACTTTAAATCAAAGGATCACCGGTTCCTGCTTAATAAATTGAAATAAAATAAAATAAATAAAAGCCAAAATTAAATTTCAGAAACTCAAAGAACCTATGGTCTTCATGAAAAAACTGGCAACAAATTGTGGGTTTTTTGGGCTATTCTTTTATTTTTCCAAGAAAATTGTCTAGAAGAGTGGTATAGTCTATATGAGAAATAATGTTCACGATTTCTGAGCACAACGGTTATTAGATCAAATAATTGCCCTGATAACTGGTGAGGGTTTAGGGTTTGTTGCCGTTTTCGATACCCATGCAAGTAGTTAAGCTAACCACTGTGGTTTGGCTATGGGACAGGAACACAACATGAACACCCCTATGCCTAGGTGCAAGCACAACAAATGTGCATCCGAAGGACTATGATATTCATCCTTTTTCAAGAACACCATGAAAGGAGCCACAAAAACTTTGATCTTAAATTACTCTATACACATAATTTGTATAACTAGTTTTAATCTTGAATGGAGTCAAAATTAAAGCAATTGAAAGTGAATAAAAACTATGGAAACAATCAAAATCATTTCATTCCTTTGTCAAATTTCACAAAATTTTAAACATATATAATAGTATGTCATGTTGTGGGTTTCTTTTCAATTGCACACAAATGGCAATCCAATGACGTATTATTAAACAGGTTGAGTTGTGTTCCATATATTATTGAACTTTCATACAAGAAAACTCAACTTTTGCATGATAACATTTGCATTCAATACGAATATCAATTTCATGTTGAAGTTCATTACCACTAGAGGATGGTGGGGACAAAATTTTGCCCATATATAATCATATTAAGTATAGGAAAACCAATTTCAGCATTCAACATTACTTGCTTATAAATATTTAGGTGTTTCATTTTGGATTTTTAATAGACTTCCATAAGGACCAACTATATAATGAATTCATGAATGTTCAATGAAACTAAATTGTTTTAAACTATATACACCATTGTGTGATGCCACTCCCTTATGCCACAATTTTGCCTTTGCCTTTTAAAGAACTTTCTTAATCATTTGCAAAGATGTTCATGTTTTTTTATGTGTGAATTACATGGTGTTCAATATAATTCACGCATTATATGAAAAAAAATAAAATTAACTAATTACCTAAGTGACTTTATTTGGTGATTTGTTAGTTATGATTTGGAATGATGTTGCACTTGCTTTTAAATGTTTTGTAAATGCAATAATAAAACTATGCATTGTTTAAATTATCCAATGTAGGTTGGTTGTAATAGGGTTCCATGTGAATTGTTGGATGGTTAAGTTCATCTTATCTTCTAGTAGATAATCGACAAAACTTTGGGGACCAATTACACAAAAATGTCTTTTAAATCTCATATGAATTGCAAACATGTGTGAAGAAAGGCCTTATCATCTTTTTTTATCATTGTGATATATTTGACAAAGATGAAATTGACGATTTAACTAAAATGACCCACAATTGCCATGATCAAGTCATGTTCGGTTATCATATTTTCAAAAGTGGTCAAAATAATTTGATTTAAAAAAATATATTGTAATTGAATAAATCTTTACATGTTCTAAAGCAAGTTCCATCAAGCTAAGGTACAATAAATATTGCAAAATGATGATGTGGCAAATTTGATACCACCATATCTTGCAAACGATCTATCATTCATGCCTTCGTAATATGTATCCTTCAACTTTCTCTTAAAATATACAACAATCATATTTGTTTACTTAATAAATATATCTTGTAATTGGAAATCCAACTTGATTTTATGTAAAAGTCTCACATCAGTTGTTTTGCTACTTGCTTTATAGACTCATCATGTCAACATGTCATTTAATGGTTGTTCTTCCTAAATTCATCCCCCAAAAAAATCATCCCCATTTTAGACTTTTTATCCAACACATTAAAAAAAGGTTATTTTGGTGCAATTTGTGTTGCATTTTAACATTAAACAATCATGGCATATGAATATAATTCCACATTTTCCATTGATTACTTAGGTGTACAATCATATATTCTAAAATTGTTACCACATTAATGGTAATGCATCCAAGCTTAAAGGTAATAAATGACTATGTAAATTCTAGTGGTCATGGTACATCAAAGATGATTTAGAAAGAGTAATATGAGATTTTATAGGGGCCTCATATTTTTGGATAGCATTTTCAAAAGATGATTCTAACATGGATCTTCTTTTTAAACCTTTTTACTCTTGAAAAAATGTTTTTGTTGATGCATGTTCATCACAAAGCTTGAACATTTAAAAATCAAAACATTTAATGTTCAATTTTCTAGGATTCCTCCTTGAAAATCTTTCCCAAATGACCTAGCAAACACAAAGTGCATTAATCCACAACAAGTGAAATTATCATCATCATCAAAACTACTCCCTTTTCATTCTTCTTCTAACTTTGCTTCCACATCGGATTTCCATATGTTGGAAATGTAAAGTCAACATGTGAAATGGAATTAAAATTATAGGGTCAATGCATGGTTGGGCGGACCAATTTGCCACAAAACCAAAGTCACTATTTACTCAAAAAAGTGGTCAAAATTTGGAAATTACAACTACCTTACACTAGTTTACATTGATTTCCTCCATATTTTTTCCATGTCATTAATGGCACATCTAAAGCTTCTATTTATTTAAACATCTAAACAAAAAAATTATAAAATATTTCTCCCTCCAATATGATATGGACATATGAAAAAATGCTCTTGATTAGACCATTCAAAAGTCCATAAGTATAGTTGTAAAATTCAATTGATTATTTATTTTGTTCCTATGTTTCTTTGATGTGATATCTTGCTAATTCCAAGTCCCTAACACACACCCCATTTGTCAATGGACCATAGCATAGTCCACATAAAAATGGCAGTCAAAGGTGTAATCCATGAGTTTTGAGTTCAAAAGTCCATGGCTTTTTAAAAAATTTAAAAAGTTGTAAGATGATTTTGTGCATCATGTAGATATTCAAATTAAGATCTTTAAACCAATCTCATTAATAAATTTAAAAACCTATAAAGCAACATGGGCATTACAATGGCAACCATAAGGTAGAATTGGTTAGCGTGACACCCAAGTTGGTCCACCCAACCATGCATCAACCTTATAATCTACACTTCACAATGAGTAGCTTGGATTTTTTGGTTTCACATTTAGTGCACATTAAAAAGAAGTTTTGACAACTAGAGAATCATTAAAAGATTGGGAAAATTTAGACCTTTGAGTCGCAATGCAATGGATGTGGGAAAAGAAAAAATAATTATTGCCATTCCTAAGAAACAAAAGTGGATGGAAAAGCATCCTGATTTGCCAATATTAACTTTGTGATATCTCTTTAGTGCACAACTTGATATATAACAAATTAAGTTAATGTTAAAGGCTTTCCATTTCAATTAGTTCTTGCTTTTTATTTGCCATTTTCATAATCAATATATCTTGGATGAAATTGTCATTGAATTTATGAACCCATTGTTCCTACATATTTTATATTATGTACACCAAGTGCGATCATTCTTCATTTCCAATAGACTGAATCATCATTATCATTTTTCTAGTGTTATTTTTCTAGGTTTCATATGGTGGCAAAGTACCTTCATCCATCCAATGGTTTCAAAACTACTTTCAATGAATTATGGATGTGTGTTTCCTACCTATGCCTTATACTTACTCCCTTTTATCTTCCACCTTTCTATTCGAAGTTAATTTCACCTTGGATCAACATCTTCAACTATAGAAATTGTCAATAATTGTGGTACATAGTTTGTTTTTGAAAAACTTCGGTTGATATCAATATGGTATAGATAGCAATTTGATGTTCACACATTCAATAGGAAGTCAAGAGATTTTGGAATCACACCTAAAGCAAGTAGCATTAAGTAAGCTTAAACTATTATGTTTAAATCATTTTGGTCTTCCATTGGAATTTAGTACTTATACATTACATTGGTCTTTCTTCTTTCTACCAATTCTTTTTCTTATTTTTCATTGTTGGGTTTGTTAGATTTTCAAACCTCTGAATGACTTTGTAGGATTATGGGCCTTTCTTTTATGGATGTTTTGTTCAATTCATCCATTAATAATGCATACTCTATTTTTTAAGGTTCTAGAAAGCATTGATCACAATGCATGATTCAAGTTCATGGGAGTGAATGTCATCTTGTGGAAAGTGGGGTGAGCCATTCTTTGACCCTTTTTTGAGTTTTTTCAAATTACATTTTTCTTCCTTTTACACAAGATTTGACCACCAATTTGTTTTCCTTACTTTATATTTGGGTGTGATTCCAAATGAATGAGCCATGAATTTTTATGTTTTTTGCCATTTATGTTTGTTTTATGATTTTTTTGGTTATTGAATGGAAAACTCCATGGTACATGATTTTGGTCTTTTTATAATTTGTGACCAATTGTGAAAGTGCACCACCTAGTAGTGTATATCAAAGCTTGAAGACAATGACTTCATTATGCATATTTTCTCAAGATCTCTCCATGTATTTCTTAATTAAGATTCCAAATTCATTATTGTACATAATTTGAAACTTGCAAGAATTTGAAAATTGGGAAGTTCTTTAGTATTTCCCATGGCAATGATCATGGTTCGGGTTTTCATTATAATGTAGAAATTCATACCACATTTGTAACTCCAAAATTATGGAAAATTCCTCTACATATTGTGGTCCCCATTTATCTCAGTTTTGTTCATGCACTTGTTGTGGGGATATTTATTTCAAAATTTTATTAATGTGTGGGGACATTCTAAAAAATATGCACAATTAATAGAAGAGTTTTTTCTATAGATGTCATGTAACAAATAGATGGTTTGTTGTTTGAAGTTTCACAATAACATATGTGGCTAATATATGTTGTGGAATTGAATTGGAACAATCTCAATATATTCATCACAAATGTAATTACATTTGTGAAACAACATAAACATAAGTGAAAAAAACATGACTATATGAACTTCATTTTAAATTCATCATAATGATGTTAATTTTTTTTGAAACTTGAAACCTATACCAAAAACATTTCTAATATAATTGTACTTGAAATTATGTCCAATTTATTATGTACATATGTTGTTATAAATCAACATCCCCACACATGTTGTAATACTTTATTATGCATTATTTGCAATGAATTGAAAATAAAATGATCATCAAGTTGGTAATGTGAAGCAATGTGGAGCCCAAGTTTCATCATAATGTGTCACTTGCACTTTCATGCCATTTCTTGTGATTTCTTACTATTGTGCATGGTTGGTGTTGCATCTTCATAAAATAACCCCTAATATGAATCTGAAGCTGTCAAATGAGTTTCAAAAACCATGTTGCCCCAAAGGTACCCTACATAGTTTTTTTGTGAATGGTTGACCCAATGACCCTTAGTACAATTGGAATGTCTAAAATACATCTAATATTTAAAATGACCAATTAACAAATCAAATGCATGTCCACATGTGCTATCAATTTGATTGCATTTGACAAGGGCCATGGGTTCAACCATTGATGTTATCATCATGATGTCAAAGTAACATTTTTATTGTTAAAAAGTAATTTCTTCATATTCAAAGTATGATTCACAAGAAAAATGCATACCATGAACCAATGATATTGAAAAACCATCCAAAAAGTGAAGTCAAATATTGATTTACATCGTAGAACAAACAAGATACAATGAATCAACATGATTATTTTAAAAAAGATTACATGTCCTTTTTCCCCAATTTTTTTTCATATGAATGAATTTGGAACAATTTTTTTGCAATTTTTTATAATACATTTTTATAGTTGTCCTAGTACATGACATTTTTATTTTTCTTTATCATTTTGAATAAATATGAATTTTTGAAAGTGTCCTGGTTCCTTGTAAATTTATTGTTCTCCTTACAAAAGTGATAAAAATTTCAAATCATAATCAAAAATTCATTTTTTACATTTTTATTTTTTAGAATAATAAGCTACAATTTTTCTTAACACATCATGTATATTATATTTCATTTATATGTGGTAAAGGGTTTTCAAATTTCTAAAATTCTAGATAAATTTTGGAGTTTTTTTGAACTTTTAAAGCTTTAGAATTCCGCATATTTTAGGGTATGAGTGTTTTTTCAATATGGCTAAAAGGTCTTTATTTTTTAAATTATTTCCCTATCAAATGTGTTTTTATTATATGAATCCTTTTAATAATCATTTACAAAGTTGATTCCTATATGCCATAGGTGTTCACTTTTAGAGGTCCTAAATCAAAACCTAAAATTTCATCAAATGAATATTCGGTTTGAATTCCTTAACATTCATATGAATGAAAAAACAACGATTTGCAATGATTTCCATGGTTTTAAATCCAAAAAACATAAATGTTTATGCAATGTTAATTATTTTTCTTTGCTATCTGGCACCCTTTTTGGCTCATTGGATTGTGACTACACCCATCATGTAACATTCATTTGTAAGCTATTTTATTTGAGAACAAAAATTACCATTGCATTTGCATTACCAATTTAATATCTCATAACATTTTTTACCATGGATCTAACATAAATGTCTCCATTTAAAACTTTAACTTTAACCTAAAAGACATGTTAATTTGTAATGTATTTGAGAATGGGCTAAATGTACTAATTTACATTTTGAAAATGGATTAAAAAGATAAAAATAATCATATTTTGAAGCAATGTGTAGAAATTGACCTTATGATCATCAACACTTAAACATGTCATAGGATAATGGCATAGTCATATATTAAACTTGTAAATGACCTTATTCTTCTTGATCACTTTTCATTCATTTAATACATGTAATCTTCACATTATTAAAAAAAATCCATTGTATTTGTAAAATAGTGTGTTGTGACACAACATAGGGATTGCACCTTACATGTGTACATATGAGGTTTGCTTCTAAGGAGGACTTTGTGGCATAAGGTGCACACTTATTGTTTTACACAAGGTAAGGCCCTTTGGCCAATTTTTACAAAATCCAAACCACTTATTTTCACGCTATGGGCCACCCATTTATAACATTAATCACATTCATTAAAACAAAAATCAAAGCCCTAGTTAATTCACACGGAAACACAATGGAAATATCTATGTCATAATTTGACAACTATTTCATGGCAACATTATTCTCTAGGTTAGTAAGATTGAGTTGGGTTTTGTTCATAAATTGAATTTGATGAAAAAATGAAATAGCTTAATCACACACATGGAATGTGAAAAAAAAAAAAATCAATTTTGCAAGCAAAGAGAAATAAGTTTATGTATGCACATGTTTTACATAGTTATTGCAAGGGTTGAGGAAGCTTAAGAATATGAATCACCAGTACTACAAAATGTGGGTGCAATTCACTAATCCCCATGTAGTGGACTAGTGAATTCATTGCATCCCCACTAGGTCCCGTTTAGTTGGACTAGTGGACTCACTCAAATCTAGTGAAAACATTTGGCATACAAGGACACAACTTGTTAATGCACATTGTGTGCAAAAGTCAAATGTTTCAATTACTCGAGCTTGACATAGATTTGGGAGGATTGTTCTGTGATGACAGCAAATAATACTTTGAATATAATTCAAGAAATTATAGAAGGTTAGAGTATGAATGTGCACAACAAGAAAAATCATCACCACCCATTGTGAAGCAAATCCCAATTTGGAAAACTAATTATAATTAATTATAATGTTTAAATCCCAAAGGTTGAACAATCAAGAGAACCCTTACCAACTACAATTGAACCAAGTAGCTAGTGAACATAATGCACCAATTTTTCAAATGCACCCCATGCCCACCTACTCTATTGACTTTGATAACAATAATGTATTGCAATGCAACCAAGTTTTAAGTCTTACAATGAACAAGAAGGTGGTGAGAATGTGAACCTTACTATATGCCAACCAACTAATACATGCCTCCTAATAGGCATCTTGTGGGTTGAAGGAAACAATGATGGGTGAACTTGTTTTTATGTCCTTGACAGATGACGAGTGAACTTGTAAACATAATAAGTTTATTTACAATCTTCAAGAAGTTGATTAAAATGCAATCCAAGTATGACTTTGTTGCATATAAATGTTATAATTTGGTTAAATTCTTAACAAAAAAACCTTAAACCCTAGGCCATAAAAAATAACACCCCAAATGCGTCAACCTTTATGAGTGCCTTGCCTTATGAGGTCTAAGGTGATGATGAAAATTTGGGCCAATTTCATCACACCCTTCCACCCCAAACCTTCAACCTTAACACAAAAACCTTAAGGGTAGATATACTTTGCACTTACCCAAATGGTATGCAAAATGCATATACACACAAGTTAAAAAGAACCTTTGTTTGGCAAGTGGTCTTGGTTCTTTTTAAAGGGTGCAATGTGTTTTTTTCTTTGCCATGAAATATGTAAGGCACAATGTGATTGTTATTAATTGGTTGAGGTGGGGCAACCAAGTGTTTTTTTTTGGTTGGTGGTGATGGGCCTTTTTGATTTTTAAGGGCGAAACACCATGGGAAGATAACATCTGTGATCCATGGATGTCCAATCAGGAAACCGTATTTGAGCAGAGCGGCGCATTAGTGTGTTGCACTCTGCTTTGGATTTTCAAAACTTAGCAAATTGAAACATCTAAGTAACTAAAGGAAAGGAAATCAACTGAGACTCCGTTAGTAGCGGCGAGCGAAAGCGGATTAGGCTTTGTGAGAAGGCTGAGAAAGCGCTTTGCGCTTTCTTGGTCCATCACTTGAAAAAAAAAAGACCATTCTTGGCATATTCCCAAAATAAAACATGTCCACATGGTCCAACTATGTTAGTCACAAGGCTAGAAGTCTTTGTAAACCTTCATCACTACCAAATCATAGTTCATGGAAAAATAAATTTTATTCATAATGAATATGTACCATGGCATTTCAAAAGGATGGGTTGGAACAACTTTCTTGTATGAATAAGAATGGACATGGTTTCTTCCTTATTCATACCAAAATCCAAAAAAAAAAAAAAAAACCACCTTCATAATCGGGAAAAAAGAAGAAAGAAAAATAAAGCAATGCCTGCATGAAGATGAATTATGAAATTAGAAAGTGCACAAGAACATCTGGTGCCACTATTGCATGCAACTTCAATTTGGCTCGCCATGCTCCCTTCTCCAAAATAAAAACCTAAGCATGTTTGCATTGCAGCCAGTACAAAGTACTCAAAGAAACTCTAGTGACATGTTTACCATTTTGCCCCCACCCAGCTCTCCTGACTCATAAACATGAAATATTAGATGGAATGAAGTGAGAGAACTTCCAAGCTAATCAAAAGCAATTATTTTCTTTTACTAACTCTTTTGGAGATTGCTCTATCCTATGCATATTTATGCATCTAAACTAAGTTTCATGACATTTGAAGGAGGTAGGTACTTCATTCCAAGG
>Ga0209208_10004695_pt1 | contig 19269 bp, 19 predicted proteins | sample S1TSphfallax_3_FD_187694 | JGI IMG/M metagenome (GOLD analysis project Ga0209208, IMG submission 187694) | Host-associated microbial communities from peat moss isolated from Minnesota, USA - S1T2_Fd - Sphagnum fallax MG (SPAdes) (version 2) | ecosystem: Host-associated > Plants > Peat moss >... | reverse complement strand
ATAACAATTTGATCTTCCATGTCATGATGACATGCCATTTGACAACAAGGTGTCACAAGTTTTCATGGCAATCCATGATTTTTTGTGACACCATAAGTTTTTGTGTGTGTTGAATTTATGGCACTAATATTTATCATGGCATGCCATAAAGTTTTTGAAGTCATGAATTCACATGCATGTGTATGTGTATTAAAAAAATATTATTAAGTTGTAATTATGACCACAATATTAATTTAGCCATTTTGAAAAAGGTGACACATAATTCCTTGACTTTTTTGCCAAATCAACTTAAGTAGCCTCATTATAAAGTATTTTATCAAGTTTGTAACCACCTCAAGTTTGTGTGATTAAATGTAGTTGTATGTGACATAATTATCTTAGGTTAATTTATCTTTTAGCTTGATAATCCTCAGGTTAACCTAAGTTAGGTTAGTAAGTAATATAGGTTAATAAACTAATTCATTTAAAATTAATTTAAGGAGGTCTAGGTCTAGGTTAGGTTGGTAGGTAATAGGTAGGTTGACTTAAGTCAACCTAAGGTGGCCAAGGTTAATTCAAGGTTAAAATTTTTGAGCTTTATAACATTGTGTTAAATATAATTAATATAAAAAAATGTGATAATGCAATGGATGAAGACTTGAACCCCGAAGTGAAGGTAAAAAGTTCAAGTTTTCGTGCTCTTGCAACTTATAATACTTAGGTCACTTGGCTTAGGTTAGGTAGCCTATTTTAGGCTTCTTGGGTTAAAAGTTTGATGTTTATTTTCAATTTAGGCCACCTAATGTACGTTAGGTAACCTAGGTTGTTCAAAATAAGTAACTAGCCTAGCTAGGTTAATTTTTGGCTAGGAAAACTAGGCAAAATTGCTTAGCTTAACTAGGTTGATTTTTGGTCATGTGCAATGATACATAATGTGTTTATATATTTTGACACATATCATCCATCCATCAAGGTGTTTTTTATAACACTTAGTTGTATAAAAATACTAAGTTGAAATGGCATGCATTTTACACATCATACCAAGGTTAACGATGACATGAAATTTCATTATTATAAAAAAAAAATTAAATTTAAATCGTTAAAACAGCTAGGCTTTGTAGTTGAACATCCCTTGCAAGTAAATGGTGAAATGACATGGGTTTAACAACTTACTAGTCACTAATCACATATGTCTCTCCTGATTAAGATGTAGTTGTAAAGGCCAATCATAAAACCCAAAATGTGTTGTTGTGCACATAACATTTTTTTAACTGTGTTGTTGTTTAGGGTGTTGTTGTGCAATGTGTTGAATTGCCATTTTAAAAAATTCCAAAAATTTAAAAATTGCCCATGGTAATTAAACAAAACTTAGGTCCAAATCTCAACAAAGGGGATAAGTAGAATTAATGATGTTAAAATGTAAGATCTTATGCATTTGTAGCTAGGATTTATTTTTTAATGTAGCTTCTTCTAGAAATTTGTGGAAAACAAGTGATTAATCACAAGATGGTTTTGCATTAGTGGATGAAATTGTGATGAAATTATTTATTAGGGAGGGATACAAATAACATGCAATCCAAATAGAGAGGCATTTAATTTCAACATAAAAAAAATCGATGCACATGTAGATCAACTTTGATCCACTATAAGACATTGCATAACAAGGGGTGTGTCACATTGTGGCCTTGCCATTCACATGAAAAGTATCTTAAGGCAAAAGAAGAATTAAGGAAACTCAAATATTTCACTCTACAAAATATAATCTTCAAAAAATCCTCTAAAAGAAATCAAAATCCTTCAAGATATTATAACTCTATCACTAATCTCAAGTTTCAGCACAAGCCAAAATATCATCTTTCAAAACTCCTCATATAAAAATAAACCTATTACCAAAGGGCCAAAATCCCTTAAACTACTTTACTCTATAATGAATCTAAACACAATATCGTTGCCTTGGTGGGCAAGGCCAATATAGAAAGATTGAAAGTTCATCCTAGAGAGAAAGTTCGTCCCAAAAAATAAATACCATACCTAGGTCTTGCCATTTAGGACAAAGCTAACAAAGACAATTAAGATGCTTGTAAAAGCAGTGTGATATTTCATTTGAAAATTTTTCTTTTCACCAAAAATATTTGAATATTTTAATTATGATAACCATTTAGAATTTTTTTGCTAAAGTCTATGAAAATTGATGGTCATCAGCCATCACCATTGTAAGAATTGTCAAATTGAGACCAATTGTTTTTAAAAAAATTAAAAACTAAAGTCATAGCCAACTTTATGAAACTTGAAAATAATTAAAAAAAACCAAAGAGAGTTCTTGAAAGTTCTGAAAACAAATGGAACTAATAGTTCTCCCCCAAAAAGAAATTAAAATAATAATTAATTAAAAATTAATTTTTAAAAAATAAGATAAATAAAATATTTATATTAATAAAATAAATTTATTTTTTAAAAAGAAAAAAACCACCCAATACAAGTCTACTTCACACAACAATGAATTTTCTATTTGGTCCTAGGTCCACTTTGTACTTATCAGCTTTCCAAGTTGATAACCTCTTCTTAAGTTAAATTAACCTAAATCCATGTGGGACATGCTTCCCCATAATCAATCTAGTGTTAATCTATTCTTCAGATTCTTCATGTCATGCATGGCCCATAGTGCAAATATGAAGTTGATTGACATGTTGAAAATCATCATAGATATTATTATAGGCTACACTCCGAATAATTTCATTACTACTCATATGACAATATCATAATAATAGATGATGGAAAATTCAATAATTAAAAAAAATTAAAACCAAATGAATTTTTTTTTTGAATTTTTGAATTTTTAAAAATTTTTTTGTTAATGTGAAAATTGTAAAGCCATTAGGTGTAAGGTAAAGCCCGAGAACATGTGGCATTCTTCGAATAATAAGGGGCCTAGGATGAGGCAAGAGTGAAAACAACACGGGCCAAGGTGACATCTGGATTCACCTCGATAAAAAACTAAACTATACGTGTAAAAAATAGTAGGTAAAATAGTAGGTAAAATAGGTAGGAAGGTAGGTAGGTAAAAAATAGTCCATAGGGTATGATGACAAGTAGGTGTCTACTTTTAAGGTGCATTCACACTTGGGTGTTAACTAAGACTTCTATAGGGGTTGAGTCCCCCTAGTAATACCATTGCTAGCCATTTAGGACTTAAAAAAAAAACTTTAGTTATCAAGAATTTTTTTTAATGTTAAGCTAAACTTTTTCACTCAACAATGAAGCTATCATGGCCCCCATTTGACATGAGGTGCCACCTAGGATGCCACCTCCTAGATTTTCATTTAATACTAAACTTAAAAACATCAAGTGTGAATGCACCATCATTAAGTAACTGGATGTATGTGAATGATTAGTAAAAATAGGTAAAAAGGCTAGTGGGTTGTCAGTTATGTAGGTACCTAGTATTATAGACTATACACACAATCTAGCCCTTTACAAGCCTGTTTTGACTTATAACTTCATTTGTGTGTGTCAGGTCAGTTCTGACCCTTCCTTGGTAACCTAACCTAAGATAATAAGTTCTATAGGTTTGGGTAGGTAGGTAGGTAGGTAGGTAGGTAGGACAAGAAGTGACTACTAAGTAAGTTAAGTAGATGCATGGAGTTGGTTAGTTAGCAAAGGTTGGGTTGGTAGGTAGGTAGGAAAATAGGTGGCTTACAAAATGATGCATTCACACTTGATGTTTAAGTCAAGTGTTTAAATGAAAAGCTAGGTGGTGGCATCATCCTAGGTGTCTCCCAATGTTAAATGGGGGCCATATAGCTCAATGTTGTTAAGTGAATGTTAGCTTAACATTAAATTTTTTTTTCATGTCAACTAGGTTTAAATAAAGTCCTAAATGGCTTAGCATGGTGGTAGGGGGGACTCAACCTTTAGAGTCCCTAACACCAAGTGTGAATGCACCTTAAGTGAGTGAGTAGAAAAGCACATTAAGATGGTTAGTAAGTAGGTAGATAAGGGTTAGTGAGTTGTTAAGTAAGGTTGGTAGGTAGGAAAATAGTTGTCTACTAAGGTGAGTAGTATAAGCATGTAGATGGTTAGTAAGTAGGTAGATAAGGGTTAGTGAGTTGTGAGTAAGGTTGGGAGGTAGGAAAAATAGGTGGGCTACTAAGTGAGTAAGTGCTTGTAAATGGTTAGTAGGTAGTTCAAGAGCTAAAAGGGTTGGTAGGTAGATTGTTAGGTAGGTAGGTAGGTAGGTAGGTAGGTAGGAAAATAGTTGTCTACTAAGGTGAGTATAAGCATGTAGATGGTTAGAAGGTAGAGAAGGGTTAGTGAGTTGTGAGTCAGGTTGGGAGGTAGGAAAAATAGGTGGGCTACTAAGTGAGTTAGTGCTTGTAAATGGTTAGTAGGTAGTTAAAGAGCTTAAAGGGTTGGTAGGTAGATTGGTAGGTAGGTGGGTAGGTAGGTAGGCAGGCAGGTAGGTAGGTCATTGTGGCCCTGATTTTACCGCTCTTCTTCCCTTGAATGTCTTCAGGAGAGGGGTTGGGTGCAAAGGAAATTCAAGCGGGGGCAAGCAAGCAAGCTAGGCTAAAATTTGAGGCCTGATGAATGAATGCTTGGTTTTGGAGAACTTAAAAGAGCGGAAGGAAGGAAGGAAGGAAGGAAACCCTAATTGGTAGTGGTGGCGTACAGAGGAGCAGCAGCCCAAAACAGGCAAGCGCGCAAGAGGAGGGGGGCGTGGCAAACCCTAACCCTGCGTCGCCGCCCTTCGCTTCGACTTCCCGAGCTCTTCCCTACACTCCCTCCTCCTCCCCTGGAGTCGCACAGCAAGCTGTGAAGTTTGAAATGCTCTTTGCTCATTTTTGAAACTTTTTGTTGTTTCGTTTTGGGGGGGTTTTTTTTTTGGTGTGTTGTGTGGGGGGCTAGTTAGTTTTTGACACCGTGTTACCATCCAACTCAATTGGAAGTCGGGGCCGGGGGGGGAGAATATATAATGCGTTAAGAGCCGGGAGCTGTTCCAAGGAGGGATGGCGATGGCGATGGGCTCAGCAGCAGCAGGGTTGTCCGTCGATGCCCAGGTCACTTTGCTGCTGGCAGGCGATGGAGTGGCGCCGCTGGAGGCGCTAGTAGGTCAGCTCATGAGCCCAGGAAATGAGCAACGTGGTCAAGCTGAGCAGCTCTTTAACCACTGCAAGGCTAATCACCCTGACGCTCTCGTGGTGAAGATGGTCCACGCTTTGCAGGTAGGTGATCCATTCGCGCTCTCTCTCTCTCTCTCTCTCGTGTCTTTTCGTATTATTCATTGAATATCTCTTGATAAGCTGTGTGATGGAGACAACGGAAGAGGAAAATTTTCCTTTTCCAGCTTCTTGATGTGGCACTTTGCTCTAATGTGCCAATCTTACAAACTCTTGTTTCGTGTATCTTTGGGAACCCTCTTGCATATTCAGTGTCAGGCAGTGCGGTGGTGGGCGGACAGAATCAGGGTTTTTCATCGGTCAAAAAATTTGAACATCTGATGGCTGTGTGATATCATTTGATGGCAAGGTTGTCGACTGAATCGCAGCATGTGTTTTACGTGTGACAGGTTTCCCAGCAAATGGAGGTGCGGGCCATGGTGGCAATCCTTCTAAGGAAGCTGATCACAAAGGATGATGTTTCCCTTTGGCCACAGTTGTCCCCTGTGACACAGACTGCTGTGAAAGGTCAACTTTTATTATGCGTGCAAAGAGAAGAAGGCAAGAGTATATGCAAGAAGCTCTGTGACACAGTTGCGGAGCTTGCTGCTGGCATCTTGGAGGAAGGAATGTGGCCAGAGCTTCTTCCTTTCATGTTTCAGTGTGTGAGCTCAGACTCTATGAGGCAGCGGGAGAGTGCACTCCTCATGTTTGCACAGCTTGCACAGTATATAGGGCCCCAGCTGCGCGCTTACTTGCCTACTTTGCACACCATTTTCCAGCAATGTCTGTCTGCAGATGCATCAAGTGATGTGCGGATTGCAGCCCTGAGAGCAACAACGAACTTTGTTCAGACATTGGAAACTGCTGTTGAACGTGAGAGCTTCCAGGACTTATTACCTGGCATGTTGCAGACCCTGTCATTGGCCCTGAACAACGGTGAAGAGGCTGCTGCGCAAGAAGCACTTGAGATGTTCATTGAGGTTGCTGGCACAGAACCCCGGTTCCTTCGGTGCCGGTTAGTAGAAGTGGTTGGCAACATGCTGCAGATTGCTGAAGCAGAGGAGCTTGAGGAAGGGACAAGGCATCTTGCTGTTGAATTTCTGATCACACTTGCTGAGGCCCGGGAGCGGGCTCCTGGGATGATGCGGAAGCTGCCACAGTTTATTGGTCGGCTCTTTGTCATTCTCATGAAGATGCTTCTTGACATTGAAGATGACACTCAATGGCATTTTGCAGAGAGTGAGGAGGAGGATGCTGGTGAGACTGCTGATTATGAAGTAGGTCAAGAATGTTTGGATCGCCTGGCCATCTCTCTTGGTGGCAACACTGTGTTACCAGTGGCATTTCAGCTGCTTCCCTCCTTTGTAAATGATTCGGACTGGAAGAAGCGGCATGCTGCTCTTATTGCACTAGCACAGATTGCGGAAGGATGTTCCAAGGTATTGGTTGGGATCAGTTGCATGCGAAATTTGCACACCTTGTGTCAATTGTTCTTGTGCTATTATTTATCCCTGTCACCCAGGAAGCCTGTTATTGCAACATTTTGCATCTGGTTATTGCATCTAGCAATACTATTGCTGAAGGAAGCTTCCATTGGATTTACTGGTCAGAGTGCTTTCTTTATCTTGGTTTTTGGTGGCCATACAAATCTTTTCTAGTCAGCTTTTGGCAGAGCTTCCCCCCATAGAACCCTGTCAACTTTGACCTAGCAACTTTTTTGACATTCATTAGTGAAGGGTTTTTGATGCTTTAGCCGAACCAGAATAAGTTTTCCTTCAGGGGTTCACGTGCCTTTGTGATGCAACATTTGGCATGGCCAGAGGACTAGAACTTTGGAAGCCTATGGTTTTATATTGTTGCAATGGAGGGGCTTACCACCTTCAGGTAGCCTGTTTTCATCACACTATTCCTTGCCCTTCATCTCAGTCATGAAGATGATGAGGTGGTCACATTACACAGGAAATACGATTGGGTTTGACATTTGTTGCATCTTTCTTGTTGTTGCTGATATGACAGGCAGACTGAATGCAATGATGGAAGCATGCAGGTAATGACTAGGAATCTGGCGTCTGTGGTGAGCATGATTTTGAGCTTATTCCGAGATGCCCATGCAAGAGTACGGTGGGCTGCTATCAATGCCATAGGCCAACTTTCAACAGACCTGGGCCCTGATTTGCAACAAGAGTACCACCAGGAAGTTCTTCCTGCTCTTGTGGCTGCCATGGATGACTTTCAAAACCCACGTGTACAGGTAGGTTACAAAACAGCAGATTTTTGACTGTGCATCATGTTAGGGTCAGTGTGCATGTTAAACTTTTCCAGGACAAGAAGTACTTCCCTACCTTTTTGCCTTGTTTCTACTCAGCAGTTGCAGGTGGTTTTGGAATAAACCTGTAGTTGAGCAGCTGGTGGAAATCCTTTCTACTGACATAGGAGGTTGGTTGATCCCTGCAGGCACATGCTGCAGCTGCCATTCTCAATTTTAGTGAGAGCTGCACCCCTGAGATATTGACACCATACTTGGATGGTGTCATCACCAAGCTACTTGTACTTCTCCAGGTACTACTCAATTTCACTCCTGAAACATAGTGCATTTACTGAGTTCTGATGTACACCAGGCTTGCAAGAATCCCATCTCTTATGTTTGTGTCTATCTTGTACCTTCAGAATGGAAAGAGGATGGTTCAAGAAGGCGCATTGACTGCTCTAGCCTCAGTTGCTGACTCTGCACAGGTATTTTGTCAGATACCTTTTTAGCACATGTAGGGGGTTCTCATTATTTCAGTCTTTGTTTCCTCTCATTTGTATTTGACAGGTCTTGCATGAGAACTCTTAGCTTTGTAATACACTGAAGAAGATTAGTTTTCTTCTCTAATCTATGTCTAAAGGCAAGTCTTTTTGTTAGGTCCTTGCTATATTGGGTGACAAAATTTAGTTTCTCTGCTCATTTGAATGAAGGTCATCCTCATGAGTTCTATGTTTCTAAGAGAAAAGGGCACTCTTTCAAAGTTTCTACTAAAATGAAACAGAGCTGAATTGAGAGGTTTTTCCCCCTGTTTCTAGCTTTTCAAAGCTTCAAAATGATGATTTCAAGGGCTTCAATTCCAAATGTGGAACATTTCCAAGCCCATTTTGTCCTCAAAAGATTATGCTTCTAATTTCTTGCTTCTCCTGTATCTAATTTCTCTTCTGGTTGTTTTCCTCTTTCTTCTTGATAAATCTGGTTGTCTCCTCTTTTATGTTCTGTTGTGGTAACCAGCATTACAATCGTGTCTTCCTGTTCCTGCCAGTCTTGTGTGGGAAATTCAGTGCATTTGTTGCTTTATGACATTGACATCATCTTCTCCACTGCCAGGAGCTGATGAAGTCTGTGAGAATGTTATGGAGACTGTTCACAGTTATGCAATGTTCCTAAACTGGTCACTAAACATGGATGATTGTGGCTTTTTGTCCAAATTATGCAGTTGTCCCTCTAGTTTTTAAGGTTTGGTTTCCTTATTTCCTGTTCAGTGCTGCTCTGTTTGATTTTTAATTTCTGTGAGCTTTATTGCCACTTCATCTTTAATTTTAATCAGTTTGAGTTAGATTTTGAGTTTGGAGAAGACCTCAAGGCCTGTGGAGATTGTTAGGGAGTTGTGTGGTGGCAATGTCAAAATCTGAGGAAATACTTGAAATGATGAGACAACTGGTACCTGTCATTGTGCAGGCCCACTTTCAGAAGTACTATGATACGGTGATGCCTTACTTGAAGTCCATATTGGTGAACGCCAATGACAAACAAACCCGCATGCTCAGGGCAAAGTCTATGGAATGCATCAGCTTGGTGGGCATGGCTGTTGGAAAGGAGAAGTTCCGTGATGATGCCAAATATGTATGTGTCTTTTTATCTGAAATCTTTTTGTGAAAGCACTTGGTGTTTACAAACATTCAAGCAGGAGGCATTTTATTTCTAATCCAATTGTGGACATGTGGTCTTGATCATTTGTTAGCATATTTTTTCCTGATTGTTTTGCTGTTTGCATATTCAATATATGTCCCCCTGGCTAGGTTATGGAGGTCCTTATGACACTACAGGGAGTCCATATGGAGGATGATGACCCAACAATAAGTTACATGCTGCAGGTTTGCACTTCTGAACGTTAAGTAGGTCCCTTACAGCATTTGAAGTATTTACGGTGTATTGGTAATGACCTACCGCAAAATATTTCTACCAGTGGTGGATGTCATATACCATGTAAGTGTTTTGCTCACTAGTTTGCATAGTAGGTGGTTGAGAAGCTGTGCATGTCAGCAAAAAGAAATAAATTCTATGTCTATCTTGAAGATCTTCTCTCTCACTTTCACCTCTTGTCTTTCCAGGCATGGGCCAGGTTGTGCAAATGCTTGGGTCAGGAGTTTTTGCCTTACATGAGTGTGGTGATGCCACCATTGCTACGCTCAGCACAGCTTAAACCTGATGTCACTATCACAGATGCTGATTCCGAAGATGAAGGCAATGAGTCAGATGATCAAAGGTATGTCTTGAATCAGTGATTGAGATTCTCAAAGTCTAGGATGAGACCAGCACTCTTCTAGTAATTTGTGTTGGTGTTTTTTCCCGCTACGAGTATGCTTGTCATCTATGATTTATGAGACATGAAATATGAGTTTTGATATAGTTCAGTTCTGTTATGTTTTTATGTAGTGTGGAGACAATCACAATTGGGGATAAGAAAATTGGCATCCGCACAAGTGTTTTGGAAGAGAAAGCTACTGCCTGCAATATGCTCTGTTGCTATGTGGATGAGCTCAAGGAGGGCTTCTATCCTTGGATTGATCAGGTCAACATTCTCTACTCTATACTGTATCCTAAAGAGGAAGAGAGCACAATGACGAGCCCTGAGTTGACCTTTATCTCCAAGAATATGATAATGTGTGTTGTACAGAAATTTCCAATGGTGGGCAATGCACAAGGCCTTCTAAGTGGTGATGTAGTGACATGGTTTATTAATATGCTTTTTGTCCCATCATGCATCATTCAATATGGCTTACACTTTGATGTTGGTGGCAGGTTGCACCCATTCTGGTGCCACTTCTCAAATTCTACTTTCATGAGGAAGTCCGCAAGGCTGCTGTTTCTGGTAAGTGCAGCCCATTGAACATAAGGAGCTAGCTTAATAATTATTGGTTTGAATGCCACCGATGCTGGTTGATTGAATGGATGGTGATGAATAATAGGTGGGATGTGCTGAGGTTTTAGGCTTCCAATATAGACTGCTGGCACAGTTATGATACTGAGTTGCAGCTGAATGTTCCCTGATGCCAAAATGGTCATAAGAGTCATAAGTTGTGTATTTATTGTTTCCAGCCATGCCTGAGCTTTTACGGTCAGGCAAGTTGGCAGTGGAGAAGGGCCAAGCACAGGGACGTGATGATGCTTATGTGAAACAGTTGGTAGACTTCATAATTCCACCCCTTGTGGAAGCCATGCACAAGGTGTGACTAACAATCTCCTTTTTAGTTTGACCTTTTGCTATAGCTAAGAACAGCTTATAGTATATGTAAAGACAGCATCACCATTTTGATGTCCAACCAGTTCCTAAGCCACAGGAATCTGATGGGAATTGCAAATGGGGCCATGCTAATTGCAGGAGCCGGAGACCGAAATATGCTCAAGTATGTTGGATGCTTTGAATGAATGTATTCAGGCATGTTATTCTCACTTTCTCTATGAGATCCCCCCTTGAAATTGGAATTCATGTGTCATTGGTTTATGCCACATGAGTATACAGTATGTGCAGTCTTGCAAAGTCCTAGTATTGTGCTTGGTTATGACAAGCATTGCATTGAATCAGTTTTCAGTGAGGTTATAGGCACTCATGTGAAGACAATCTTTTCAAAATCTGAAGTTGTATACATCTGCATAGTCCTTTTAGCAGTGCTTTTTAGTTTAAAGTCTGCTCCTCTTCTTCCTTTCCCTTGGGTGGCTTGAAAGATTGATAACAACCCTGTAAGCCTAGTTTTGTGATTGCTTCTGATTCTAATCTCTTCCAATTTCTTGGATATAGCAATTCCTGAATCCAAAAGGCTTTTAGACATCAGCTTTTTGACAAGCATTTTCCAGCAAAGCTTGCAGTTATTAACATGAGTTGTATCCCCACTGTGGATTGATTAGTCAAAATGCCAGATTTGGAGTTGTTAAAATAGTCGGTTCTGTTGGTCTGAAGGCTGTGTGGCTCAAGTGTGATGCAATTTGTGTTCTTGAGAGTAAGGACTTCAAAAAAAGAAAGGTCCTGTTAAAATGAATTAGACTTTAGCTTAGCGAAGAATGCTTTCAGTTTTAAATTTTTTTAATTTGAAATCTTTGAAATGATTATTGCAAGGCATCCTAGTTCCAATGGGGAACTTTGAGAGCTCTTTTAGAACTTCCTTTGGAGGACTTGGGATACTATTTGTAGTCTCATGTGAGTTATGGAATGAGCAGATTGCTGGGCCATTGCTAGATGCTGCTCAAATCAAGTCAATGGTGGAAGAGTTTAAACAAGTTATCACAGCTAGCAGTACCCGGAAGAAAGAGCGTGCTGAGCGGACTCAAACAGAGGATTTTGATGCAGAGGAAGGGGAGCTCCTTGAAGAGGAGAATGAGCAGGAAGAGGAAGTATTTGACCAGGTGAACTGTCCTGCCTTGATCAGGGTGAAATTGTGCACATGGATGTAGACCTTTGGGTGTGAAAGGTCACAAGCAGCAGTTCTTAGTCTGTAGTTTGAAAGGCTCCAAAGAATTTTCTTTGTGGAAACAGAGTGATGCTCAAACGAAGAGGAACTTACACTTTGATCTGAGGCTGGAATGGGTTTTCTATCAAGGATGTGGTGTGCGTAAAGGCTATGTTCAGGATACAGGAGGCCCCAGTAACTTCTGTCTGTGTAGCCTTCTCTCTACAACTGTGGCTTTGATGCTTGCTTGTAGAGGGGCAAGTTAGAATGAGTTGAAGCTTACCCTCACAAGGTTGTTGCTGCTTGAGTGGGTACTATTGGCTTTTGTATTATGTCTGCATCTTGAGTGCTAGTCAGTATCAATACTGATTCTTACTGTTGCATCCACTTCGTGACAGAAATTCAAGCTGCAGATTTTTATAGACTTAGTTTACCCTAACTTAATAGCAAATTATGTACTTATCTACACCCACTCCAGAGCTGATGAATTTTGTGGGGGAGTAATGGCAGCTGGTCACTGCCATTCATGATGAAGGCGATGGTCCAATGCCTTTGTGAGTCACACTCTCAAGGTTATCACCACATTTAGTATCTTGTTATTTTTTGGGTTTGGCTGGAGGTGAGACTACATCAGTTTTTGTGGATTTATCTCTGCAATTGCATCAATATTTCTCTCATGAATTGCTTGGTGCTTTTGGGGTTGGTTTCAAAAGGTTGGTGAGTGTCTTGGAAGTTTGCTGAAGACGTTCAAGGTCGCATTTTTGCCCTACTTTGAAGAGCTGATCCCATACATCACTCCTATGCTGGTAGCCCCACATCCTTCCTCATGAGGTTTTCTTCTTTTTTGACATTTGAACGAGTGTTTCTGCTGTCTAAATGCATGCTGGAGTCACTTTTGACTTCTTTGTGTATGAATAGATGTTCCTTCAAATCCTTACCGAAAGGATTAGTGAGATGGGAGGCAGGCAAGCATAGTGCTGCAGTTAAAAGATTGAAAGAGGCTATGAGATGTGAAGTGTTCAATGAGATCTGGATTGTTATTAGTCAGATTCTGAGATGTTCAGGTATCTAGGCAATCCACAGATGTCAGATGGCAACTATTGCACAGGTGGCACATCATATTAGTGAACCACTAATGCTAGTGTTCACACTTACGGCTTTACAGTCATAAGTGGAACAGGAATAGGAGTTCCTTGGGTAAGAGTGGGTTATTGAAGGGTTGGGTACTGGTTGTGTCCAGGGAAAGGAGCGGACACCTGAGGAGAGGAGAGTGGCGATTTGCATCTTTGACGATGTTGCAGAGCAATGCCGAGATGCATCAATCAAGTACAGAAGCAACTACCTAGCAATTTTGAACTCAAAACATCTACATTTATCATCCTGTTTCAGTATTGTGATCTACAGTATTCTGAGAGATGGATAAAGCAACATGATGAGGAATAGATCTCACTTGGAATAATTGCCTTGGTTATTGGAACTATCTTTATCTTTCTGTGTCTGTGGGTGTATCTTGTTGGGGCAGATACTATGATATGTTCTTGCCATACTTATTGGAAGCTTGCAGTGACACAAGCCCAGATGTCCGGCAGGTTGTGGCCTCACCCTTCATGTGATCTTTTGAGAAAGTTGACCAATAGCAAGTTCAGGAATTTCTGCTGTAGTAGTTGAATTTGTTTGAGTTTGAGAAGGGATAAGTAGACAAAGCTTTAAGAGTGTAGAAGAAATTTGATATGAGATGATAAACAACACATATTGATATTGCTTCAGTCCTCCCTTGCATTATAAACCATGAAATCCCCAATGGTGCAATTGACATTGTAGATTTGTATGGGACTTAAAGCTGCTGCTTGATGGTCTTTTGGTAATTGTTTCTTGGTACTGTGATGACTGGATATTATTGGAATTGTTGAGCTGTGTATTGAAGTGTTGAGTGTTGAAGTACTTTGGCAGGAGTTGTGCAGCTTTTCTAGTCCTAAGGCAGAAATTCATTAATTCTGTAAACAGGTCTAAGAGTTTGGGCATTTAGAACTGTGCAGAACAACAATAGGGAACACAGATATCTAAAGTATTGTCAAATCTTGGTTCTAGGGATGGCTTGGCATCATGTGCACAGTGCCTGGGGTATGACTTCAGGCATCATGCTGATCAATGTCATCTTAAGTGTCGAAGTTGTGTGAGTTTTGTCAAATGTTGATTTCCCTCATGGTTCAATAGACGACTAATTTGTGTCTTTGGGCTCTTGTATGTTGCTGAACTTCAGTTAGCAAGAAATCAGCTCTTAATGTGCTGACTCCAGGCAATGTTATTTTTACAGGCTGCAGTGTATGGCATTGGAGTTTGTGCTGAATTTGGTGGTGCTAAGTTCAAGCCAATTCTTGGAGGTGAAATTCTGTCAATACATGTTCTTAGCAAATTTGTCAATGCACCTGATTTTGTGTGTTCATGCCATCCTATGTTCTTGTGAGATCATGTTGTTAATCATCTTTTTGCATTGCAGATGCACTGGCAAGGTTGAATGCTGTGGTCACTCAACCCACTGCTCTGTCAGCTGAAAACATCATGGCAACAGACAATGCAGTATCAGCTCTCGGGAAGATTTGTGAGCACCAACGTGACAGCATTGATGGTTCTCAGGCAAGTGTTTCTTCATTGTTGTAAGTATTTGTACTTTTGGTAGGGATGAGCTTCTGCATTCTAAGAAATATAAGAACTATTTTCCCCTGTTCACTTTAGTTCCTCGTTACTACAAACCATAGGTTTTTGACTTGACGTTTGAGAAACCTGAGCTTGCATTTATCAAGACAACATCTTTGTGTTCTTCAATGGTGTGAAACTTGGTGACAGAGGTCACATAGTGATGAACTGGTAAACTGACCTGGTGAGCCAATAGTATCATCATAGTTGCTGAACACCGACAGGCTATCTAATAGAAGGCTAGATGCCTTGGTATTCCTGAATGCAAGACAGTTGCATCCACTGGTCTTGATCAGTTCTGTAGTGCAAATGAAAACTTAAGAAAATCCTGACATCAACTCCAGGAATGTGAGTAAGGTAGTTGCTTTTAAATAAGATATGTGGAACTATTGGGGTTGTTGATTTATTGTCCCAGAGGATGGGGATGAAGCCAAAAGCTTGGTGGTTATGGACTGGGTTCCCCAGTAGTTGTGCTATATGTAACCTACTATAGCCAACCCAGAAACAGTAGAGATTACGTGGTCAACTGTTCATTGAAAAAAATGTGGGTACCTAGGGGTGAAACTTGACAAGATGCCAGGCTTGGCAAGCATATTGTCCCATGTATTGTGATTAGAAATTGATAACCCTCTGAAATGGAGCCAATCTCCCTGAAGGGTGTGGAGCACCTCATGCACACTTAGTGGGCAAACTAAGGGTGTCCTTTTTCCACCAGATGATTTCTTGATCTATTTTGATTCTGTGGAATGCAGGTTGTGCCAGCATGGCTAGGTTGCTTGCCATTGAAGGGTGATCTGGTGGAAGCCAAGATTGTGCATGAGCAGCTTTGCTCTATGGTTGAGAGGTATGTCCAGAAAGGCCTTTTCTCAGTGCTGGCTGACATAGTCTTGGACTTTCAGATGTTTGTGTTGATGGGCATATTGGCTTTAGTTGCTGTAGGTCTGAAAGTTGTTAGCCTAGCAAATTGAGTCTTGGTATAACCTATAGAGCACTGTTATTGCAGGCAGGATGCCCAACTGCTAGGGCCCAACCATCAGTACTTATCAAAGATAATCTCTGTCTTTGCTGAGGTAGACTTCCAAATTCAAACTTTGTTGTCCACCTTAACAATCAGATTTTTTATGTGCTACAATGGTTCTTTTCAGATTGATAATGCTTCCAGAATTTTTACATGTTCAATAAGATTGGTTGATTCTACGATTGTGCACAGCATTCTCATTGCAATTGTTTCTGTGCCTGCAGGTTCTAAGTGCAGGAACAGACCTTGTCACAGAACAAACAGCAGCAAGGATGGTGAGTCTCCTGAGGCGACTGCAACAAACACTACCACCTGAATCACTGGCTTCAACTTGGTCAACACTACAACCACAACAACAGGCTACTCTCCAGTCAATTTTATCTACCCCATCTTCATAAAAGATGATACCCCGAGTCAATCCACTTTGTCTCACATCACAAGGACTGTATTTCACGTTGTTGCTTGGATCCTTCTACTCATCAACTGCAAAATAGCCTGCAGTCTGTCTGTTTTTTTCATCATGGGAGAAGTTGATGTTTCTTCAATTTGTGCGGATTCATAGCAAGACATTTAAACTAGGGGTAGCTCCATTTTCGTCCTGTAGTAGCAGCTTGTCTGCTTTACAGAACAATTACTCTCAGTCCTCACACATTAAATGCTTAAAAGTATATTAGATCACTTGCTGGTGAGGGAAGCCCTCTTGGAGGAAAAAAAAGTGGTTGGGTTAACTTGAGTAAGACCTAAAATTTCTTCGCATAACAACTTTGAAGTAAGTGGCTTGTTGAAGATGGCTGCACTTTTTAGGCAGTCTAATTCTATCAACCGGCACAGCTTATTTACAATAATTGCACTTCAGGTAATGTTGGAGGGATATTTTATCCTGACATGTTAGGAAGTAGATGAATCAATGTCATTGTTTCTGTATTTCCATGTTGAGGATTCCATGATGATGCAAGAGTGGAATCCATCATTTGGATTTTTGTTGGAATTTAATATCCATTACCAGAATGGTATGAAATCTAGATTGTGTCTTTATTTCATTGTTGGTCAGGGGAAGACAATGCATTGGAAGGTTGATTGTTCATCACATGGGATATGTGTAATGCACAGTTTGGAAATATCTGTTAACACATGAAGGAACTGCAATGAAACTCAAGTAGGCAATTGCTCAAATCATTTTGGTTACAAAGTGCTGGTTTCTGTTTTTCCTTCCTCTCCTTGGTATGTATCCTTTTATCTAAACCTGTGGCACTTTCCTTTAGGTTTTCATCATCTTCCTATTTAGTTTTTTCTTTTAAACTTGTTACTATTTTATTCACTTATAGGGGCTGATAGTTTACAGCATTTCTGCGTTTATGAGCGTTTTACTTGCTTTCAGGTACTGTTAACCAGAGGCTATCTTTTTCTGGGAGCTTGTTAGCATATATCACTATTCAATTCCAGGGGCTAATCACCAAAAATTCCCACTAAATCAACAATAATCGAAATTGAGTTTATGAGCTGAAAAGACTATAAAAGTTGCCTACAGAGCATTATAGAGTCACCTCAATTTGACACAGTCTAAGGTTCTCCCCAGTTGATATCTTGCCACTCTGCCCATATGGAGGTGGAAACTTGTAAGAGAAGATTTTGTGTTGATATCTGCAACTGTAGAGCAACTACTGATGTCATATTTACAATTTGCAAGTACTCTCAGTACCATTCATGTTTATACTCTTAAGAAAATAGATGACTTGGACATCATGGTGGGAACCAACACAAGACACTTACAGCAGTATGCCAAAGCCTAGGATTTTACACCCACTCATGTCAAGGTCTATCATTAAAACTGAAATCCTGAATATGCCTTACCTCAGCATCCTACAAATGAGAATGCTATCCCATCCTTCCAAATTACTATCTGCCAAAATGGCAGATCAATACTGGAGATGTGAATATGCTTCATGAAAATTTCTGTTCAATAGCTTCTTTAGGAAGTATAGCACAAAACACCTCAATGCCAGTGGTCAAATATGTTCCACTGTCAGAAAAGAAGAATTGAATGTGCTTCCAAAAGATCTGCAATCCAGAAGGCAATATGATCTCCTCACTCAGGCCCATGAACCCTCCCAGGTACCTTCACAAAAGATATAAAAGTAGGACTGCAGCATGATCATTGACAATTCTACATATTCCAGAGGGCAGAACACTGCCAAGACCCACCATAGTTGGGATCTCCAATAAGTTGAACTGTTTCTTGGCACTGTGCACTATAAAGTGTGGAAGGATGGTTGGTCTTGGAGCCTATATTGTTCGAACTGAAAATGACTTGCAACTTGGTTTGTTATCGCACTCACCATCACACACTTGATGTGTGCAAAGAGTTGTTCCAAGAGATATGACACTCTCTGCAGAAGCACCACTCATTCATCAATGACGTTCACAAGTTCATATTCAACAAGTGACAGATTGTTGTCCTCCTTCACAATGAAGTCGGCAGGTTCAGCAACCTCAACCCTTCCCCATTTATCGACTGCAAGTCGCATTGAGCCCTTGAACATATCGATCTTTGCATTCCGTATAGTAACTGTGATTCCTTCCTTCATCAAGTCAACTGCATGTTGAAGGCACAAGACATGCCAAACATTAATATCAAATCTCCATGCTTTATATCCACTCTGCATCTACAGAACAGAGCTTAATAGTTAGTTACAGGTGGAGACTGAAATCCTCACAAAGTTTCAAGACAGAGAATTTACTGACCACCTGACCATTGCAAGCTATTTCACTGTATCATTGCAATGAAAAACAGAGCTTCAAGATTCAGAAGACAATGAATGAGATTTCACCTTCATGTAGTACTCAACAAGACAAGTACACCCCATGAGCTATTCAAACATGTGTGCCTCCTGAGATATAGACCACTACTGTACTACCAACTGAAGCACCAAGACCAATTACAATCTGACAAACATGCCCAGGAGACAAGTTACCAAGAAGCACACAACAAACCCAACCCCTTGCCCCAACAAAACAGTCACAAACCTGAATTGCGCACACCTAGGATCCAAAATATTTTGGTGAGTTTGAACGTGTTGAATACCAGAAAGATCCAAAGCACATCCAAAGATACACAAACAATCTTTACTCAAGTCACTGCCCATTTACAAAATGAGACTATCTGTGAATGTATCCAAAGGGAGGATTTCCAAAAGTTCACAGTCAGTATTGAGAAACCAAGTTGAAGACATCTATAAAATTGAGGAGAAATCTCCACAACAACAATTTGAAGGAAACAAGACAATAAGTGCAGTCATAACCATATGAGAGTCAGTCTCAAGGTGTCAGTCAGATCATTACCTTCATCATGAATAGCCATGGCTACAAACTGACTTCATCAGCTCCTGACAGTGGGTGTAGATAAGTATAAAATAATCCATCCTAACCACTAAACAAAATCTGCATCCTGAGTCTTCTGTCGCATTTCAGAAAACTATGTCACAATGTTGGCTAGAATTCAAGAGACGCACCTAATAAAATAGTCAATGATATCCTCATTCAAGCTGCAAACAAGATTTTTGTGAAGATAGGCTTCATTTTATTTTAGTTTGTTCCTGTAAAAGCAAGGATGTATAGAGAGACCTACATAGAGAGTTGGATGGGGCCACCTGCATCTGAACATATTCTTAAAGCACTTAAATTGCTCTTTTACCTGAGATATGAAATAAGTTTTAGAGATATCTGAGA
>Ga0209208_10004694_pt1 | contig 19269 bp, 10 predicted proteins | sample S1TSphfallax_3_FD_187694 | JGI IMG/M metagenome (GOLD analysis project Ga0209208, IMG submission 187694) | Host-associated microbial communities from peat moss isolated from Minnesota, USA - S1T2_Fd - Sphagnum fallax MG (SPAdes) (version 2) | ecosystem: Host-associated > Plants > Peat moss >... | reverse complement strand
AAATTGCCCAAGTCCCCCCCCCAAGTGTGTTTTCACCTTTGAAAACTCCTTGTACTTTCTTTTTGCTCTAGCCTTCTCAAAGAAAAAACTCAAGAATGGCTTTCAACCCTCAAATCCCTGGCTCCTTCATTCTCCCCAAAAATAATTTAGAAACCCTCCTTTATTCCTTTATTCCTTTCCTTTCTCAATAACAACCTTAGCAAAAAGTAATAAACAAACTCCCTTGTCCCCATCTTAACACAAAAAATTCCTTACTAGTTTAACAAAAAAATTCATGACCATCACTTGACCCTATCACAAATATAAAGCTTATACAAAATTGGTCCATTCCTCACATAAATTTTGAAAAAAAAAATGTCTTCAAAAATTTTAAGAAAAATTGAATTTCTAAACAATTTGTATCATAATAAATAATCGTTTAATAATGGTTGTTTATAATATACATGATGGTTTTCCTCTTGATCCCCCTCTTCTTTGTGAATTAGATTCAATTCTCCCCCTTTAATTTCATTCAAGCTTCCTTTGTTTTGTTTTTCTCGATGATAAACATGTGGTGAAATATAATTTGCATTCTCTCTATGTCTCCCCCTAATGCGTTTGAAGGAAGATTTTCTTTATGCACCTATTTATTTGCTTAAACTTACAAGTTTTCTTTTCCATCCCATTATGTTGTTTTTTCGTCTTTCCTTAAGGTTCATCAATTTGAAGTAATGCATTTTTTTTCCTTTGCAAATGTCTTCTATAACTCTACTTTTGTAATTTCCTACATCTAAAAGACTATCATGATGTTAAAATATTCTTAATATTCCTAATCCATATTTGTTATTTTCCTTTACTTCCATGTAGTGTATTCAATTTAGATTTATTTAAATGTTTTTTGTAACAACATTGAAAAATATTCAAATTTGACAATTCAATGTAATATTGACTATTGGTAAAAAAATTATGTTTGTTGCAACAAAATTGTTTTTTTATATGTCTAATAAATATCTTATATAAATTTCATTTTATTTATTATTTTTGTCTGTCTAATTATGGTTGTTAGCAAAATAGTAGTTTGTTGTTATGCATTTTTTTTCTAATCCTTGGTTATTGTATTATACCTATGTTGTATTGACTATAATTATGTTTAAAAAAATTCTGAAGAAAATCAAATATAACCATAATTAGGGTTAGATGATTATAAATAATTATGATTATAATTTATGATTACACAACTAGTTGTAATCATGTTGAAACAATTGACCTTGTTTGACCAACTATAAAAAATAAAATAGAAATGAACATGTGGTCATATTTGTGTTGATCAATTTATTTGACAAGTTACGAGGATCCTAACTAAATGGACAGTCTATATTTATATAATGAATTGAATTTATTTTGAAAGGGATGGGCAAATGTATTGGAATGGGGCTTGTAAACATTTAACCACATCAAACCAATATTTAGTAAAATGTATCAAGTGAACTAATAAAAATAAAGCTTAGATTAATTGTTTGAAAATTAATTGATCTTTATGTATATGTCATAATTTTGAAAAGGTTGCAAGTTTAAATTAAATTATATATTTAACCTAGTTTTAGTTTCTAAATTTAATCCTTAGGTTTAATCTAAATTCAACATTTGAGTTAGCCTTTAGATTTAAACCTTTGGATTTAGCCAAAATTCAATTTATATTTAACATCTAGGTTTAACGGAGGTCAAACCCTTAGATTTTAGCCTAATTTTAACATATCAATCTTTGTCATTGGCCTATTGTGAAAAAAAAAATGGAAGATGAATGCAAATTGAACAAGTTTTTTTTTCCTACCACAATAGTTGCAACTATTTGTTGCACCATAGAATCCCTACCCTTGGACACAAAGAAAACATTCATTGAACACATGTTGGTTTGTTTTCAAAAAATAAAATTCTCATGTTGCCACACCTGTAGTTGTAATAATTGCTTTCTTGTGGCCAACATGCTTCCATAAGGAATTTAAGTTTGACATCGTAAACTTCATGACACCCCTCAAATTTATTATAGACTTTGCATTTCACTTGATGCACCTCCAATCAACACCTACCAAAGATTTTGCTCAAAGTAATTTTACAGCTCATGTGTCTTGGAAACAACAATTTGTTTCACATAATTCTTTTCTTTATCTCATGTTTTCAAAGTTAATGTTTACTTGGGTTTAATCAAGAATAACATAATCAATATTAATATGCCCAAGGCTTTGGCTGGAATTAACACCATGTGTAAGATGTGTAAAAGAGACATGATTATTAAAAAAAACTTGTGGTTGAAATCCTTGGGAAGACCTAATGGTGGCATGGCCCAAAGCTTCTAGACCTTAACAAACTTGATAAATGCAATTTAAAAGATTACAACGAACAATTTCAACAAAAAAAAACAGTACATATCAATGCTACCCAATCCCCATGAAGATGATTGAACAATGAACATGTACTTCAACATTTAAAATTAAACACAAGGATGAAAGTCTAGGAAAGTTCTTGTTAAACTTATAACAATGCAACTTAAAGTTGAACCATGAGTGTACTTGGAACTTGGGAGTTGGAACTTCAATGGAAAAATTTATAACTTAGAGGGACTATCCAAAACTTGACAATTGACTAACGTTTAAGTTTCATCTTCTAAGATCACTCACAATTGTGTTCCACCCTCTTTCAAACTTGAGAGACTTGAATTCCTTAGGCAGCCCTTGTGAAAGCATGTTGCACAAGTCCATGGTGATGGCTTGCAAAACCAAGTAGAGAGAAACAACAAAAACATTGGTGGAAATCAGCAAAATAATGGCAACCTCTTCCTAGGTGAGGTTTGGGATTTGGGGAGAGTGACGATCTGGGAATGGCCACAATAGCAAACCCTAAACCTAGGATGGAGGAATCTAGCACACTGATTGTGAAGTTAGGTGCCATTTTATGGCTAAAAATGGTAGCTTTAAGTAACCTCCCATGTGAGCCCTGGTTGAACAAGATTGGATTTGAGCAATTTTTTAAAGATTATAAGTTTTTCTCGTTATTTAAAAATAGCAACCCTTGCCATAGGTAGGGAATTGTCGAAAATTCACCAATAAAAGAAATGTTGGGAGGTCAGGACCTTAGAAATCACTCCAAAAAATTTCCTAATGTTTTTGGAGGCACATTATATCCATGATTACCTATTTATCCTAGAAAATAGGAGTGATCTTACACCTACTCTTTTGGAGTGGGAGGGAACTCGGAAGTGTAAGATCCCTTCCATTCTTTAAGGAGTATTTATATGAAATTTCCCCTCATAAACTGTAAATAGCTCGAAGTGGCCGAAAGTGGGGAAAGTGGTTGGCTGAAGTTAGTATAGGCAAGCATGGATGATAACGCGCTTACAAATATTTATGGGGGGCTTGGTGGTCGCCAGCCTCTGGCAAAAAGGAGGCTTAGGTGGGGCGGAGGGCCCCTCCATCCACACATGTACAGGATCCCAAGCCGTCCTAGGCCCCTTAACATGGGAATGACCGTTCCCCTGGGGCTTTACCCTATACATTCACACAAGTAACCTGTGGTACTTAGCCACATTTTTTGCTGGGAAGCCATTTTCTAGAAAAGGAAAACCGGGGCTCAGAAGTTTGTGATCTGCTAGTCATTAGATGAACGGTTAATGAACAGCTAAGATCTATGGAAATTGAATTGTATGCCAGCTGATACAGCATGAGAGAGAAATTTGTAAAGTGCATTCTAATTAAATTTGCCAAAGATTGAGTGAACTGCTATGGCAGATGTCTGCCTGACTTTACAAACTGCCCTTACTTAATCCAGTCAAACGGTTTAAGAAATCCAACTCACTATTTGCGTGCTTATAGAAAGTGAGCACTCAGGAAACTAGTTTGGTATGAGTAACTTTTTTGGTTGTTACTGTGGCAAATGGTGGGAGAGTGACGTCAGGTTCAGAGGTCAAGAAGGGCCCAGAATGTTCTGTTGCTCAGTTTGAACACTCACAAAGAAGCACAGCAGTTACCCGCTGAGCACCTGAGTTTCCATAAACATGATAATCGTGGAGCACCAAGCCCCCCTGTAAGTACTAACTTAAGCTTAGAGAGTATAGCAACTTTATACACCCATTTCTTTTTTAGGTTTGCTCTTCTATTTTTTCCCAAGGATGAAATTGAACTTCATTTGGAATTGGCCTCTTTTGTTGAGTTCAATCAGTCAAGTACCTTATGACACAATGTACACATGTATATTGAAGAATACATACTTTCTCTCTCTCTATATATATATATGACATTTCAAGCCAATAAGCGAACCTTCTATGCATTTTATTGCTGTCGACCTGCCAAACTTTGTTACAGGAAAGTGAAATAAAGAGAAAGAGACAGAAATGGTTGGTCATAGTTTAGTTGTAACTTCAGAATCAATGAATGAATGGTGAAACAAAGATTATTGTTCAGCCACAGATAACTCAACTAGTAGTGGAATGACTTGTGGGGAGGCATTCCATTTTGCTACATTGCCCTGCTTTTGCCGGTCCTGTCCGATGGGGCTTTCGGCTGTATTGGCCTGCCTTGATCATTACGCCAGATAATGCCCTGCCAGAAGGCGTTACACAATGAATTCGGGTTACACCGCTGGTGCCCTATTGCCAGGGCATTACCTAACACATAAAAGATCAGGAGTGTGAATAGGGTGAATGGGATGGGGCGAAAGTGAGAGATCAGGAGTGGGGAATAGGAGGGCATTGAAGAGGAGAAAGTCTAAACGGAGCAAAACATCGACACTGTCACATGCAGCTCTTCTTTTTTGGCCTGGTAAGTGCAACTCCACCCCTTCTTGGCATTTGGCTTGGCAACAGCATTATGCCACATCCAAGATTACTTATTTAGTGTTCTCATAAGATCAATCAATAAATAAACTACCTGGATCAATCAATATAGGTATTGGAAACCCTGCCAAACTTTATAAAAAAAAGCACCCAAGAATGGGAAAGATAAAGAAACGAAGAGAAGGACCAAAGTACATGCAGGCAAAAGAGCCCCAAAGAGGGGAGTCACACCGGGGTAAGGGAACCACTAAGTGCCGAAACCTCCACCAGTTGCATGAAGCATATCGACTGAAGAAAGGGGGAGGTAGGCCCCATAGAGCTCCAAGCCTAGAAGAACCCTCCCTGGCATTTCGTTAATCAAGAGCAGGTATTAGACTGTGCCGTGGGCTTTGCGAGTCTCAGCATATTAAATACAACGCTGAGTGTCAGACTGTGAAGTGGCTTTTGTCAGCCTCAGCAAAAATGGTGAACCACAGAAATTCTCCAGACTCTGCAATTATTTACTGGTAACTTATTCACCCAATACAAAGGGGGCAATTCGAGTAAAGATTCTCAATAAGACTGATGAATAGTGCATGCCACCACTCAGTATTTAACTCCAATCCGCAATCATCAACAAGTATTTGGTGTGCATTATTATGCATTTATGACCAGCAGTAAATGTTCTATGAGTTTAGGGGTGGGAAATTAATAAGCACACTTCGATATCGACATTATTCAGTAGAATGAGCAACTCAGTGAGGAGGTACTGTACAGTTGTTGATATGGTTCTGTGTGTTTCAGACGTCAAAAGTATTGCCTGCTTCTTTTTTCCCTGGCTGCCAATCTTCGCGTCCAAGATGTGTCTGGAGATGCCCAACACATTTCGATGCTGCCCATTATAGACATTGTGTCCTGTTATGCACATTCTGGTCCTTAGTACTTTTGTCTGGTCTGCAATAACGACCCTTTGCTTATTTAACGCCTCCCCTCTTTTAGGAGGTAACATTAGCTCTGAAGTTGTTGTTCTGGTTCTGTGTGTTTCAGATGTTTTTGTTGTTGTTGTGGTTATAGTGATGTGTCAGGAGAGGGGTTTTTCTAGTGTGTTTTTTGCAGTTTTTCGGGCTCTTTGTTTCTGATGTGCAGAGAAGAGCATGAGCGCATGCGGAGCTACTGAGCAATAGCAGCTGGCTCGAGATGGCACGCGGTAGTAGGGCGGAAGATCCTATCAGTCGATTGGAAGATGATATCGCGCAGCTACCAGCTCAGACATCGAAGCTTAGCTTGGATGAGCGACCCGAAGCACGAGAACACATTTTTCGCTCCAAGCTGCCAGACATTTGCATTCCATATCACATGACTCTGGCTGAATACTGCATGGAGAAAGCACTTCAGTGGCCTGACAAAGTCGCAATTGTCGATGGAAGTACCGGGAAAGCACTCACCTACGGGGAACTCGCCGTTCTCTCTCAGCGCGTGGCAGCTGGGTTGATGAAATTGGGTGTGGAGAAAGGGGGAGTTATAGCCGTGCTGTTACCCAACGGCTGCGAGTTCGTGGCAGTTTTCCTTGGAGCTGCCATTCGAGGTGCGATCGTCACCACTGCCAATCCTTTCTACACGCCTGTTGAACTCGAGAACCAGATCCGGGTCGCCAGTGCAACCATGGTCGTCACTCACTCGTCGTACGTTGAGAAACTGAGGGCGTTGGATTTGCAGGTACCTACTTGCGCATTGTCCTTCCGTGACTTTTTTTCTCCAGAACGCTGAATTTTCTAATTGCCACTGAGCTCAACTCACAGAGAACACTTCGCCATGTGGCCCACACGCAGTCTTGTCGAGGCACGGATCGTTTGCTGATACCTTTTTTGGCGGTGTCTGAAAAGGCAGAGTAGGAGAAAGCCTATTGAAAAAGGGAAATAGATTGAACATTATGCTGACATAAGGGTCTCTTTCCATATAACAATAGAAAGCCATTGACATAGGGCCTTGTTTCTTGCTGCAAGGACAGTCACATTCCATTGGAGATTTGCAAGTGGGGGTGAAAATTTGTAATTAGTCATGTTAGGGACTCCGCAAACACATGCAAACACATACTCTCATGAGGAATAGAACAGATTGCGCATATGGTGAATCATAGTTTGACTCATATCTCTCACAGCTTTGGGAATTGTTCAATGCTAGACCAGTAAAGCTGTGAGATAACAGCAAGCACAGCTAATTGAAAAAAATAATAGGCAGCTTCTGCGATCATAGAATCTGTGTTGTGTGCATAATGGAAAGATGTCCTAACTAGGGGCTTGACATTGCCAGATTATCACAATTGACAAGCATGTGGATTCTTGCCTGCACATTTCTGTGCTTTTCGAGGCTGATGAGGAAGAATGCCCAATTGTGGACATAGATCCAGATGATTTGGTTTGCCTTCCTTTTTCATCAGGCACCACCGGTTTGCCAAAGGGTGTGATGCTCACTCACAAGAGCCTTCTCTCTAGTGTATCTCAACAAGTTGATGGCCAAATTCCCAATCTCTATATGACAGATGAAGACTTCGTGATGTGCGTCCTCCCAATGTACCATATCTACTCCCTCAACTCTATCATGCTTTGTGGACTCAGAGTGGGAGCCACTCTTGTCACCATGCCCAAGTTCAATCTCCAGCTTATGCTGGAGATCATTCAAAAATACAAGGTAAGAACCAATGATAACTTCTACCTCAAATTCTTTAGAGTGCCTCCTCCCCTTGAACCATTCCTTGTATCATGACTATGGTTCTGCCGCACATTCAACTGGATAGCTAGTACTAAAGGACATGGCATCTTGTTTTCCTGGGGTAAAAATCAATGTGTCAAACCATCCATTGTTTGTTTGTATCAGATGTTGAAGATGTCTGCAGAGCTTACACATGCAGGGATGATGATGGAATTGTCCAATGAGTCCACAACTGCCAAATGCTTGGTTGTTGCTACTGAAAATTGACCTATGTGCCAGGTCACAGTATTGCCAGCGGTCCCACCCATTGTGTTGGCCATGGCCAAGAACCCAATTGTGCTGAATTATGACCTCTCAAGTCTGAGGATGATGTTGTCTGGTGCTGCACCTCTGGGAAAGGAGCTTGAAGATGCCTTCAGAGCACGGTTACCAGGTGCTGTCATTGGGCAGGTAAGTTCAATAGATGCATGCCCATGTTTTCTTCCTTTCCATTTCTTCCTTCTTGGTGTAATCTCTTGCAATAATGTTTGCTGAGATTTTGCCAATTCACACCCTCTCTACCTATCTCAGTACGTAGAGCTTCTGTTTGGTGGATCCATCATCTCTTCATACATAGTCCAATATTTTTCAGAGAACAATGATTTGCCATGGCAAACTGAAACCTAGCCCACATACAAAAGTTGGTTCTTGCCTTCCAATGCTGTGACTGGCCAGCTTCTACTTTCTCCTGTTTTGAGTTCACTTTGGACTCTAGCTCATTGGGTCCAGTACAAACTTTCAACATCTGGACATCTTTAATCATCTGTTGGATTGTTGGTGTAAAATATTGGTTGTCCTGGATTTTGGTTCCTTATTCTGACTTTGGTTCATAGTACATTTTACATGATGTTATGGGAAGGAGACAACCAACTCACTATTGTGTGTCATGAGCAAGGTCTGACTTTTGAGGGTACTACCGGATGTAAATCTGTATCCTCCATTTACCCAGGAGGCATCTGAACTCCACCATTCACCCTGTTGTGCTTCTCCAACTGTAGAATGGTTGTTAAAATGTTGTGTGCGCCCTTGTTTGGTGGCAGGGGTATGGAATGACAGAGGCTGGTCCAGTGCTTGCCATGTCTTTGGCATTTGCAAAGATGCCATTCCCAGTGAAATCAGGCTCATGTGGAACAGTGGTGCGCAATTCTGAGGTGAAGATTGTGGACAATGACACTGGCCTTTCTTTGACCTACAACCAGCCTGGCGAGATATGTATCCGTGGACCTCAAATCATGAAAGGTCCATCTCTAACCTCATCTGGCAGCTCATGCTCAGTTTCTTTGGTGGGAGGAGATGGAGGATGTGACTCTTTGTCAAAAATAAAATGAAAGAGGTTCTGTTTGATTGTGTTATAGCACCTGAACAGAAGCCAGAATACAAGCATTGCTAGGTCACACCAATCACCAATAACCTCAATGCTTTTTTGCTTCACCATGTCAAAGGGGCTAAATGCAAGTGGCAAACTACAATGGGATCAATAGTCATTAGTTAGAGAAGGTAGTGATGAAAGTGAATTCAAATGAGGATTGGAGGTCTTTGCTAATAAACTGCAGTAGTCATTAATGTGCAGGATATTTGAACAATCCTGAAGCCACAGCCCACACATTAGACAAAGACGGATGGTTACACACTGGCGACATTGCTTTCATTGATGAAGATGAGGAGATGTTCATTGTAGACCGTGTTAAGGAAATCATCAAAGTGAAAGGTTTCCAGGTAGAGTTGGCTACAACTGCATACTGTCAACAACTGAGTCATCTAGTTTGTCATTAAGGTTTAATCTGGCCTCATGAGAAAGGTCAAACAATACTGCAAGCCTCCATTCCTCAAGCATCCATGTTCATTGTTTGCTGACAGGCTGCGTGACCCTCCATGTGTGGACATTTACAGGTGCCACCAGCAGAACTTGAAGCACTCCTGATATCACATGATGGAATTCTTGATGCAGCTGTAGTCCCGTAAGTGCCCACAAACATTGACTTTTTCCTCTCTTGGCTGTCAATTACAGTACTTCAGGATTACATTTGTGACAGGATGGAACTGAACAGGCCTGCAAAGGCTAATAGGTGTTATGCTAAGGAACTGGTTTGTGCAATTTTTTTTGGCAGCCGGAAGGACGAAATGTCTGGAGAAGTACCAGTTGCATTCATTGTACAGGCTGCAGGCTTTAATCTCAGTGAAGAGGATGTGAAGGCCTTCATTGCAAAGCAGGTAGATTTCATGTTCTGATAAGCATTTAGGACCCCTGCAGATCTTTGTAATCAGCAGAAACATTCAGTTTGGAATCTGTAGATGAACACTAAAATCTTGCTCTAGTAAGGCATTTTTCCAGCTAGGATATTATTATGCTTTTTAGGGTTATCCATGGTCATTACAAGATCTGTTTGAATGGCTCTAAATTTTCATGGCTGAAAACTGGACATTTAGAGCCATGCAAGCAGATGTTCTATGTTTTCAGCCTCATGAATTTCCATGTTCTAAACTTTCACATCCAGGTGTAAAAATTCATGGCTGAATCCTGGAAAATTACACAAGGTCATGCTAGAAGTATTCCAGTAAACAGGTTGGTTGGGAAGACAAATATTTCTCCGGTAGAAGCCAAAAAACCTGAGACATGGGGCTCCACAAGGAGGGGGATCTATGAAACCAATGAGGGGATCTCTAAAACCACCTAGCATGTGGCTTCTAAGTATTTATGTTGTGGGCCAAATGTAACTTCACAATTGTGGGTGGAAGTTGTGACATTGAGCAGCCAACTAGCTTGAGGTTGTCTGACCTGTACTCCATGCTGTGATAATGCAGGTTGTATTTTACAAGAAGCTTCACTCAGTTCACTTCATTGACAAGATCCCAGTTACTCCTTCGGGCAAAATCTTACGAAAGGAATTGAGGAATAAACTTTAGACAGATATACCACTAGTGGCTCTAATTCTCCAATTGGCTGTGCCCACTTATACTGGATTTGTCCTCCAGGGGCAAACTGTTTCTCAAAGTCTGCTAATTTGTCTGCAATAAATATCAGTTCATCAATTGGCTTTGGCAGTCTCCTGAGTCCTCCATGCCAGACATAGATACAGCAACTGGACAGGGTTTTGATTGGTATGCAAACAGCATCTCTGCCTATGGAATGGTGAGAAGAGGTAAACTTATGCTCAAACAGCCATGAATTGTTACACCTGGATGTGAAAGTTTGTTTTGTGTGGATTTGAGCTGTTGCTATTACCTCTTTGGTGTTATTTCAAGATAGTAATTTCACCCCAGTAAACTCCTTGACTTCTGATTGGTCCAGTGTTTCATTGTCTAGAACTTCACAAGTGACTGCTTGGATGCCTGGAATTGGGCGGTCACCAATTGCTTGCAGCCCTGCTCCTCTGAGAACTAGAGAGTGCTGCTCTGCACAGCTGATATAAACCAGCATTGACTTGGACTTCCCAATCCTCCTTTGTTAATCCAATGTACAGGAGTTTTGCAACAGACACATCCACTGAAACAACCAGTAGTTTTATTTAGAAGTGAAAAATTGTGAAATCTCTTTTTTGAGAGAGAGACTGAATATTTGGCAGAATACAGACCATTACTTTTGAGAGAGGACGTGGTTCTTTCAATATACCCTACTGCATCTGTTGCTCTTCTGTTTCTGTTGCCTCTCCCATTCTGCACCTTTGTCTCTCTCCTTTATCCTCCTTTGTCACCCTTTTTTACCTCTTCATCTTCTGCTCCAGTCCCCCAGCAACACATGCAAGCCACCTCTGTTCTTCCAGTCATACAAATGGAGAAGTCACTATCATACATCTTATTGTTGATGGTCCCTGAACAGGTGTGAGCCTGGCACTGTTGTTGATATTGAATTGTACATTGAAGGTTCTCGATGGGAAATGCACAGGAGTCACTGATAGCAAGAAGACGGCATTTAAGTCTCCACTTGATTATTGTCCCTTGACACCAAGTCTATAGGCAACTTAGTGAGCAGAATTGAGGTGACAGATGAATGGCATAGCTAAGGCTCAGAGACTGAATTTCTTGAAATCCCTTTTAATATATTGCTGCTGGGCTAGGAGGTTGTTTGGGGACCTGCATCAGGAGTACAGTTCACAGGCTTGACCTATGGATGTTCTTTTACATCACTTTAGAATATCTGTTTGGGAGAGACACCTGAAGGATCTGCAGAAGGAATTTGCTCCTCGAGTTCAGTACAACAAAAGATTGATCATACCTGTTCTCTTGCTCCTTAATTTCCTAGATTCAGTTCATGTCCTGTTACTGGATTCCTGAGCTAAGATTTCACAGGAAAGTCCTTGAAGGTTTCTTAAGGGAGCCCATGTTGATGTGTTGAGCATGGCTAAACCTTTAAAGAGGCTTACATTTTTCCTAAGGACCTTCTCTGAGAATCAGATCAAGAAGTTTGATTCATTAGGAAACTGACAGGGTCAGCAACTGCAGCTGTCTGTATTTGGTTAACCTTGTTCCCTCAGTAAGCAACAGCTGTTGGATCTCAAACATGGCAGTGGTAAGAGCATGTATTTTGGAGGGACCCTTCTCATCCTCACCTCCTGCTGAATTTTGCCTTCTGAAACAGCTCCATACTACCATGGTACAGAGGTTCCTATCTGTCTGGTGAATACTTTTCATTCCAGAAGCTGGTGAGAAAACCTGGAACTGGCTTAGTCTTGTTCACAACATCATTGAAATGGGTGAAGACAAACATACCATCCTTCAATCCTTGTAGTTGCTGGAGTGATGCTGATTCCATGCAAGTCAATCATGTTTACTGTGTGAATGCTTAGATCCTGTCACAGCAAACTCAACAATAGCATAATTTGCATCTCATTTGGATAGTGTCTATTGACTTTGAAGATGAAGGTTTCAATTTCCACAACAAAGCATTTCAGCCATATTCAGCATATTCAGCAGCTTCTGGCTATACATTGTGGCAGGTATTCAGCTTTATAAATCATTATCATGTGACTTTTGGTTTCACAAGCAGGTCTATCTACTAGTGCATCTACTGATTGATTCTTAGCATCTAGCTGTAGCTTTGAACGAGCAAATCCCATGTTCTTCCTCACATGTCTAGCATAAGTGAGGTCTGGTTACCTGCATAGTTCATACACCAATAACTGTTGGATCAGATTTGATTTGAGGGCATAAAACCTTCATTTCTATCTCAGATGTAATACCACCTAATTGCACCCACTGAATCTGCTAGCAATTTATTTTGCCAGTCTTATACTATTCCATGTCATTTAGATGTAATATAGGTTATATTTTGTTTTTGGGTCAGGGTGGGGATTATGTGTGTTGGGGCCCTGCTCTTACATCAGTGGCCAATCTTGATCTTGATTCGTGGCACTTGAGCCCCTGTCTGCTGGATGGATAGTCTGAGGATTCTTAACAGGAAGGGAATTGCCTTGATGAACCAGGTTGGACTTGTGGACTTTTATTCTGGTTCTGAACGTGTACTGTTTAGTCTTTCAGACATGAGACTTTTGTAAGTGGCAAAGAAAAGGAAAAATATGTTGCCGCTCAGCTTGAAAAGCAACTGAGGCCGGACAAAGGTTCAGGCAGGAATGGAAGCCTGGAACATGGAAGATAGGATGAGCCCCACTATTATAATATTCTTGAAGAAATAATAACCAGGTCTTTCAGTGTTTGCACGGGGACTCATGACATGCACATGGCTTTGGCTTTCTAAACTGAATATTTTGATAAACTCACCAACATGGCACAGGCTAATAGGCTATCCGATCTTGGGTGAGGGATGTCACATGTCAGGGACATTGATTTTGACAAAGAAGTTCATGAAGTTTCAACCATTTATTTTTTGGCACCCTAAATAGGTTGAAATTGTTAAAAATTGAAAGAAAATTTTGCATGAACAGACATGCAAACAATTTAAGACTTCCCAGTGCTGATCAATCTGTTGTTTGTGAGGAGCACAATTGGGGAAATGAAGGCAATCAGAAAAACTCACAAACATGAAAGAAACATCCAAGAAAGTACTAGATCCGCTGAATTGGCAACATATTACCTGTTAACAAACCAATGAAAATTGTGTTGGTCTCAAAGGGTAATGAGTACCAATCATTAATCATATTGATAAATTTAATAAGTGGGATAGGAAGGTTTTGAGACACCAAGTAGTGAACCTTCAAAATAAAATATCCTAATTGGTTAAATTCGGAGTATATAGAGATAAATCATCTGTAGTAGTTTTCTACACTTTATAGCAAGGTTCTGGAGTATGGACATACTCTTGATATTTTTTCTAGTTGATTCATCCATATTAAGATTATGGAATTTTTAGAGGAAAAAAATTGGCATTCTAAATTCAAATGTATCACAAAATGCAGAAATTGTCGTTTTCAGAAGGGACATTTTTAAAAATCACCGACAATCTAATTCAACCTTTAATTCTACTTATGATTATCTACTTTATGATGAAATGGGTTTTAATATCTCCACCTTCTGATGATACCGTCTCTTAACTTTCAGTTGTTGCATTTCCAAGTCGCTTGCTTTCAAGTTGCAGGCTCTCTTTGCAAATAAAACACAAGTTCAGGCATCGGTGCAACTGGGGCCACATATGAAAATACTTCTTCAAACTTTCTTGAATGTACATGGGAAACCCTAATTATGACATATTCATTGGTTTAGGGTTAACCCTTTGAAAGGAAGGAACCATGACTTGAATATCACAAAGAGCATTTTCCTAGGATGCCAACTTGTGTCAAATGCTTTAAGTTTTTGGAAATGGATGGAATTTGAGGAAGTGGGACAATGGATGTCCTTAGAATATTTGAGAAGGTTGAATAATGAATGAATGCAAGGCATTGAGACAATGGATAAATTCAAAGAAGTTGGTGTGGATGAACCTAGAAGAGTTGGACAATTTATGATTCATGCAACGTTGCACAATGAATAACCTCTGGAAGTTGGACGATTTGGTGGAATGTAATGATGGATGGACTTTAAAAAGTTGGACAATTCAGGGAAATTGGGCAATGGACACCCCTAGGAACTAGAAGAAGCCAAGGCATAAGTCAAAAAGATGAACCCAAGGAAGTTGGGCAATGGGTGAATGACCAAGAAATATTATTATTATGGTTGTTTTCCATTCCATCTTGAAGCAATGTATGTCCATTGGGTGAATATTCAACTTTTTTTCTGAAAATGTAAGATGAAGGATGAAAATGGACCTAGTTGGGAAAGATGACCTTCAAGATAACTTTAGTTGGGAAGGTCATCTTTCCCAACTAGGCCAATTTCATCCTTTGTCTTACATTTTCAAACAAATTAGTTGAATATTCATCCACTGTCCAACTTACCAAAAATTCCAAAGCATTTCAGACATTACAAGCTAGGCATGAGTGATGTTTTTAGCGGCAGGCTTACACTATTTTGTAAAATATTTTTGAGAAAAAAATGGAAGTTTTTTCCAGCAAAAAATATTCACCACTTTTTCTAAATACGAAATTTGAAAGAAAACATTGGCTTCCATTTAAAGAAGTTGATGGGAAGATTAATAAATAGTAAAATGCGCTCCATGAGATTTAAACTTTAAACCTCGCTTCCCCTCAATGGTTAGTTACAAACAGTGCAATACATATCCGTGAAAATCCAGTTTCAAGTTTATAGCACAAATAAAAAGTTCAAGGTAAAATCTAATACACTGAACAGGAACCAGTCCTTGAACTTTTGGGCACCTTGTCCCCTAACAGCATTAAGACTGACACTGCTTTCAACTCAATTTAGAGATGTATGGGTCAGTAAAGGTAGATCACTTTAAATATGACTAGCTAGGAAACTAGCTATATATTTACACCATGGATCCGTCTGTTTTGGTTTGAAATTACCATACGTCACCCTTCACAAAATCTGTTGACATCTTGGATGACCATCGAGTTGGATGAGAATCATCCATCTGGCTGGGTAGAAAGATATTGAGGAATGGGTACTTCTGGGTCTTGACAAATAAAAGGAATCAGAGTTTTTGTGCAAACCTAAATTTTACAAGGTGCCCCCTGGTTCGAATGGACTAAATCTACATAAGGCCAATGTGGTTTCACAAGGGGTGTCCATTAATCCTACTAGAAGTTAGGACTTTTGGAAGTCTGAGGATAAAGTCACCTTTCATATATAGCACTGAGGTATCTGGAGCTCTTGATACTTATAGTAAGGTTGATTAGTATGATGTTACAGACCAGAGAGAACCAGCACCACAAGAGCCACCATCTATGGATGCCTGTTATGACTCAGTAGTGGATGAACCTCAACTGAGTTAATATCTGGTTTAACCTTGGTAACCCACTCTGGAAGTAGGTTGTATATGTAGGTACATAGGTAGGAAATTAGGTCACTACTAAATAAATATATGTTTTATACAGAGGTAAGTTAGTAGAACAGGTTATTAACTTATTAGTAGGTAGGTAGTAAAACAAGCAACAGAGCTAACCACCATGGTTAGCTAGGGAGCCAGAAGCCAACAGAAAACTGATTCTTGAAGACTTACCACCCATCCTTCATGGTGCCTCGGTGGGTGCTGATTTTATAGGTCCTCAAGAGGAACCCATAGCAAGTTAGAAGATGGAATCCCGTCAAGATTCCAACAAGATGTGACAAATTTAATTAAGGGGGTTCCAAAAGGAAAGGTCCAAACGGACCATACCGCAATGCGTTAACTACAGGGCAGAGTCCCTGTGCCCCACATAAGATGCACTCCTGATCCCGTAGAGGAGGCCGTGGCAAACTGGGGCCCTTGTTCAACATAAACACTGGCAGTAGCAGTCAGGTCCTGACTCCTGACGCTGTTCTTCATGGGCGTAAGTACCCTCTTGCGACAGTAACGGGTTTTTTTTGTTCTTTGTAGTTGAACTTCCTTTTCACATAACTTGGGCCCACAATTTCAGAATCCAGTGTGAAATTTGGTGATATTCCATTTTGGAAAAAAAATGGTTCCATGGTTTACAAGGGAAATGAGTAAGACTTAATTAAATTATTGTTTCCCCACACTTTGTTATTTGGACAGTAAGCACCTCCTTCAAACAGTGTAAAAACAGTCAGAAAACTAATTATTCAACTACATATTAGCTAAATTTCAAAGTATGAATATTCAACCAATTTCCCCAAAAAACAACTCAAACAACAAAGGAGAAATATCATCTAAGTGAATTCACAAGTTATACAACTTAAACAAACTATGCATGTGAGACATCCATATAAATAAGAACTCTGACCTACAAAGGCAGTTGGCTAGCAAGGTTCAAACTTATTTCATTATATCATTGACCAATCATCAATTATGGTAGACATACCAACTTGTAGGACAAAAAAAAGAAAAGAGACACTCACTGCATGGTTCACAGCCTTCATGTCATGGTAACAAAATGCAAGCCAAGGCTATTGTTGCTACAAGAGTTTGTGTGAGCAAGCAAAAATGTGGCATGTAATAACAACTGATTAGCAAGCTCACAAATAGGCTACTAATCCACAAAGCTCTACACACCTACAATTAGTATTACATAACAGCGCAACTCCTCTAGTGTGTTGCCTTCCATTTATCATGACAATCATCATAAGGAAACTATGAAATAAATTATAACTAATTACATCCCTTTAGCAATGAGCATTTGCCAACTGTGGTGGGGATAAACATTGAGGCTGTTGACACCAAAGGAAGAAAACACATGTTTGCCAACTAATCAGGTATGTCACCAATTCAATATTGGGCCTTGACCAAGTTCATGTGTTTTGGAAATTGTCACAGTTTGTATATAGCCAAGATCGCAAGTATATGCAAATAGATAAAACTTAAAGGATCCATTAGGTGGCTTGCAAGAAAGTGAGTTGTGTTTTGCAAAGCTTTTATTGCACTTATGACAAAGCAACCACATCATGCATCAACTCAACTCAATCAAAAACTTGAACAGCCAACCTCTTATACCTCATTACAAAATACACTAAAAAGAAATCAAAGTTAAGTAGGGCAAACAAGTATGTATCTATTCAAGCTTATGAACTAGAGTTGTCAGGAAGGATGCTCCTAGGCTAAGGACGTCCCAAGAGACATCCTTAAAATCCCCCTCTTGGCATACTTAGTAAGGATGATTTTTTAGAACATTTATATCACAATTACCTCGGTGTTGTCCATTCCCAACATTTTCTTGGTGTTGTCCCCCATCACTAAAAGAAGTAATGATTTTTTAAAACATACTATTGTTCCCCAATGTGTTCTTGGCAATGCTTGGTGTCCCTCATTATTCTTCAGTGCTACCCAACATCTTCCCAATGTCCCCCCATTGCCCCCAAAAAATTGTCACCACCTTTTGTTGTTTTCCTAATGTGTGCAATCTTTCTCCAACATTGCTTGATCTCTAAACTTTAAGAAAATGTCAAATTTAAAAATTATTAAGGATGCCCTATTCAAAACATCCTTTAGGTCCTAGTGGCATCCTTGGGATGTACCCAAAATAAAATGGACATTGGCAACCATGTTATGATCATTCTTAACAATATTCATAAATAATTCCCAATTAATTTAAGTGTTTTGGTGCATCACTACATGCAAATGTGTGCACCGCCAAATGGCATTTTATACATATAAACAACACATATTCTATGTCAAAGGTATTTAGGTCTACAATGGAACTTTCCCATTAAAAATTTACATTTGACACACTTTTAGGTTTGTCAAGTGGTATCCAAGTGCAAAAAACCCTATCAATTCCTAATTTTGTAATGAAATGCAAACCCAAGGTGTGTTTCTTAGTTCCTAAAAAAAACATTGGGGATGAAAGCTTCAAAATGGAACTAGAATGAAATCAAAATCAAGAGTTCAAAGTCAAATCAATTGCACAAATCAAGAAAAACATGGTTATTGTGAATTCAAAACAATATGGTGCATGGATGAAATCCATAGGCAACCCAACCCACAAAACACGCCATGCCCCAAACTTGGGAAAAGTAAATCATCAATAAGGTGTATAACTTTTTATATCAACTTGTGGGGGAAAACTATTATTCTTTATTTAGAAATACATAAGTACGTGAAAATTACCCACAATAATGTCTAGAAGTTAAAACAAGAGAAATTTGAAAAACAAAATCATGGGTAAGGTGTATAACTTTTTATATCAACTTGAAGGGGAATACCATTATCCTTTATTGACAAAAATGTGTATTTCTACATTTTTAACAAAATTATGCACTTTTATCATGTTCTTATCAATATGGTCACATATTGTGTTAAAGTAGCCATGTGTGTCATAAACATGAAGTTCCCTAGGGGTGTCCTTATATAGCAAGTCTTTTAGCATATTGATGAAATCCAAAGCATATGATCCTTCAAATGCACATGTCATATATTTGACATTCGCACTTTTGTAATCCCAAGCTACAAACATTTGTTCCCCTTTTGTAACTTGTTCACTGTTCACAAACAAAATCAATAGGAACTCTTTACACAACAAGTCATCTAGTAATTGAATGATATCCACTTAATACTTTCCCTTTTCCTAGCCTAGGAAGTAAATGACATTTGTTCTTTTGTAATCGCATGTAATGATGGTGTTGTCATTAAGTGATTATGATTGTCATTATCATCAAATGCAATGTTCGGTTTAACCCAATCTCCTCTCATGCCTTCATCTTGATTACTTGCCACGGTTGGATGTGTCTAAAAGACAAGGACAATCCAAATTGTTGCAAGGACCAAACATTTTCTTCCAAATGCATTGCAATAA
>Ga0209208_10004693_pt1 | contig 19274 bp, 21 predicted proteins | sample S1TSphfallax_3_FD_187694 | JGI IMG/M metagenome (GOLD analysis project Ga0209208, IMG submission 187694) | Host-associated microbial communities from peat moss isolated from Minnesota, USA - S1T2_Fd - Sphagnum fallax MG (SPAdes) (version 2) | ecosystem: Host-associated > Plants > Peat moss >... | reverse complement strand
TTTTGGAAAGATATGGCATGACTGAGGTGGGTGCTACACAATTATAGTTTTGGTTTATTGTTGGAACAAAGTTGTGCATAATTTCTCATCTGTTACTCTTTCTGATAAATGTTGTCTGACACCATCTAGAGTAGTTCTGATTGGTGCTAGTTGGCTGTTATGGATTCTTGTTTAAACTGGGTAAGTTTTTAATGCATCTGATGTCTCAATGGTGTGAATGTCCTCGTTTTGATGCTGGATAGTGATAAGGGAGTACCTCAGCACGCTCCTAGTTATGTTTAGTTCAGTTTTCTGAAAAACTGCTTCTTTGTTTGCAGTTTGTAATGGCACTTTCCAATCCTCTTCATGGGGAGCGCAGGGCAGGGTTTGTTGGGAAGCCATTGCCAGGTGTTCAGGTTGGGACTCCTCTCTTTCAGCCTCCATTTTCACCTGTCAAAATTACTTCATTCTGCATTATTAGTACTTATAATGACTGGATGTTACCTTTTCAGGTGTCCCTCAAGTTCTAATGTGGTGAAGACAAGGGGGGCATTTTAATGGGGGGCTCTGTCTGCAACGCTAAGTGAATTCAACTTTTTCTTACCAGGAGGGGACTAAAGTGGTTGATTCACAGCAATGTGGATGGGTTGTTTTTTCAGGTGTTAATTGCAGAAGAGGCAGAGGCAGAGGCTGGTGTAGGGGAGCTCTGCATCAGCAGTCCAGCCATGTTCAAAGAATACTGGCGCAAACCAGAGGTGTCTAAAAGTTTGCATTTGTCTATTTGGAATAGTTTGCATCTCTTTTTGGCTGGGTTGAGTAGTGCTTATCCAGGATGCATTGAAGTGGGTGACCCACAAGGTGGGGTGGAGAAGCACATTCCCCCTTTAGTGGTCAGTGAGAGCAAAGATAACAGTAGATCTTTTTCCCTTTGCAGCTGTTTTGTTTCAGCGAAAGGCAGGGTTTGGAGTTGAAAGACACTAATTGCTCAGAAATTTTCCTATTTTATGTTTTATGACTTGGACAGCCCTGTGAGTTGAACTCGTGCTTGAAATTGCAGGTGACTAAAGAGTCATTCAGGGATGATGGATTTTTCAAAACAGGCGATACTGTGACAATTGTGGATGGCTATGTCAAAATTCTAGGGCGTGAGTCTATGCTGGCCCTTGAGTCTCCGTGTTCAGTTCTGTCTGTAGCATGTCTTTTCATTGTGGTTGTCCTCCTGCACAGTCAAGAAGTGTCTGCATGGTTTTACATCAGTTCCCAAACATGCTTTGCAACGTGTAGTTATCATGCACTCTGATCTGCAAGAGTGACTGATAATAACATGATTGATGTGTTTTACTAGCAAAAGGCATGTCTCTCTGTCCTTGCATCGACTCAGATGCAAATTGACAGGTTTCTGGATCATAGTACTGTCTAGACTTACTTCCAACACCTTTATTTTGCTGGCGGGTGGTTGCAGGAACAAGTGTGGACATAGTGAAATCTGGAGGCTACAAACTATCAGCACTTGAGATTGAAGCAGTTTTGCTGGAGGTATAACTGACTAAGAGTCAAGATTTCAGATACTTCTTGCAACTATTGCTTCCCCTGACAGTCTTATGATCTGAAGTCCATCTTCTCAAGAACATGAAAAGCCTTGCTCAACAGAGCAAGTGTCTCTGGAATATATAACTTGTTGAGTGTTCTTCTTGCCTCTTTGAGTTGCAATGTCAGTCCCTGGTCTGTTGATCTTTGCCTGGAATGGGAGGTAAAATTTGAGTTTTCTCTTATTCTGTTTGTTGGGTTGCTATACAGCATCCAGCTATTGCTGAGTGTGCAGTTATGGGCCTACCTGACAAGGACTATGGTGAGATAATATCAGCAGTTGTGGTAGCTCATGAAGAACTCATGGCAAATGCTGCTGCTAAGTCGCAGGCCATCCTTACCTTGCAAGAACTTCAGAAATGGGCTCAAGATAGAATGGCTCCATACAAGGTTTTCACTTCCATCAAAAAATCAAGGGTCAAAATAAACCAGTGAAAATCCTTTCTTTTCTCTTGTACTAGAAAATGCTCCATGATACTGAGAAACACTCTCAAAATGAATCTATGTGCTCTGAAATTAATTGCGGTTATATGTTGGATGCCATGTTATGCAGATACCACATCAGTTACAAGTATGGGAATCTCTCCCACGCAATGCCATGGGCAAGGTCTCTCTCTCATGTGGCTTTTGCTGTCTTTTATGCTGTAGACCTGTAAAGGATGTCTGAAGTGGGTTGGATGTCAGCAATGATTTAAGACTGCTGTGTACAGTGATTTCTACCAGTTGCACTTGCCTTTTGTGTCAAAGTGAATTCATGATCATTCTTGTTATCATTCTTGTTGAGGGTATCTTGATAAAGGGCTTTAGTAGGGAAAGATTTAAATCCGATCTCTTTTTTGAATGCATGTCTTTGGGTTTTACATGAATGTGAACATGTTTTGACACTTGGAGACATGACTGAAATAGGTGAACAAGAAGGAGCTGAAGGCGATTCTTCTGAACACCACAATCAACAATTGATTCTTTGTCTTGGATAATCACCGAGAAGGAGATGCTGGGGGAGGTAAATCCCCTATCACCAGTGTTATTTTTGTGGCTAAATTGCAGAGAAAAAAAAATCTAGGTAGCTGTAGGGCACTTTTTTTTAACCACATTTAGTAGGAAAAGCATGTTGATATATGTGGAGGGTACTTAAGAGTAATCACTACATGAGCGAAGAAAACAGAGAATTAGAATGTGTTTATGGCACATTTGTTTATGCTGTTTAGAATTACTGCAGCAGGCTAAAATGTGGTGGGCATGTACTGTTTTATCATTGACTGGGTTTGGAGTGTATGGGGTTACACCAACAAGCATCTTGAGTTAAGATTCTTTGTGCTTACAAGGTTACATGGAATAATATATCATTGAGCGGTGGGAAAGGGAGTGCCCAGTGGTGACTCTCTATTCTAGTTGTTGCTGCTTGTTGTGCAATGACTCTGCAGTTTGTGGTAGGTTCAGACAAAATCATGAAAGATGATGGAACTGTGTATCATCTTTAGGTAAGTTCGCAAATCCCATGACAAGCCGGGATTTAAGCCTGTACAAGTCCTCATCAACTTGGATTGCAGCTTTTTAGCAGAAAGTCAGTTGCTGGAGATTTTTTTAGCCTAGTGAAATTTCACTGGCGTTTTATGTTGTTCTGATCAATTGTATTACACCATGCTTTTTTACAATAAATGGAACTCTCAACAAGATATGCACTTAAGATGGTTGAAAAGAGGTCAGCCAAAAATTTGTCTTTGAAGACAGGATTACAAATTATCAACTTCAATGGTGCAGATGAACAACCAGAAGTCTCCATGGAAGGCAACCACCTTGATCTTGGAGTTCTTAGTGTGGCCTTAATGGCAGATGGACTGATGAAACATGTGCACAATAGCACAGACTTCACTGTAAGTGCCCCAGCTACTTTGCCCTGGTTCATAGAGAGTATGCTACAGCTATTCATCTCTTTGGAGTGCATCACGTGACAGTCAAAAACATTCTGTACTCTATTATAATATTTTCTGTGTATGAAACATGCCTACACTAGTATTGAGTACCTAACTCCTACCTTTGGTGAACAAGGAACTGGAACCAAGAGGGCAGATTCAGTGTGGTACCCAATTGCAGATGAAAGAAAGAGGAAGCTTAAGGTTGTCCAAGCAACGGCTATGAACACTTTGCTTAGACCTGACAAGGATACTCTGGCACAATGTGCTCCTCTCTCTGAAAGAAAATTTACAAACCACATTTTACAACTGCAGGGAGGGAGAAAGTGGATGCTTCCAGTTAGAGGGCTGAATCGAAAATAGATTTAACCTCATGCTCAACCTGCACCAGCTGTAAGTACCCACATCCAGTGTAAATAGACTGATGAACAAGCAATATACAACAAATAATGCCAGAGCACAATCATGCCTTGTATGTGAGAACCTCAGAATGGAACTCCTCCGATTCTTGACAAAGGAAAAAATACTTCCCAGGATTCACCCTCACTCTCTTAGTGTCACATACATTACACATGTAGGCTTTGGAGATTTTACCTTACTGAAGTGACTTTGATTGCTGTAGTAGGATGTGGGCAGAAGAAGAATACTGACAAATAGTTTTCAACATGATCCTCCTACATGAAGAAAGCAGAGATGAGGACAATGCAAAACAGCCCTTGCCTTACCTTTTCCACCACCAGACCTCCTGCCTGATCTACATGCCCCAGCTCCATGGGCACCACCTCTTCCCCCACCCCATGTGTCTTCTTGGTAGCCTCATCTTCCTCCCCTTCCCCGTACAGCTCACCCACCCTCCTCCCCCCTACCTTGACCACACCCTCAACCACCAACTGTAGGCCTGCGGTCTACCACATCATGGGCACATCTCACCATTAAGTAAGCAAAGCTAGCATTTAAGGATGGTTCCAACATGATGTGTAGAATTGTAACCTCATTTGGAAGAAGAAGGAAACTTCAGAGCAAGAAAAAAACAAAAAGACCACTTGGTCATCATATCAGAGAGTCAATGAACCTTGGGCACAGTCCTGTAAAGCTTTAGAACTTGTAAAACACAAGGTTTTGGAGGCACAAAGTAAGGGACTTCTGGTTCTTGTATCCAAATACTAAAGCTGAAGTTATGCTGTTGCAACCGATAAAGAAAGACAGACAAGTTGGCAGGGAGGAAGAGGAGGGTTTACCTGACTGCTTTACTGTTTCTTCTTGCACCTTATCAATGGATCGATGAAGTTGCAGAGAAATCTCCACAACAATGATTGAAGGTAACACAACAATGAGTGCAGTCATAACCTCATGAGAGTCGCTCACAAAGTGACAGACAATCACCTTCATCACGAACGGCAGTGACGAGCTGCCATGACTACCCACTGAGTTCATCAGCTCCCAACAGTAGGTTTAGATAAGCATATAATAATGTTCCCAAAAACTTGGGCAAACCATTATACGCGATCTGCGTCCTGAGTTTCTGTTGCCTTTCCGGAAGCAATGGGAAGACTCAGACGTGATGTTGGCTAGCACTCAAGAGACATGCTAATAAAAAAAGTCAAGAGTATCCTCATTCAAGCTGCAACAAGCTTCTGAAGGAAAGAGCTTTTATTTCATTTTAGCATGTCCCTGTATATGCAAGCCGATACTGTTGTCTTCACATGCACACTCAACCAGACTCTACCTCTGTGTACAACTACTTTCTCACATGGAAATTGTGCAATAATTCAAATTGGTGTCTAGTGTCAAGGGTATCAAGGCTTTCCCTTCCCACAAAGTCCTACCCTTCAGCACTTTCTTTAACTCAAAATAAGCTTCTGGCAATTTGAGAGTAAAAGGCAGAGGACGATTACCATGGGATGCCCTTGAGCAGTTTTCAGAAGACAGAGGAAGCTGCCATGCAAACAATTCCATTAGCTTAATATCTGCACAAGGACTAAGAACTTTGCCATAGTTACAATTCTATTCAACATGATTAGAACTGAGATCTGAACATAGAGATTCAGATCTGATAACATATGAACAAATAGGAGAAAGAGGAAACCAAGCCCTAAAGGACAGACAAAGAAAAGACACTGAGCACGTAGTTTGAACAACAGCAGTAGCTAGTTAGACACATGTTCAGAAACCTTGAAATAGGTTCATGTTCAAACATTAACCAACCACCTATTGAGGTTCTCTAACAAGACCCCCAATAACAGGAAAACTCGGTTGTGATGCTGGTTAGCTCAAAATTACTTAAAAAGAGAAATTTCAAAAGAACCTCAAGAAGAATGAGGAACCAAAAGTTGGGCAGGGTGAACAATATCAGCACTTCTGATACAGATCCAGAAATGTAGCTATTAGACCTTTAATTTCTGAAGATTCATCCAAGAGATACTTCTACTGCCTTTCACCAGAAATTTTGAACCAAATCCAGGGTGAACCCCTTGCGGGGAGGGAGGCAACAGCCCCATCAATCATTATCGAAATTCGAGAAGTACAATGGCGGGAGGAAACGCCACCTGATGGTGGCGTTGTCACTCCCAAAGATACTCAAATGCAACCATTCAGATTTAAAAGCTAACTCAATCCTATCTTGGATGTCTAGGTCTTTGTCGGGCCTGGGGGCTCTGATGGCCTTCCAGGTGGCCATGCTGACTTCGACAGTGGCCACCCAGGCTTGCTGGAGCACTTTGTTGAGGGAGTAGCTGTCGTCGAAGTGCTTACAACACCTCTCGGACCAAAGGTAGTACAGAATGAAGGTTCAGAGGATGTCGAGAGGCTGCTTGTGGTAGGTGAAGCCGCCAATGTGGTAGGCATGGAGACGGGGAGGGTCGTCTTCGCGTTCGATGGAGGCCTCACCAAGCAAAGCGAAGGGCCAGTTGATGGTGATGCCCTCGGGAGCTTTCCATTCCTCCCAAACTCTTCTGAACACGCCCCAGACGCGTTGCGCGGGAGGGCAGTCCAGGAGGCAGTGCTGAGGGGACTCAGGAGTCCCAGCATCACAGGTGTTGCAGGTGGGAGAGATCCCCATCACTTGCAGCCAGGTTCCAATCAGGAGACCCTGGTTGAGGGTTAACCAAATCAAGGTGCCCACCTTCCTTGGGCGGGCGTTGTGCCAGATCCTGGCAACCACTTGAGGAGTAGTGGAGTTCCTAAGACTGAGATTGTTGATGAACGTGATGATTCCAGGGGAGTGTGATGGCCCCTTTGCATTCTTGTACCCTCTTTTAACGGTATACCCAAAGAAAGGCACGTCACCTAGGGGGTGCGTTTCTTTCCAGTGCCATTCCCTTGGATCCCAGGGGAGATTTTCGATGAAGCCAGATTCAAAAATCCAGTAGGTTGTGTTTCTCTGGCTGGCGGAGGGAGGATCTCTGGCAATTTTGAGGGTAGCTCCGTGTCTTTCTTGGGAAAGAACTTTGACCGAGGTGTGGTTGTCGAGGAGGAGGGAGTGTTTCTGGTGGCTCGTGGCCCGGAGCTGTCCGCTAGCAGAAACTCTTCTGAATTCTAGTACCAAGACTTTGTCGGGGAGGGATTCCAACACGTAGTAGACCCATTCCAGCAGGGCACCCGAGCTAGGGGCAATGCTGCTGATCCAGTCGCCTGATTGAACGCGGGAGCTGAAGGAGTCGGGCCGTCTGGGGATGCTCTCAAGGATGATGTCTTTGGAGGCTCTGTTGGAGACATGGAAATGCATTTTCAGGTCGGAGAGGTTCTTCCAGTCTTGAGCCTCTTGGTTCCAAAGGTCTCTGATTCTGGTTTGTCCAGAACGCGCGAAGGCACATCCTTCGCTTTGGCTGCTCACTCCAAGCGGCAGCCCTCTTGTGTTGGTGAAGGATGGATTTCCAAAGAGAGGTTGTCTAAGCATTTCCGCCCTGCTTGTTGGATCTTCCTTGGTCAGGCCTGGTCGTACGTTGATCCATGCCCCTAGGATGCTCTTCCACATGGAGCAGGGTGTCATTTTTAGCTTGGGCGCGGCGAAAATCCAGTTGATGTCTGGTGTGTCGGGTCCTTTTCCGTGAACTGGGAGCTTGGTCTGATCAGCATGATGTTTGATCAGTTCCTTCCAAGGTTCCCCGCCGGGCGCCAGGCCCCTGACCAGCACCTTCGCGAGGAGTGCCTCCGATTGAGTTTTGGGGCCGATTATGCCTAGTCCACCTTTGGCAATGGGCAAGGTGAGGGTGTCCCATTTCACCTTAGCCCAAGCGGGCGTGGCTTTACCACCCCATATAAAATTTCTGACCACCCCACGTACCTGGCTGCACATTCTGGGATTTGGATTCCAGCATGCAGCCAGGTAGCACATCGAAGCTAGAAGTACCTGGTTGGCCACTAAAATCCTCCCCGCGAGCGAGAGATTGTTGTGGCTCTAGCTGATCAATTTTCCTTTCAGCGTAGCCATCATTTTGTTGAAATTGGCCTCTGTTGGGAGGTGGAAGCCTACTTGAACCCCCAGGTATCTGACGCCCTCACCCTCGAGGATCCATTTGAGACCAACTTCCTGTCCCCAACTCCATGCTCTTTCTTTCCTGCTCGCCCAGATGGCGACAGATTTATTCCAGTTGATCTTGGCGCCCGATGCCTTGCAAAAGGTTTCCAGCACTCCATGGGTCTTGTCCAAGTTTGCATGTTCACCTTTGAGATACAAAGTTGTATCGTCAGTAAACGTTTGGTCCCTGATTCTGCCCCCTCTTGGCAGAGTCAAACCTTCGATGGCGTACATGGGGTCTTCCAACATGTGCCCCAGAACGTCGGTAGCTATGATGAAAAGGCAGGGCACTAGGGGGCACCCCTGGCGGATTGATTGGGCAAGCTGAAAGACTGGCCCCGCCTCTCCATTAATTCTGATTGTTGAGGAGGCTTCATGGTACAGGGTGCGGACCCATTGCACCCATGTGCTGCTGAAACCAAGTTTGGTTAGGACGGTGAATAGAAAATCCCATTCTATTCTGTCGAAAGCCTTTTCAAAGTCCAACAGGAGGACTACTAGATCCTGGTCACTCTCCACGGCCCAGTCTAGGGAATCCTGAACGATAAAGGCATTGTCGAGTATGCTCCTGCCTTCTACAAATCCAGTTTGATTCGGTCTAATAATGCCTGGGAGGAAGGCTTGCAGCCTCCCAGCGAGCGCTTTAGCTAAGATTTTGTAAACACTCCCCAAAAGAATAATCGGTCTCCAGTTCTTAAGCTTGGAGCGATCCTCGGTTTTGGGAATCAGGGTGATGAGCCCCCTGTTGATGAAAGCCGAGGCCTCTCCTGAGGCCAGCATGGCCGTGTAAGCCTTGAGTAGCGTGGGCGCTACTTCGTTGGCGCAAGCCTGGAAGAATTCAATTGGGATCCTGTCGTGGCCAGGCGCTTTGCTTTTGGGCAGCGCCTGAATCGCTTTGAGGACCTCATCCAGAGTGAGTTTCTGGATGAGGGAGGCGTTCGTTTCGGCTATGACTTTTGCCGGGACGCTATCCCAGCAACAGGCTTGTGCTTCCTAGGTGCCCGGGAGATGCGCTTTTGAGGAGTAGAGTTTTGTGTAGAATTTGGTGACGTATTGGGTGAGGTCGGATTGACCCCTGACCGCGCCACTCTCTGTCTCCAATTCTCTCAACATGGTTTTTTTTTGGCCTAACTTGTGAAAGTCAAAGAAGTTCTTTGAGCAAGTGTTGTCGTACTTGAACCAATTCGCTGAGGATAGGTGTTGGTTACGCGACACTTGGTTCTGATAGATTTCTGCCAACTTTGCCTGTGAGTCAAACAAGATGTCCCTCACCCCTTTGTTGGTCGGGTCGCCTTGCAGCTGGGCCTCCACCAGTTGAATTTTTTTTGTGTGTGTTCTGATCGTGGCTCCTCTGAGTCATTTCTTTGCTTTTGTTAGGCGATTGTTGCAACTCATAACCCTGCCTATGGCTGCTTCCAGCCAGGGTGCCTAGCCCTGGTCGCTGGATGGGGTCGGGGTATTTCCGGCCCAGGCTTGGAGCAATGTTGCTTTACCCTCCGCTTCCTCCAGCATGGAGGTGTCAAAGTAGCGTGTTGGGTTGCCTGTGTCGGTTGCCTGCCCCCAAATTGAGATGAGAAGGGGGGAGTGGTCCAAGAATTTCTTGATGGAAATTGTTGATTCGATCCTCCCCCCTCTGGAATCCAGATCTTGGGAGACCATAAATTTGTCGATTCTGGATACCATGGAACTAGCTCTAGATCTTTCGTTGTTAAAGGTGTAGGCCTTCTTTGACATTTTCCGGAAGCTGTCTGAGCACCAGGCGTCGGATAGTCCATACTGTAGAGTCATGTGGTGCCAGGAGGCTACCTCCCTCCTGTGCATTTGTCTTCCACCGGCGATGCCCCTGCGAGAGGTTTCTTCCTGGTGATTGAAGTCTCCTCCTATTATGGTGTTGTCTAAGTTGAGTTCGACTCTGCTTATGGCTTTTCATAAGAGAGCTTTGTTTCTAGAGGTTTGGGCTGCATACACATTAACAATAGTAAGCGTGCCGCTGCCGACAACTTGCAACTTGATAAATTGTGCCCATCCCTCCATCAAAATTCCGCCATCCACCACCAAGGAGGCTGTCCTTCTGTCTACAAGGATGGCGGTGCCTGCACTCATTTTTTGAGAGGGGCCCATGGGTATTCCAGGGTTCCAGAAGGAACCCCCCTTCCAATACTCTATTCCTTTCTTGGCACTCCTCGTGCCTTCTTAACCCAGGTGATGTTCCTGGATGAGAAGGATTTGGGGGGGGGAGGGAAGAGAGGCTAACCAGAGTTTGATCGCCTTCTGCTTTGGCGAATTGATCCCCAATCCTCTAACATTGAGGGACGCCAGGGTGAGGGTTTTTTCAAACATGCGTGTGTGGGTTCTGGGCGGTTGGTGGGCCGATCGATCCCATATTTGTGCACGTAGTTTGACCTGCTTCCTCCTGGCCTGCTCCTTGGGTTTCTTGGTCATCCGCGGAGCTGAAAGGAGTAACTGTGCGTGGGGGCTCCAGTTTGGAGAGGTCAAGCTTGATGAATCTTTTCTTCCTAATTGCTTGAGGGGACGCCAGCAAGCTGGCTGACGCGCTTTTGCGAACTTGGCGGTTTGTGCTTACGGGGCCGGATTTCAACAGAAGACTATGTGCCAGGCCCGAGAACTCAATGTCATTGTTCATGCTTGTCAAGGAGTTAGACATCCTCCAGTGGAGGTGTCTTTTATTCTTCACACTGATGGCGCTGGTGCCAGTGCTGGTGTGTGCAAGTATGGTGCATTCCCATCCTCCTTTGGTCTGTTCTTCTTGCCAGCTCAATTCCAAGGAGAGGCGATCCTTGAGGTTTAAATTGTATCTGAGGACCTTTTCCTCGAGCTCTGATTCGATCCTCTGGGTGATATCTGCAAGGGCGGACACGTGGGTCCATTCTTCCTCTGACGAGCCCATGATCCTGATGTTAAGCGAGAGGTTCAGCGGGGAATTGTTCTTGGCGTATATTAGAATCTCTTTCTGGTCATTTTTTTCTTTGGACAAAACCGGCCAGATCCTTGTTCTGGCGTGCTCTTGGCCTGGTGGTACAGAGATGCCTAGGGAGGTGAAATAGGAGCGATGTACTTCTGAGTGCATTCGTTTCCTTCTTCCCCCTGGTGTGACTTCATGGTTTGGGGTGGGAGTTGGGGACTGAAGCAGGGCTTGCCTTGGCAAGGCGATCCTAGGAGTGTGCTTCTTTCTTCCCTGGAAGGTCCAGCTCTCCTTCAGATCCTCTTGATTATCCTTTGCGTCCTCAGCTTCTAGGTTGACAGCCTCCAGAGCTGCAAACGGGTTTGTGTTCGCAGCTGAGTAAGGAGCCTGGTGGATGTTTGCCTCCTGGAAACCAAAATTGAGTTTTGCTTTAGATGTGTAGGCGCTTTCTGGATGTCTTCTGGTCACTAGGCTGGCCCTGTCGTGATTGAGACCTGGGGAGTTTGCAAGCTCTGTCTTGATGTGATCAACTTCCGAGTTCCCTCGTACTTCGATCTGGCTTGAACCCCCTGTTATATTTCTGCTCTATGGAGCTTATCGGAGCAATTGGCGATGGCTGAATCAGTGGGGTGCTCTAATTGGCTACGAGCTTCTGAGTGCAACGGTTTCTTCCAAATGCGCGTTTGGTTGCTCCTAACATTTTGAAATCGAGGCTGTTTGTCAACCTGATCCTGCTTTGGCTGAGAAGCTCCTCCTCCTGACTTCTTTCCATCTGTTTCGCTTGTGGAGAGGGGGCCATTGGATGGTGGCACCCCTTTCCAGGGTTTACTTCTGTTGATGGTGCAAATCTGGGCGTGATGGCCGAATCGCCTACATTTTCTACATTGATTCGGTAGTCCAGAGTATAGAATTCTTTGTGCTATCGTGTCGTTGGTCTCAGCTCCTTCCGTCATTGATGGAATTCTAATGTAGCCAGGAAGCTTGGAGATATCTCTCAGTTCGATTGTTATCATGGGCTCGGCTGGCCTTTTGATATAAGAATCGACAGCTTCAATTTCCAGGAGCTCCCCGAGCTTGCTGGCCATGATGGTCAGGGCTCTTGTGTTCCGAAATTGTTTGTGCAGGTCGGGGAACTACACCTTGATAGCGTGAGTAAGTTGAGCTTCTGCTCCTTACAAGCTTGCGTCGAAGTTCGGGATGTATCGTGAGATGGAGAGACCCAAGCCGCTCCATTCGACTGCTGTCAGTCATCTGGTGGCCTTCGCGCCCTCCTCATCTTCGAGCAGAATCTCAAAGTATCTCCTTGTGAGGAGAGTAACCGAGATGAGAGGGGCCGGGAGGTGAAGTTTGAAACAATCGAGCAGCGTCTTAAAGGTTGCTCTGCCCCCTAAAGTTCTACTGATTACGGTTCGCCTTGCTTTCTTAGCAGCGTTTTCTTGCATCGTGAGCACCAAATCCTTTGGAAAATCCGCCTCAATTTCCAGATTATAATCAACTGGCGATGGGTCTTGGGTTGCCTCCCCTTCGGGGGAGGCAGCACCTGTCCCGCTGCCTGGTTACACGATCGGAGGGTGGAGGGAGGGGGTTGTCACTGAGTTGATCGAGTTCTTGCGTTGCGAGCTTCTCACTCTCGGTGCTTTTGCTTTGGCAGCGGAAAGGTTTTCCCTCTCCAATTGCCTGGCTGCAGCAGCTTCCGAGTTTTCTGAGCCCCTTCCAAGACCAGTAGATGTAGAGAATAAATTTGATTTGCGGGGATGAGGAGAGGATCCATTCAGAGGTACCTGATGGGTGCGAGGTCCGTCAGAACATTCGATCTTACTCTCCAAGAGTTTTGTCACGACGTCCAGAGAAGCGGATGTCGAAGATGACCGTTGGAGAAGCTCTCCGCGTGGTCTGCCATCGCCCCTGAGCAAGAGAGCTTGCGCTTCCTTACTTGTTTGTTGGAGACTCGTCCGATCCTGGAGAGCGATCGAATTCGCCTGAGGGGTGCGCAGTCCGTCAGAGCTTTCGATCTTGCTCTCTGGGAGTTTCACCGCGACATCCAGAGGAGCAATTAGCGAAGATGACCGTTAGAGAAGCTCTCCTCGTGGTCTGCCATCGCTCCTGAGCAATAGAGCTTGTGCTTCCTTACTTGTTTGCTGGGGTCTCGACCGATCTTGGAAAGCGATCGAATTCGCCTGTTCTGAACTTGCAATCCTTCCCTCCTTGCAGATTGTTTCCCCAGAATGGAGAGAGATCGGCTTGGCAGGAGCTTCACAGAGTTCTGGCAATGTTGGATCAATAGAACCGTTGGCTGCAAGTAGGTTCTTTTTGCCCATTGGAGAGGAGGCTCAAGTGCCGTCGGTGTTCTTTGGTCTCAGTTTGGATTTGCTGAGTCCCGGTCGCGCACTACCTCCAACTTTCCTAATCCTGTGAGCTACCAAAACGAACTTGTTAAGCTTGGCGGTCTGAGGATCAGCAGCTTCTGAGCAAATTTCCATCATTGTTGAGAAGAAGCGCTTAAGAATCGTCTAAAAAAAGGTGCATTCGGATAAGAGAATCATGAGCCTCTCTGATACACGTCCAGATAGCATAGAGCTCCCATCGCCCGCCATCCCGCGCATCTTCGACAACAGTCTTTTGGATGTATAGGTAGCTTGAACCAAATCTAGAGGAGCATTTCGAGAAGCAAAAAACTGTATATATTAAGTACAACTCTTATGCCCATCGATTTGGTGACATGCTCACTCACCATTGGGTGATGACAAAGGGAACAACGTTCTCCTGAGCTCGGGAACTCAAGCTCAACATCCCCTATGTTTCGGTTTTCTGGTTCTTTTAAACAAATTTTTAATTTAAAAAAAAATTAGGGAATGAAGGGGAGCTGTTTTGCCAACTCTTCACACAAGCACACAACATATAGCTACAAAAAAAGATTTTTTAGGGTTTTTAGGATATATGTACATATCTCTATCATATCTCTCTTATTATGGATATTTTAAATAATTTATGTTGAAGACAATAATAATTAAAATGGTATTGAATTTTCTTAATGGAATAAGTAAAATGTAAATACAACACAAGTAAAAAAATCTTTGAGATTAGTCAAAGCACATGTAATTGCAAATCTTTTCCTTCCCATTGTAGATATAGCTTTTTATAAACATTTCAAGTTGGAATTTCAAAATCTTTTAATTATATCTTGCTTGTATGTCCACCCCAATGGGAATCTTTGAGAGGCTTTTGTGTTTGGGTTCATTGAAATGTTTTGGTGTATTTATTGTCTATCAACATGTGATTCTCCTTGTTTTGAAAGGGGGGGGCATAAGGTTGATTTTTTTGGAGGTCATTGTTCTAATTGTTTATTTGGGGAGTTGGGCTTTAATGATCATTATCATAATTTTAAAATTCTTGTTGAATTTTCATTTGTTGAAATTGAAGTTGATAGGTTGTGAGCAATTCAGAGCTTTTCCCTTTCTAGGTTTCTTTTTTCGAGGGTTGCATCATGCATCCCCCCTTTTAAGTAGTTGGTTGAGAGAGGCACAAATCACCTTCAAAAAAGTATTTTAGAGAGATTACATGATCATTCTTTTACTAGTATTTTTTTGATTTATTTTTTGATTCACATTGAACACATTTGAGGTCATGTGCAAGGCCAAGTGCAAACATTTAGTAATTAGCTCATCTAATCATTTTTTTTTTTCGCCTTTAGATGTTTTTTCCATCGCATTGCACACTAGGTTGGGTCTTTCCTATCCTTTAGTCCTTGTGGTGTCACACTGCATTTGTAACTAGCTTTTGGATCCTATGGGGATCCACCTTTTTGTTGCACACACGGTGGGGAGAGGACAATCTCACATGATATTATGTGAAATGTTTTTGTAGCCATTGTGAAAGATATGTGATTTCATTTTTCACAAGAATATACCCATGTCTTTTTGCCCCCTACCTTATAATCTTTGTGCTGTCAAATCAATATTGTGTTATTAATCAATGGTGTCCTCACATTAGTGGATGTTGTCATTGCCAACCCCATTCAAGTTGATTTGGTTTTATAAACTACTCTTTCTCGTGGGGTTGCGACAATAGTTGCAATTCAAGTGAAGGATGGTCTCCATCATGATCAATTCCTAAAGGACATGTTTTTCCCTCTAGCTATGGAGGTTTTCAAATGTCTACACTAGCAAGTGGACAAGTTTCTTCATTGATGTGAGGAGTAAAGGCCACTAAAAGCTTTCTTCTTTCAATTTTGCACACATTTTATAGATAAAAGTTGTCAATGGTGTTATAGTGTGTGCATGTGCATCTATTTTGAGACATGTTGTTGCAGTAGGTGGTTATTCTTTTAGGCTAGGCATCTTTTTAAGAGGTTCCCCTTTCTTTATTTGATATGCTTATTGCAATGTGAAGGGGCTTGGGAACTTAAAGTTCCCTTTGTGGTTCACCTTTTTAGGTGGTTCATTTGTGTTCTTGGACGTGGGTACTTCCATTTTGTTCCTTGTATTCCCCCTTTTTTGAGTTTTTTGGTTTATTTATGATTCGTAGGATTTCATCATTGTATGTCTTCCTTTTGACATACAATATACATGGTTTTCATGAAATACTAAGTATTGGGGTTTTCCAATGAATTCCATTGTAAAGGTTATCACTTATCACCTTCAAAATTGAATCACATTCATTTTATAAGTGGTTGAAACTTACATTCCAAACAAAGGTGTTTTATTGTCAACCCAAGGCTCCTCATGGAAACTCAAAATTCAGCTTTTTATTCGTTTGGTGCTTGAAAGGACCACATGTTGTGTATCAACATCTTTTCAAATAACTATTATCAAGTTAATTTTTATTTTAAATATTTATGTTTCATGCACTTAACTTTTGGAACTTTGAAATAATTTAGTTAAAATATTTAATTGCATGTGATGTTTGCCCCTGCTATTGTGAAAGTAAAAATTTACATAAAACCATAACCTTGCAAACATGTGATATTAGAGAAAATAATATTTACAAAAGATGTTCACCTCTTATTTAAGAGTAAATTAGTCTCAAAATTATGTCACAAGGGAATATAGTTGGCTAAAGTTTAAAGGTCAATCACATAGTTGTAACAACTTGTGTGATCTTAAAGTTGGGTGGAAAGTTTGTTGTACATAGGTGTTTTATTCATCTTTATTATTTTATTTTTTTGCTATCAAATTTCAAAATTATCTAGTTAATAGTAATGTTGGGTAAGTAAGAACCAATGGTTTTGGTTGTGAGGAACCTAATTAAAATTACATCCCTGTTTTTTGAATTGGGTGGAACTAGATTCAAATAAAGTGGGTTGTTAGTTATAAAATCGTGTTGGAATTGACCTTCACACTCTAGCAACCCCTTGGGTGGTTAGGTCACACGGCACTTAGGCAAGGCCTAGACCTAGGCTAGGACATGGCATCTAATTAAAAATATTTTATTTTATTTTGAATTTACCTTTTAAAGTCAAGCTAAATGACATTAAAAATATTTCTTATGATTTTTGAATGCTTGTAATGCACCCACTTATATTGTTTACACTTGTTTGAAAAGATCATAAACAATATGGAATAAAATTTTGGGAAGGAAAAACATTTTCACATTAATATAACAACCTTTTATCGCATACAACATTATTCTAGGTAGTGAAGCAAGTAGGTAAGTAATAAAAAAATAGATACAATAATTAAGGAAGTGGGTACATTAATTAAATAGGTAAAGAGGTAAATATATAAGTACACTAATTAAATCAATGTAAGAATTAGTTCCAATAAAACTAGTACTTAATTATTTAGTTACACACTAATTAATGTGCCTTAAATAGGTAACTAGGTAATTAATTAATAACTTAATCTAAGTATGTAAGCTATTTATTAATAGGTAGATGGCTTAGGTACGTAAATTAGGTGTATTATATAGCCTAATATAAACCTATGTATATACATATGTATACCTATACATAGGTAGCCTAACATAAACCTATGTATATACATATGTATACCTATACATAGGTAGCCTAACCTAGGTGTACATGTAGCCTAAAGATGTTTCTAATAGTTTATTGAGGTAAAAAACCATGAAATCCTACCATGTACTAGGGTTGTATTGTTACCACCACTTCCCCTTTTGAATATATGTCCTATTTGATTGGATTATTAGTACCATAAAAAAGGGTGTATGTTCCTTTTGATTAGATGTGTTTTTTGTGTTGTCTTTTTTAAACTAGAGGTGTCCATATTGGTTGTCATTTTTTACTAAGTGTCACATTTGACCAATTGTAAAAAAAACCACTTTAACCAAATGATCCAAAAAAAAAAACCCATGTCAATCTAGACCAATTTTTTGGTAGAAAAGGATAGCTCAATCAAGTTGAATGATTTTGAAAAACATGATTTCTTGTAGTGGATATGAAAAAATTGGGGAATTAGGAGGATTTAGGGGTGTCTTTGGGGTTCAAATAGGGCTGAATTGGGGGGCTGTTATAAGCAAAGAAGGGTGAATTAAAGGGTTTTCAAAGACAAACACTAAATAAGAGTAAAATTGTGCTTGATATAGTTGCAAAACAACACATAGAAGGAAAACTATTTTCAATTTTTTAATGTATTTATTCCACCACTTTTTTGAGGGGAAAATGTGTTACAATGGTTAGAAATCTTGTTTTCAGCCTGTGTTGAATTCTTTTAGTCAATTTTCAATTTTTTCCACATATGGATGAAAAAGAGGATGTAATCCCTAAAAAAACTTGCTCAACCTAGTTGGCCTAAGAAAATGGGGATTGATTATTTTTGTAAAAGAGTCCTTGGGGGCAGGTGGCACTAATAATATATATATATATGTGTGTGTGTGTGTGTGTGTGTGTGAGAGAGAATAAAAATATAAGGTGCAATATATTAGTTGTTGGGTAAAAATTGTAAGTTAATTAGTTAAAAATAAGCTGCATTTTATTCAAATAATAATTTTAATTATAATATAAAATATGTATTCATCTGAAATAATGAATTATAATTAATATATAAAAAAATATTAAAACATATAGATAATAATAGGACGATACAAAATAAGTTGTACAATAATCTAATACCCCCTAAAAATGATTGTTTGACACATATAGATCCCAAACTTTACACTAAGTGTCCCCTGGGGGGAGGAGCGGGGTCTTGAAAGCTTCAACCAAATTGCCAAATGAAAGTGTGCAAAAGTTGCCCAATGAAGGTGGGGGAGTTGTGACTATTTTTCATCCATACTATGTCATTAGTTGTCTTCAACTTTCATTCACTATGCAATATTCACAATGAAAAGTTGAAGAAAAATGTTGCATAGTATGATGAAAAGTAGTAAAAAACCTACATATTATGGATGAAAATTTGCATAATGAATGAAAAATTGGAAAAAATTCAGGCATACTATGGATGAAAATATCCATTAGCCCCCAGGAACCATGATTTCTTGGGGAAATTGGGGCCCATTAACCTTGAGAAACCATGGTTTCCCAAAGAACTTATGTCCATTTGACCCAAGAACCATCGTTCGTCAAGGACTTGGGTCCATTTCCCCTGGGGAACCATCATTCCATAGGGAACTTAGGCCTATTTCCTTTGGGGAACCATAGTTTCCATAGGAACTTGGGCCCATTTGCCTTAGGAACCATGGTTTTGTGGAAGCTTAGGTTGCTTGAAGAATTTGGGCTGATTTGCATAGGGTAACATAACCTTCTAGGATGAAAGTCATCCATGAAAAACCATGATAAAAAAAACTTGAACCAAGGATCTCCTGCTTTTCTTACATAAAAATACAATAGCCCAACCATAGTTAACATAATCATCATAATTGTGGGATCAATTTAATTTTTTGAAAATTAGTTTCTCATTGGGCATGCTTGAGGGCCTGCATAAGTTTTGGGTCAACTATGCTACATTTAACTTGTTATTTCTGCTTGGTGCTTTACATTTTTGAGGGGGATGTTTTTTGGGGCCAAGTTTAGAGGTTGTTTGAGGGAGTATTTGAGGGTAAGATTAGGGGGTGTGTTCAAGAAGCCATAGGGCAGGTTTTGGGATATTCTAGGGCTGAATTCAAGGGTGACATATTTCAAGGTGGAAAATACAATTGCACAAAACCCTAATCATGAAATCACATGTGACAATGGAAAAAATGATTTTGATCCTAAGAAATCTATTATAGTTTTAGAAATTAAAAGTAGGCTATTTTGTATCAGTTTGACATTAGCAAACCTTTGTAATAATCTTTTTTCCTTTTGGAATAAATGCATTGTGAGTTTTGATGTTTTGGATCTTAGAACCAAACCCAAAGGTTACTTCAAACTGGAGGGAATGGAACTAAGAATTGAAACCAGCCTAATTTGAAAATTAAA